>Ga0207708_10001551_pt1 | contig 17148 bp, 17 predicted proteins | sample KBSK5101metaG_FD_184340 | JGI IMG/M metagenome (GOLD analysis project Ga0207708, IMG submission 184340) | Corn, switchgrass and miscanthus rhizosphere microbial communities from Kellogg Biological Station, Michigan, USA - KBS K5-10-1 metaG... | ecosystem: Host-associated > Plants > Roots >...
GGCTAGAACGCCGACGGTGCCATCGTCGCGTCGTCGTCCGGCGCCAGCACCGTCGGGGCCGAGCGCCGGCGCGCCGCGGTCGGAATCGTGAGCGCGGGGGCGTCGTTGCTCATGGTGGGCACGGTGCGGGCGGGACGCGAGCGCCGCGCCGGCGCGCGCACCTCGGGAGTCACGAGCCACGGCAGGCTTTCGTCGACCCCTCTCCCTGACCCTCTCCCCGCAGCCTCCGCCTCCACAGGCGCGGCCTTCGGTTCCACCACCACCGGCACGGGCGCGACATTCACCGCCGCCCGCCTCGCCGCCCCCGTCCCGACAACCGACACGCATGCGATCGCGGCCGCGGCCGCGAACCCCAGCCGCGCGCCCCCACCCCGCCGTCGCGTCCCGCGCGACGAACGTGCGGTGGGGGGCGGCGCCTGAGTCTTTTGCGTCTGTTCGGGCGCCGCCGCCGGCAGCGCGGTGCGGAACGCCGACGCGAACGCCGCGACCGACGCGAACCGGTCGCCGCTCGCCCGCGACATCGCGCGCGCCAGCACGGCGTCCACTTCCGCCGATACGCCGGTCGGCGGTGCGCTCCCGTCGAGCACCCGCGCGATCGCCGCCGCGATGCCGTCGCCCTCGGCCGCGAACGGGTTCACGCCGGTCAGCAGCTCGTGCGCGATGACCGCCAGCGCCCACTGATCCGTCGCCCCGTCCACGTCCGCGGCGCGCCCCGCGGCTTGCTCGGGCGCCATGTACTGCGGCGTGCCGCAGATCTGCTGGTCGCTCTCCACGCGGCACCAGTTGGCTTTCGAGATACCGAAGTCCAGCAGCTTGACCAGCGCGGTGGCGCGGCCCTCGACCGGCACCAGGTGGACGTTGTCGGGCTTGAGATCGCGGTGGACGATGCCGTGCGCGTGGGCGGCGGCCAGGCCCGCGGCGATCTGTTCGACGATGTCGGCGACCTCGCGCGGCGCCAGCCGCCCGTCGCGCGCCAGCCGCTGCGCCAGGCTCTCGCCCGACAGGTACTCCATGACCAGATACGACGTCCCGTCGGCGGTCGTGTTGTGGTCGATCGCCTGCACGATGTTGGGGTGCTGCAACAGCGAGGTGATGCGGGCTTCGCGGTCGAAGCACGCGCGCGCCTCCGGGTTGTCTGACAGCGCCGGCAGCAACACCTTGATCGCGTAGCGGCCGGCCAGGCGCGCGTGCGTCGCCTCGTAGACCGTGCCCATGCCGCCCTCGCTCACCAGGCGCATCAACCGATACGTGCCATCGAGCGTCTGCCCCTCCGAAACCACCGCGCCCTCCCTTGCCGACAATGAAAATTAATGACGGTCGGGGCGACCACCATGCCTTTCGTACGGCTTGTTTCGTACGGGTCGACCACTAGCTTCCAGGTAGATGCCTGTTGTTTTGATAGTCGATGACGACGCCGATACGCGGGTCGCGCTCGCGGGCCTCCTGGAGGATGCCGGCTACGACGTCCTGTGCGCCGCCAACGGGCGCGAGGCGCTGGTGCGCCTCAGCGTCAGCGGGGTGCACTGCGATCTGATCCTGCTCGACCTGCTGATGCCCGTCATGAACGGCTGGGACTTCCGGCAGCGCCAGCGCGCGACGCCGGAGATCGCCAACATCCCGGTGCTGCTGATGTCGGCCGGCGCTCACCTCGCGGTGGTCCGCGACGAGCTGAAGGCCGACGGTTCGATGACGAAGCCGGTCGACGAGCTCGATCTCCTCAAGCTCGTCAAGCGGCATTCACGCGAGCCCAACTGACGCCGGAGTCCGCCGTGACCCGCGGCCTGCGCGCTATCGGCCGCCGCCACCGTCGTTCGAGATGGGCATGGCCGTGACCGATTCGCACGACGCCGTGCAGGTGTCGAGGTCGGTCCTGCACACCGTCCTGCACGCGTCGTCGGTGCACTTCTGGAGGCAGGTATTGTCGGCGTCGTCGCACTTCACCTGGCAGTTGCTGCTGACGCGGTTGTCCTCGCAGGCGCCGTAGAGTCCTGCGCCCGCGCCCAGCAGCGCCGCGCAGAAAAAGAGAGCCCGTTTGGTCATCGCCCGCCTCCTCTTGTCATGCGGCGATACGCAAGGCAGGTGCCAGTCGCGGCTCCGACCGGACAGCGCGACCGATGACCAACGTTTCTCGGCCACGCAACTTCATCGCGGTTGCGTCCCGGTAACGGGAGGTCGTCGCCGCGTTACGGTGCGTGCGATACTCGCGGCGTGGAGCCGAGCCGGACACGGGATGGACGGCGCGGCGGCGCTTGGATCGTTGCGATCGTCCAGGTCGTCGTGATTGGATTCGCCGTCGTCACAGGCGGCGCGGGCTGGTGGTTCTACTGGCGCACGAAGGACCGCCCCCAGCTGGAGGTCACGACCGTTCCCCCCGATGCGACCGTGCTCATCGACGGCCGACCGCTGCGCGGCCGTTCGCCGTTCTTGACGCGCGCGACGCGCGGCCCCCACACGCTGACGGTGGAGCGCGACGGTTACGTTCGCATCGAGCGGTCCATCCAGGTCTCCCCGGCCCGGCCGGATCGGCCGGTTCGCCAGACGGTGGTCCTGCTGCCGGCCCACTGATGGTATGCAAGGCGCGATGAATCCATCGACCACTCCCAAGAAGCGTTCGCTGATGCCGTCGGGGAAGCTGCGGCGATCGCTGCGCGGGCACGGGCACGCGCTGTCGGCGATCGTGCAAGTTGGCAAGAACGGTGTGACGCCGGCCGTGCTCAAGCAGGTCGAGCAAGCGCTGGCCGACCACGAGCTGGTGAAGGTGAAGGTCGACGCCGACAGCCCCGACGATCGTTTCGCCGCCGCCGATCAGCTGGCGGCGCAACCCGGCGTCAACGTCGTCCAGGTCCTGGGGCGCGCGATCCTGATCTACAAGCGGCATCCGCATCAGCCGCGGTACGAGGGGAAGGCGGCCGAGGCGAAGCGAGCGGCGAAGGCGGCGGCGAAGAGCGCTTCGCCCCCGACACGAATGTCGCGATCGCGCTGAGAACGCGCAGGCGGGTGCGCCCAAAGCCCCGTCGCGGCGGGTTCTTGCGCGTGGGAATACGATTTGCAACCTCGTGTGGCAAATGCTGACGACGACCAGGTCGATCAAGATGCTTGCGGCGATCATTCTCGCGCTTCCGCTTGCCGCCTGCTCATCGGGCGGCGGCGCCAATGCGGGCCCGGACGGGGGCATGGACTCAGGCAGGATCTACACGCTGACGTTCACCTGCGGGCCGACGGGGAGTTCGGAATGTCCCGCCGGAGAGCCGTGTCCCGAAGTGCCGCTGTCGTCGACGAGCTGCGGAGACCTTCCCGCGATCGCAGGCCGTCCCGGATTCACGCCCGACCACGAAGCAATCCCGCAATCGACCGGCCGTCCGGTCGGTTGCAGCGCCGCTCTGCCGTACGAGAACCCGTACTACGAAGGCGAGCAACAGACTTGCGCCTGCATGGACCTCGGCGGGATCAAGTGGGTCTGCGCCCTCTGACCTAGCCTAGAGGCAGTCGACGCAGATCTGGCAGCTCGTCGTGCACGGCTGACCGTCCGTCCCGTTCTGCGGGCCGAGATCGCATTGCTCGCCGTTCTCGACGTCGGGGTGACCGTCGCCGCAGAAGTGGGGGAGCTTGCAGAACGCGGTGCAACCTCCCGTGTTGCCGTAGCGCGCGCGGTTCTGCGCGACGCCGAAGTCGCAATCCTCCGGGCCGTTGCGCACGCCGTCGCCGCAGGAGGGCCCCCACCGACAGGCGGTCGTGCAACCGTCGTAGACGTTGTCGTTGTTCTGGATCCCGAAGTCGCACTCCTCGGAGCCTTGCAGCGAACCGTCGCCGCACAGGCCCAGCGTCGGCTCGAGCTCGCAGAATTCGTTGCAGCCGTCGCCCGCGGTCGCATTGCCGTCGTCGCAGCTCTCGGGCGCGAGGACGCGACCGTCGCCGCAGATCGGCGCGCAGCGCCGCCCCATCACCGGGCAACGCCAGCCGGGCTCGATGGTCACGCAGTCCCCGGAGCAGCCGTCGCCCGGGTCGGAGTTCCCGTCGTCGCACGTCTCGCGCGCTTCGAGCCGGCCGTTGCCGCAAACATTCGTCGCGCAGGACCTGCCGGTTCCGCACCTGCCGCACGATTCGTAGCACTCGATCTGGCAGATGGCGCTGCAGCCGTCGCCCTGAACCTTGTTGGCGTCTTCGCACTCCTCGGCCGGATCGAGGCGGCCGTTACCGCAAAGGGTCGGTTCCGTCGTGATGATGGTGTGGATTTCGGGTCGCGCGTCGGTGCTGCCCGCGGCGCCGCCGTTGCCGGTCTGGATGATACCGGTGCCAGCGTCGGGATCGAGCGACCGCGCGCCGCACGCGATCGCGGTCGCAGCGAACAAGATAGGCAGCAAGCGAAGCCAGGACATCACGCCTCCGGCGATAGAGGACCAGGTTAACACGGGCCCTCACCCCGACCCTCTCCCGCAAGCGGGAGAGCGAGGTCAGATCAGATCCCCTCTCCCGTCTTCGGGAGAGGGTTAGGGTGAGGGTCCGGCGCGGATCCTTATCCCCTCTCCCGTCTTCGGGAGAGGGTTAGGGTGAGGGTCCGGCGTCGGCTTCGTTCAGTCGCAGGTGGCGGCTGAAACTGTGCGGTGGTGGACGCCGCCGGGGTAGTCGGTGAGGTAGCGGGTGCGGGCGCGGGTGCAGCGCGCGCGGTCGTGGGCGGCGGCGCTGGCCGCGACCAGGCGCGCCAGCGCGTCCTCGCGCAGCTCGGCGCCGGGCGCGAGCGCGACCGCCTGCTCCAGCGCCTGCACGGCGCCGGGCATGTCGTTCAGGCGATCCATGCGCAGGCGTCCGAGCTCGAACGCCGCGAGGCCGGCGCGCGGATCGCGCGGGTGGCTCACCAGCAGCGCCTGGTACGTCCGCGCCGCCTCCGCGATGTGGCCCGCGCGCCACTGCCCGCGCGCCTGCTCGAACAGCTCGCGCGCATCGGCGGCGGGACGCGCGCCGTGCGCCGCGTGCGGCTTGCCGGCGGGCGCGGGCGCGATCGGTTCGGCTTCTACCTCGGGCGCCGTCTCCGGCTCCGGCGCAGCCAGCGCCTCGGTCTTCGTCACCTGCGACCAGCTGTGGCCCGCCTCGACGCGCACGACCTCGGCGCCAGGGCCCGCCGCGCGCACCTCGACGACGCCGCGCTCGACCCGCACCTCGACGCGCCGGCCCGCCTCCGCCTCCTCGTTCGCGACCGAGAACCGCGTACCGACGACGCGCACCTCGACGCCACCCGCCGCGACCACGAACGACCGGCCCTCGCGGTGCGTGACGTCGCACGCGATACGGCCGCGCGCCACCACCAGCTTCAACGCCGATGGCGTGCGATCGCCGACCTCGACGCGCGAGCGCGGCTCGACCTTCAGGCTGGATCCGTCGACCAGCGTCACCGACAGCGCGTCGGCGGCGGTCTCGAGCTGCGCGCCCTCCCACGCCGACGCGACCGTCCCCTGCTTGGCGGGATCATTCCCGCGCGTCACGACGATCGCCACCGCCGCCGCGCCCACGCACAGCGCCGCGCCCGCCCACACCCAACCGCGCGCGCGCCGCGGCCCACCCAGCCGCGCCGACACCCCGCCCCACAGCCGGTCCACCCGTTCTTCCGACAGGTCGACCCGCACGTGATGCGCCAGCCTCTCGTTATCGTGATCGTTCAAGCTGCTCCTCCGCCGTTTTCAGCCGCCGTTTCACCGTCGATTGCGACAATCCCATGCGACGCGCGATCTCCGGCACGTCCAGCCCGTCCACCCGCCGCAGGATCAACGCCACCCGCGCCTGCGCCGGCAGCGCCGAGACCACCGCGTACACGCGTCGCAGTTCGACCGCGACGTCCCCCGGCACCGACGGCGCCGCGATCGCGTCGGCGTCGATCTCCTCCGGCACGCGCAGCCCCAGGCGCGACAGCAGGCGCCGCCGCCGCAGCCGCTTGCCCACGGCGCGCACGACGATCGATCCCAGCCACGCGGCGAACGCCTGCGGGTTGTCCAGCGACGACAGCCGGTTCAGCGCCGAGACGAAGCAGTCCTGGACCAGATCGTCGACCTCGTTGTCCTGCGGGAGCAGCCGGTGCGCCAGCCCCAACGCCATGCGGGCGTGACGCCGGAACAGCGCCTCCTGCGCCCACGGTTCGCCGGCGCGCGCCGCCGCGACCAGCGCGGCGTCGGTCGGGCCGGCGCCCGATCTCGTGGGCAATCTGCTGATCACGCCCATCGTTTTCCTGCCGTCCGCGTGCCTGGCTTATATGGCCGATTGCCCCACATCGCATGACTTCGTAACCAGTCCTAACCAGTAAGAGCCGCGACCCCCGTCAGGCGGTCCACCGCTCCCGGAACAGCGCGGTATGTGCGGTAACTACCGCTATTCGTTGTCGACGGCCTGCTTCGGCGACGACGCGGGCTTGGCGGGCTTTTCGGGCTTCTCGGGCTCGGCCGGGGGAAGGTCGACCTGGGGCGCCGCGGGCGCTTCCTTGGCGGCCGCTGGAGGGGGGGCCTTCGCCGCCTCCTTGGGCGTCTGGTTCGAGGCCGTCTTCGCCCCGCCGCCCGACGCCTTCGCGGCTTCCTTGGCGCCGGCCTTCTCCTTGTCCTTGCTGCCCTTCCCGTCCGGGATCTTGATCGCCGCCGCCGCCGCCTCGGCCTCCGCCGCCTCCTTCTCCTTCTCCTTGGCGTCGATCTCTTTCTGCTGCGCGACCGCCTCGGCCTTCATCGCCTCGATCTCTTCGAACACGGGCTTGGTCTTGGGCGAGCACGTCTGCGGCTTGAAGCCGCTGGCGTTGAACTTGTGCGAGACCTTCGCGTCGCCGTTCGGCGTCTCGATCTCGATCTCCAGCTTGTGGCTGCCCTTCTTCTTGGTCGAGCAGAACGACAGCACGTAGCGGCCGTCCGCCAGGCTGACCAGCTTCTGGTTGATCTCCTCGAAGCCTTTCTTGAACGCCTTCGGATCGTTCGAGAGGTACGTCCCGGTCTTGCCGAGCATCGTCAGCTCCTGCCGATCGATCTTCTCGCCGACGCCGATCAAGTAGATCTGGACGTTCGTCCCCTTCAGCTTCTCCTTCATCTGCTCGATGCCGACGGTGTGCGCCAGCTCGCCGCGGTCAGTGAACACGACCAGCGTCGCCTGCTTCTCGCTGACGGCGGTGGCGGCCAGCTTCTCTTCCAGCGCCGAGATCCCCTGGTAGACCGCGCCGTACAGATTCGAGTTGCGGTTGCGCGGGCGGAACTTGCGGATCCCCTCGGCGAGGTTGCGGAACTGCTCCTTCCCGGCGCCGAAGGCGAGGAAGGGCGCGACCTCGTCGTTGCCGTCGAAGACGTTGACCGCGACCTCCTGGCGTTCGTTGAGATCCGCCGCGAAGTGCGTGACCGTCTCGGCGAGATCGGACAGGTACTCCGAGTCCGCCATCGGCCCGCTCAGATCGACCTGGATGATCGCGAAGTTCGCGCTGACGACGTCCGCATCGAGCAGCGCGCGCTTGCCCTTCTTGGGCGGGACCAGCTTGCCGTCCTCGTAGACCTTGAAGTCTTTCTCGACCAGACCGGGGACGGGCTTCCCGTTGTTGCGAACGTCCAGATAGAACGCGAGGTTGCCTGTCTTCTGGGTGGCGACGGCGACCTTCGTGACCTTCAACGTCCCCGAATTTCCGCAGCCCAAACCCACGCCCAAACCGGCAAGGGCGGCGAACAACACGGGCCCACGCAGCGCTCCGATAGCCTTCTGGAACACGGGCACGGAGCATACACCGACCGGGCGGCCGGTCGAGTCCCGGAAGCGTCTTGAGTCGCGAAACTCAAGCGTATCCTGACGACCTGCGCCGAGACCGGCTGGCTTCCCGCGTCGCAATGCCGCGGCTAGCCGGGGGGGAACACGTACTCGGTCGTCTGGCGGTACGTCTCGCCCGGTTGTAGGCGGGCCGACGGAAATTCTGGCCGGTTTGGCGAATCCGGAAATCGTTGCGCCTCCAGGCAGAACCCGGTTCGCGCGGCGTAGCGCGCGCCCCGCTTGCCGGCGACGCCGCCCAGGTGCGTGCCGACGTAAAGCTGCACGCCCGGCTCGGTCGACCGCACCACCATCCGCCGCCCCGATTCCGGTTCCAGCACCTCGGCGATCGTGCGCAGCGATCCGTCCCAGCCATCGACCGCGAAGCAGTGGTCGTAGCCGGAGCCGTGCCGCAGCTGCTCGTCGTCGGCGGCGATGCGCGCGCCGATCGGCGCGGACGCCAGAAAATCGAAGGGCGTTCCGCGCACGGCCCGCGGCGGCCCGGTCGGGATGCCGTGCGGATCGATGGGAAGGAAGCGCGACGCGGACAGGCGCAGGCGATGGTCGAGGATGCTGCCGCCCGCGTGCCCGGCGAGATTGAAGTACGAGTGCTGCGTCAGGTTCACGACCGTGGGCCGATCGGTGCGCGCCGTGTAGTCGACGCGCAACGCGCGCTCGCGCGTCAGCGTGTAGACGGCGTCGACCTCGACGGTGCCCGGGTAACCTTCCTCGCCGTCGCGGCTCACGTGCCGCAGCGCCAGCCTGGGTTCGGCGCCGTCGCTGGCGGCGGTCACCGTCCACGGAACGGTGTGGAATCCGCCCGGACCGCCGTGCAGGTGGTTGGCCCCGTCGTTCTTGGCGAGCTGGAAGACGCGATCGCCGACGGGCAGCTGGCCGCGCGCGATCCGGTTGCCGTAGCGGCCGATCAGCGCGCCCAGGAACGGCGCGTTGTCGAGATAGCCGGCCGGCTCGTCGAAGCCGAGCACGACGTCGACGGCGCGGCCTTCACCATCGGGCACCTCCAGCGTCATCACCGCGCCGCCCAGCGTGAGGATGCGGGCGCGGATTCCGTCGGGCTGGTGCAGGGTGTAAAGATCGACGGGCTGCTCGATCCCCGGCAGAGCGACGGTGGCCTTATCAATAGGCATGGAACTTAACTATTCCCGGTACCACGCCCCCTGGGCCTCAGGCGAGGAACTTTTGTCGAAAAAGTACCGTGCCAGGCGCAGACCTCGCAGGGCCGCGAGATCGCCAGGTCGCGTCGCTACTCTTCTGGCGGCTGGAAGCCGATAGGCTGCGGACTCTGGACTTCTGGCGCCATCAACTCCCGAATTGCCTCGAAGATCTGTTTGAACCGCTGATCGTGGTCGTCGTACCGTCGCTCGAGTGCGTCGAGCCTTTCGGCCAGGTCGCTATTCTGGCCAATGAGCGCTCGCATGCGTACGAAGGCCCGCATGATTTCCACATTCACCTGCACCGCACGCTCGCTGCGAAGGACGCTCGACAGCATGGCGACACCCTGCTCGGTGAATGCGAACGGTGCGAACTTTCGATGCTGTCCCCGTCCTTTCTTTAAGGTCACAATCTGTGACCTTAAAGAAGTGCGCTCCTCGGACGTGACGCGAAACATGAAATCCTCGGGAAAACGACGACTGTTCCGCCGCACGGCCTGGTTCAAGGCCTTCACCTCGACGCCATAAAGTTCGGCCAAGTCGTGGTCCAACATGACCCGCTGGGCCCGCAAGACCACTATCCGGCGACTGATCTCCTCAGTCGGAACGAGGACACGCCTCGACGACAAATCGGGTGACACAGCCCCGTTTCGGCTCGCAACGATACTTGTTGCGAGGCGCCCGATCGGAGCTCGAAGCGTACCTCGCGCGCCAGCGCGGCCGTCCGATGGAGAGGGGATGCGGCCGCGCCGCGCGCGAGATACGTGTGTGACCTGCACGAGAATGCGCGCCGGAACTACCGTTCGATCAAGCCCGAAGGCTTGAACGAATTGACGCGACTTAACCTCTTCGAGCAGGTCACACGTCGTGTGCCTTCAGCACGGAACGTGCCACGCAAAAGGCCCCGTCGGACGCGGGCCGGCGCTGCACGATCTGGCCGTTTTCGGCCAAGATGCGCTGCACACCGGCCGTTTTCGGCCACTTTTGTGCCACGACGTCCCGCGACCGGTCGTGGCCGCCCCGAACGTTCGTGCGGCTTTTACAGCCGTCTGCTGATCGCCTTGCGGTGCATTCCGAGCAGCCGGGCCGCGCCACTCTTGTTCCCGTCCGACAGCCGGACCGCCTCGGCGACCAGCGCCTCCTCGACAGCTTCCAGCTTGTTCTCGATCGGAAGCCGCAAGATCTTCTGGGCGATATTCTGAAGGGCGTCCGCGTTGGTGTTCGACGCGGGCGATTCCGAGATGAACGGGCCGAGCGCGTCGGGCGTGATCAGATCGTCGTCGGCGAACGCCGCCACGCGGTCGACCAGGTTGCGAAGCTGGCGGATGTGGCCGGGCCACGCCGCGCCCACCAGGATGTCCAGCGCCGCCTCGGAGAATCGCAGCGGCCGTTTCTGACCGCGGCAGAAGTGCGCCACCAGCGCCGGAATGTCCTCGCGCCGCTCGCCAAGCGGCGGGACGCGCACCGCGAGGACGTTGAGTCGATAGAAGAGATCCTCGCGGAACGATCCGTTGCGCACGCGCTCGGCGAGATCCGCGTGCGTCGCTGCGACCACGCGTCCCTCGAAGCGGCCCTGTGCGGTCGATCCGACGGGGCGAAAGACGCCGGTCTCGAGAATGCGCAGCAGCTTCGACTGCAGCGCGGCCGGCAGCTCGGCGACCTCGTCGAGGAACAGCGTGCCCTGCTTGACCTGCGCCAGGTACCCCTGCTGCTCGCGCTCGGCGCCGGTGAACGCGCCCTTCGCGTGACCGAACAGCTGCGACTCCATCAGCGCTTCGGGGATGGCGCCGCAGTTGACGTCCAGCAGTGGATGGTCGGGATGCGGCCCCAGCGTGTGCAGCGCCTCGACGACCAGCTCCTTGCCCGATCCAGTCGGTCCGGTGACCAGCACGGGGCGATCGGACAGCGCGGCCCGCCGGATGGTCTCGCGCAGCAGCTCCATCGCCGGCGACACGCCGACGAGGCGGCCCGTCACCGGCTCGGTGGCGGGCTGGCGCGCGCGCAGCTCGCTGACCTCGTGCTCCAGGCGGCGGCGCGCGCGCAGCGCGGTCAACACGGGCAGCACCAGCTCGTCGCAGAGATCGTCCTTCAGGATGTAGTCGTAGGCGCCCACCCGCATCGCCTGCCTGATCTCGGCGACCTCCTGATACGCGGTGACGATGATCGGCACGATCGTCGTGCGCGCGCGGATCTCCTCGACCAGCGTCAGGCCGTCGCGGTTGCGCGCGTCCGGCCCCAGGCGCAGATCGATCAGCGCGATGTCGGGCGCCTGCGTCTCGATCGCCTGGCGCGCGGCGGCCAGGCCGTCCGCCTCGTCGATCTCGACGTCGTCCAGCTTGCGAACGATCGCCGACAGTACCCGTCGCGCGCTCGCCTGATCGTCGACGATGAGCACCCTCATGAAACGGCCTCAGTGTACCCGCGGTCCGCCCGCGCCGGGGGAATCTCGATGCCGAACACCGTTCGCCCCTCTTCCCGCCGGACACCGATGCTCCACCCGAACCCGCGCACCAGCCGCTGCGTGACCGCCAACCCCAGGCCCATGCTGCCCTTCTTGCTGCTGACGAAGGGATCGAAGATCGTCGATCCGATGTCGTCGGCGATCCCGGGTCCTTCGTCCCAGACCTCCAGGACCATCGCGCCGCCGCCGTTGGCGCGCGAGCGGACGCCGACGGCCGATCCCGCCGGCACCGCCTGGACCGCGTTGCGCAACAGGTTGGCGAGGATCTGCACCAGGCGGTCAGGCTCGGCGATCACCACCAGATCGGGCGGCACATCGATCGCGGCAGCGATGTTGTTGGCGTCGACGATCTCGCGCACCAGGTCCAGCGCGCGCAGGACGCGCGGCAACACCAGCACGGGCGCCAGCTCGGGTTCCGGGATCTTCAGCTTGTGCAGCGTCGCGAACATGCGTTCCAGGCGGCCGATCTCCTCGCGCGCCGCCGCGAGATCGCGCGGGTCGACGGGCGCGCCGCCGCTCGCCTCGCGCAACAGGTAGCGCAGGAAGTTCAGCGGGTACGCGATCTCGTGCGACATCTCGGCGCCCAGCATGCCCAGCGTCAGCCGCTTGTCGTCGCGGGCGATGTCGGCTTCGAGGCGGCGCATCGCCTCCAGCTCGGCGAACACCGCGGCGTTGTGCAGCGCCACCGCGCCCAGGCTGGAGATCGTCTCGAGCAGCTCGAGATCCTCGCGCGTGTACAGGGCCGCCGCGTGCTTGGGCGCCAGCTTCAGCACGCCGCGCAGCCCGCCTTGCGATCGCATCGGCACCAGCAGGTGCCGGCGCCAGTGCGGTTCGGTCGTCCACACCGCGGTGCCCTCGTCCATGCGGGCGTTCACGCCCTGCGGGCGGTGCGGCAGTCGATCCAGATCCGCGGGCGCCAGCACCTCGGCGTGCTCCGTCGGCAGCCAGCGCATCACCGCCTCCTGGATGGCGCGGCCGATCTCGGGCACGTTGCCCTTCGACGCGAGGTCGTCGGCCAGCTGCTGCAGCGTCGGGCGGAACCGCGTCGTCGCGGTGAAGAACAGGCGGGCGGCCACGCGGGCGCCGACCGCCACCAGCACCGCGAACGCGACGGCCGCGCCCACCCACGGCACCAGCGCGACCGAGCCGGCGCTGTGAATCGCCGCGCGCAGACCAAGCCACGCGACCATCGCCACCACCAGCGCGCCCGTCAGCACCGGCGCCACGAACATCCGCCGCGTCAGCACGTGGGACGTCTCCAGCACGTTGTTGCGGATCAGCGCGTAGCCGACGGACATCGGCAGCAGCGGCGCCAGGAACGGCAGCATCAGGTGGAAGAGCGGCGCGCCCGTGAGGTAGCCGACGAGGAATCCGATCGCCAGCAGCGCCGGCACGGCCGCCAGGCCGAGCGCCGACGACACCAGCTCCTGTCGGCGCCGGCCGCGTTCGACCCGCAAGCGATAAATGATGCTGGCGGTGAGGACTACCAGGGCAGCCAGCGCGCCCGCCGAGACGGCGAGGCGCGGGCCGCGCAGATCCAGGCCCAGGCCCAGATGAGGCGCCAGCGCGAGCGCGACGCCCCCGGCGCCCGCGAGGACGGCCGCAACGAGCGCGCCGGCGCGCAGCGATCGCCGGCGCGTGCGCGGCGGCTCGGGAAACGAGTACGCCAGCCAGACGACGCACAGGGGGACCGACACCGTCGACAGCGTGAACAACGGCGCCAGCCACGCCGACGAGTGGTAGTCGTAGAAGGTCACCAGGAAGACGAAGCTGCCGACGCTCCAGGCGGCGTAAGCGACCGCGCCGGCACGGCGCCGCGCCAGCACCAGGACCGCCAGGCCCGACCAAAGCACGAACAGCGCGACCAGCGCGTACAGGCCGAAGAAGAACAGCGCCTCGTCGGCGCCCAGCGTGCGCAGCGCGCGCGTGATCGTCTTCGGCCCCTCGCGCGTCTCGAACGTCAGCTGCACTTCGGATCGGCCCGCGGCGGCGAGCGCCGCCATGCGCGCGGCGATCGGCTGCGCCGGCAGCGCGAGGGGCGCGCGCGGCGCGGGAACCGGGACGCCGTCGATCGCGACCAGGCGGTCGGGAAAGCGCAGCGGCACACGCTCGGTTCCCCACGCGGGCCACCACACCTCGGAGAAGCTGGCGTGCGGATCAGTGAACAGGCCCGGGAACGGACGGCCCTGCGACCGGTACGCGCTCAGGCTCGCCACCGCCGTCAGCACGGCGAGGCCCACGCCGACGGCGATGATCGCCGAGAGCGTCGCTCGCGAGAGCGATGGACCCAGACTGCCCCGGTCCGCCATCGGCTGCCATAACAACAGGGCTGAAGATTCTTGCCAAGACGGAAGCCACGGCGGCGCCCGCGCCGGCCCCGGCGACCGCCGCCGCCAGCGCCTGCAGGGGCAGCGCATCGGGGTCGCCCGCGCCCAGGGCGTCGAGCGCGGTGTCGAGCGCGTGACAGATCCGTTCCAGCAGCGCACCGTGGTGCTGTCCCTGCCAGAGCGCGGGGGACGCGGACTCGGCCAGCGCCCGGATGTGGCGGGCCAGCCAGCACAGCGCCTCCTGCACGGGCAGCGAGGTCAGGAACAGACGACAGAGACGCCCGGCGACGCGCGCGTAGGCGCGGGCCGGCGCGGCGCCCCGCCCCGCCGCCAGGAGCGCCTGATCCTGCCAGGCCCGCGCGAGCGCGAGCGCGCGCGATTCGCCGTCGGGATCCGGCACCGGGCGCGTCGCCAGCAACGCGAGACAGAGCGGATCCGCGGCGGCCAGGCAGGCCGCGCGAACGTTGACGGGTCCGTGCCCGGTCTTGAAGTTGTGACCGAGACGATCGCGCGTCTCGAACGCCTCCGCCGCCAGCCCGCGTCCCCCGTCGATGATCGCAGGCACGTCGGCGGTCAGAGCCAGCAACGCCCGCAGCTCGGCGACGGAGAGAGCGCGGTTCTCGGCGAGGACGCGGGCGGCCGCGGCGGCGGCCAGCGCGGACGCCTGGCTGGAATCGTCGGCGGCGATGTGCTCGCTCCAGCGCGTCGGCTCGCCCGTCGCGGCGAACGCCACCGCCGGGCCCAGCCGGTTGTACGTCGCGCCCGCCGGCCCGCCGCCGTTTCCGTTCGCGGGCGCGCCGCCCGCGCGTTTCGCGTGGGCGAGGCCGGGCTCTGCCTGGCCGAGCCCTTCGCGGGAGGGTTCGGGAACCCTTCCAGGGTTCCCGGCACAATGATAACCAGGATAAACGCGGTACCACTGGCCGCGCGCATCGCAGGCGGCGACGGCGTGGACCCAGGGCTGGCTGGCGAGATCATCCGCGCCCAGCGCGACGCTGTCGTCGTCGCGCGGGTGGTTGCGCGACGGATCGCCGACCGAGCAGATGATCGCGGCGCCGCGTCCGCGCCGCCCGCAGCGTGCCGCCTCGCGCAGCACGTCGCGCAGATATGGCGGCGTCCCCCACGCGCCATCGCTCATGGCGATCAGCACGACGTCGGCTTGCCAGCCACCGGCCGCCGCCGCGACGGCCGCCGCGAGATCGGCGGCGGCCAGGTACGGGCGCGCCGCGCCCGCGATGGACGGGACCTGGAACAGGCCGACGTGCGCGCCCGGGCACTGGGTCAGCACGATGCCCGCCATGGCGATCCCGTGGCCGGGTCCCCATGACGTCGCCGGCGCGTGCACGTCGTCGGCGTTCGGCAAGCCGACGGGAAATGGGCCCTCCACCGGCGACGGCAGCGCGGCGGCCCGATCGAACGAGATGTCCACGACGGCGACGCGAACCGCGCGCGCGGCGGGCGGGGAAATCACGGGCGCTGGAAACGGGCGCGCTGGCGGGGGTGCGCCGGCCGCAGACGCTTCGACGTCGAACGCGCCCGTCTGGACGTGGCCGTCGACGCCGGCGTAGTCACCGCTGCCGCGGCGGCCGCGCTTGCGCGCGATCAGCGGCGTCACCGACAGCGCGGGCGCGTCGCGTTCGCTCCCGGGCGACGCCAGATAAAGATCGACGGCGCCGATGCGCGCCAGCGGCCACCACGACGGCGCCGGGGCGCCCGCCGCACGCACCACGGCCCACCGAGCGTAACGACGCTCGGAAAGCGACGGGGGCTCGTTCCATTCGAGCTCCCGCTGGTAATGCACGACGGTCTCTCAGGCGGGTGCGGCCGAGGCGCGGGCCGGCGCGGGTGTCCGGACGGGCACGTCCGCGGCGTTCAGCACGGCCTCCTCGATCTCGCCGGCGATGCCGATGGCGTCCAGCTCGTCGCCCAGCCGATCGCCGTCGAGGCGCCACGAGACGATCGCGTTGCTGAAGGCGTCCAGCCACGTGGCGAACCACTTGAACCCGCCGTCGGCCGCGATCGCGGCCGCGCGGCGCACCAGCAGCGGCGCCACCCGCATCAACGCCCCGTGCGAGCACCCGAGCGCGCCCGGAACGTCGCCCCCGCGGAGCGCGCGATCCTGATCCGCGTCGACCACGTCATCGACCGCCTGCAAGCCGAGCATGAACAGATCGTGCGCGCGCAGGAACGGCCTCACCCGCTTCGCATCGCCGTCCGTCATCAGCAAGGCCTGCGACGGCACCGCGATCCAGCTCAGCTTCTCGCGGACGACGGTGGCATAGATCGGCGCGCGTACCGAGCGGGCCGCGAGCAGTCGCTGCTCGGCGCCCGTGCCGCGCCGCCAGCGCGCGCCGGCGCGACGGCAAAGCTGGTCGGCCAGCCCGCTGTCGCCCGTCGCGATCGCCACCGCCTCGCGCCAGCGCCGTTCGAATGTGTCGGCCAGCTCGTACAGCTCGTCCTCGGGATCGCTGACCTGCCCGTCCTCCAGACGATCGTGCAGCAGCCAGGTGACGCCGCCGTAGTGATGCGCCCGCAGGTAACGAAACAGATCGCCCTGGGGAACGCCCAGGCGGCCGCTCGACGCCTGCGCGGCGTAAAGCGGCAGCGCGCGATTGGGATGCAGGCCGACGAAATCGCTCCAGGTGCCGTCCAGGGACTGCGTCAGTCCCAGCCGCCAGGGCAACCGTTCGGCCAGCGCCCGCAGCGGCGCCCGGAGGGTCCCCACCAGCGTGCGGTAGGAATCCTCGATGGACGGCGCGCCCGGCAGCGAGGGCGGATGCGCCTCCGGCGGCACCGCCGCCCGCTTTTCACCAGTAGTCACCGGTCACCTGGAACGGCGAGACGTGCTTGAAGGTGATGTCGCGGACCAGCAGCGCGTCGAGGGCGCCCACGTGCGCGTCGCTCCAGTCACCTTTCGGGCTCAGCTCGCGCAGCAGATCCAGCACGGCGCGCCGCTTGGGTTCCGTTCCCAGCTTGTCGTACTCGAACACCGCCCGCTGCAACGCGCGCAGGTGTCCCAGATCCGGTTCCGAGAACAGGCGCTTGTACAGCTCGACCAGCGACGTCGACGTCCCGTTGCTGTTCGCGACCGTGGGCACGATGGGCGCGAAGTCCTTCTGCGACAGCACGACGCGCAGGCATTCCAGCTGCGTGAACGTGAGCTCGGGGTTGACCCCGCCGTTGGCGATCGTCAGCTGGCGATCGGCGTCGGTCCGCGTCGTCGTATCGTCGCGCGCGACCGACGCGAGCGCGGCTTGCAGCGCCGGCAGGCGTTCGGGACGATCGTGCTCGCCCAGGAGATAGGAATAGATTCGTCGTAGCTCGCTCGCTGTCGCAGCCATGGCCGGCCCCCTTTGTGCGGACGTTTCGTATCGAGGTCGCGAACATGGGAACGTCGCGTCGAATGTCGAGTAATCGAATCCCCTATTGCGACATCACCCCACAA
>Ga0207708_10001553_pt1 | contig 17141 bp, 13 predicted proteins | sample KBSK5101metaG_FD_184340 | JGI IMG/M metagenome (GOLD analysis project Ga0207708, IMG submission 184340) | Corn, switchgrass and miscanthus rhizosphere microbial communities from Kellogg Biological Station, Michigan, USA - KBS K5-10-1 metaG... | ecosystem: Host-associated > Plants > Roots >...
AGCACCACCACCGACACGATGCGCAACGGCGTGGACACCGAGAAGCTCTACGCCACGCTCGACCTGCTCAAGGAGCAGCCCGAGCTCGGGCGCTTCCAGTTCCGCGCCACCAACCGCTGGATCGACGGGCCCCACAACCGCTCGACGATCAAGGGCTTCTTCGGCGCCGGCGCCGAGGACGCCACCCGGACCGAGGCCTTCGAGGTCGACGCCGGCGAGCCCGCGCTGCTGCTCGGGACCGACCAGGGCGCCAACCCGGCCGAGTACCTGCTGCACGCGCTCGCCGCCTGCCTGACGACGTCGATCGTCTACGTCGCCGCCGCCCGCAAGGTCGAGCTGACCTCGGTCGAGTCGACGCTGACCGGCGACATGGACGTGCGCGGCGCGCTGGGCGTGGACGAGAAGCCCCGCAACGGCTTCGAGCGCATCCGCGTGTCGTTCCGCGTCACCGGCCACGCCTCCGAGGAGAAGCTCCGCGAGATCGTGGAGCGGGCCCGCAACCGCTCGGCGGTGTACGACATGGTCACCAACGGCGTCCACGTCGTCCTCGACGCAACCACGGACTGACGGCCGTGCCGATCGAACTGCAGGCCCAGACGCGCTCCGGCGCTCGCCTCGTGGCGAGCGCCGAGCAGCTCGCCGGCGAGCTCGCGGCCCGTGCCGCCGAGCACGACCGCGAGGGCACCTACCCGTACGAGGCCATCGACGCCCTGCGCGCGGCGGGCTACTTCGCGGCGCCGATCCCCGAGGTCCTCGGCGGCCTCGGGGTGGACTCCGCGCACGATCTCGTGGTGGCCTCGAGCCGCCTGGCGCGCGGCGATGCCTCGGTGGCGATCGGCGTGAACATGCACCTCGTGGCCGTGCTGAACATGGAGCGCCGCCGCCAGGTCGCGGTCGCGGCGGGCGCCGAGCGGCGGGCGCGCGCGTTCGGCTCGTCGCTGACGCAGATCGTCGACGACGGCGCCGTGCTCGCCGCGGCGATCAGCGAGGCCGGACAGGACATCACCCGGCCGGGCACGGTGGCGACCCGCACCGACGCGGGCTGGCGGATCGACGGGCGCAAGCTGTTCTGCACCATGTCGCCCGCCGCGACCGACCTGTACGTCGCCGTCACCTACACCGACGGCGAGGACGTCGAGCGCTACGCGTACGCGATGGTGCCCACCGACGCCCCCGGCGTCGTGGTCAACGACGACTGGGACGCGCTGGGCATGCGCGCTTCCGGCAGCAACTCGGTGGCCTTCGACGGCGTCGTGCTGCCGCCGGGCGGCGTGCGCGGCGGCTTCCGCGCCGGAGACCCGGTCCCGTACATGGAGCGCAATCTGACCGCGGGCCTGTTCCACGCCTCGGCTTCGCTCGGCATCGCCGAGTCGGCCGACGCGCTCGCCCGGCGCGGGGTGGCCGGGCGGGTCAACGGCGACGCACGCCCGCGCATGCAGGTGGCCGACAACGCCGTCGACCTCGCCGCAGCGCGCGGCGTCCTCCACCGCGCCGCTCTGCTGATCGACGACCACCACGCCCGAAACCCGGCCTCGGACGGCACCACGGCCGAGCTCGAGGCGCTGTTCGCCGAGGCCCAGGCGGCCAAGGCGTTCGTCAACGAGGCCGCCACCCGCATCGTCGACCGCGCCCTCGCGCTCTCCGGCGGCGCCGGGTACCTCAACGCGAGCCCGCTGGCGCGCGCCTACCGCGACGTCAAGGCGGGGACGTTCATGCACCCCCTGGGGGCCAACCGCGCCTATGACTACCTCGGGCGGGTCGCGCTCGGGGAGACGGCGGCGCTGCACTGACATGGGCGCTCCGGCCCGCGCCGAGTTGGTCCAGGTCCCGGCCGCGCACGCGTTCCGCGACGCGCTGGCCCGGTTCGCCACCGGCGTGGCGTTCGTCACCGCGGCGCCGGGCGGCGAGCCGGCGGGGCTGGTGGTCAACTCGCTGGCTTCCGTCTCGCTGGACCCGCCGCTGATCTCGTTCTGCCCCTCGCGGGGGTCGCTGACCTGGCGGCGCATGCGCCGGGCCGGACGCTTTGGCGTCAACGTGCTGCGCCGCCATCACGAGGCGTTCGTGGCCCGCGCGACTCCGCCGAGGGCCGATCGGTTCGGCGACCTGGGCTGGGCGCCGGGCCCGGGCGGCGCGCCGCTGCTGACCGACGCCCTGGCCACGCTCGAGTGCGCGATCGTCGCCGAGCACCCCGCCGGCGACCACACGATCGTCGTCGGCCAGGTGGAGCGGCTGGCGGTCGCGGGCGGGGACGACCCGCTCGTCTTCTACCGCGGCGCCTTCCGCACCGTGCGCTGAGCGGCCTCGATCAGCCCGGCGCCCAAGCGCTCGTCGCCGGCGCTCGCGGCCAGCGCCGCCGCGATCGCGGTCGCGCGCTCGCGGTCGCCGAGGGCGGCCTGCGCCTCCCACGCGATGCCGGGCAGGCCGTGCGCGTCGGCCAACGCCCCCGCCTCCTCGGCCCGGCCGAGCGCGAGCGCCGCCGCGGCCTCGGCCTCGTGCCAGCCCGTGCGCGCGGCCGCCGCCCGCAGCGTCTCCAGGACCGCCGGCGCCGCGCCGCGCCCGAGCGCAGCCTGGGCCCGCGCCAGCGCGACGGTGGCGGCAAAGCCGAACTGGTAGGCGCCGTCCGGCGGCAGGACGATCGCCGACTGCGCCCGCTCGGCGGCGTCGACGGCCCGGCCCGCGCCGTCCGTGTCGCCGGCCAGCACGCGCGCCCAGGCCAGATGGGCGGCGGCGCGGTAGCGGTCGGCGAGCAGCTCGGCCGCCGCCAGGCCGGGCTCCAGAACCGCGATGGCGTCCTCGGCCGCGCGCAGCTCGAGCAGCGTCCAGCCCAGGGCCACCCGCGCCCAGGCGCTCCAGGGCGCCGGGCCCTCGGGCGCGGTCAGGGCAACCATGCGGCGCGCCTCGGCCAGTGCGACGCCAAGCTCGCCACGGCTACGCGCCAGCCAGGCACGCGCGTCGTGGATCAGTGGACGGGTGAGCGGGTCGGCCACGCGGCGGCCGAGCGCCGTCGCCTCGTCGAGCCGCGCCGCCGCCACCTCCCAGTCGGCGTGCCCGAGGGGCACGAAGGCGGACTCGAGCAGCGTCCACTGCAGGGACCAGAGTTCGCCGTTGCGGCGCTCGAGGTCGGCAAGCTCGGCGGTGAGCGTCTCCAGGCGATCGAGCTCGCCCAGCTGCAGCGCCGCGAGCTTGAGCGCGTCGAAGGCGCGTCCGCGCTCGAGGTCCCGCCCGCGGTCGCGGGCCAGGCGCAGGGCGCGGTCGCCGAGCGCCATGGCCCCGGCGAGGTCGAGCTGGTTGGAGGCCAGGAGGGAGAGCCGGTTGAGGATCCGCACTTGCAGAGGGGCATCGTCGAGGTCGGCCGCGATGACCAGGGCGTCGCGGTGGTGGGCCTGGGCGCGGGCGACGTCGAGGAGCTTCTCGGCGTAGGCCATCTCGTCCAGGCTGCGCGCGACCAACTCGCGGTCCCCGGCCGCGCGGGCGGCCTCGAGCGCGATCTCGAAGTCGGCCACGGCGCCCTCCATGTCGCCACCCGCGTGGCGGTGCCAGCCGCGCTCGAAGTGCAGCGCGGTCAGGCGCTCGTCGCCGGCGGGCGCGCCGGCGATGGCAGCGTCGTAATGGACGAGCGCCTGCTCGCGCGCGTAGACGCGGGCCGCCGCCCGCGCCGCGCGCACGTCGTACTCGAAGCGCCGCCGGTCGTCGCCGGCCACGGCGAAGTGGTGGGCGAGCGCGGCGGCGACGTCGTCGAGCGCGTCGGCGTGCAGGGCCTCGAGCGCCTCGCCCGCGCGCCGGTGCAGCCGCGCGCGCCGAGTGGCCGAGAGCTGGCCGTCGACCGTCTCGCGGATCAGCGCGTGGGCGAAGCGATACCGGCCGATCGCGTCGGGCGTCTCGACCAGCACGCCCTCGGCCAGCGCGTCGTCCATGGCCTCGAGCAGGGCCTCGCTGTCGAGGCCGGTGACCCGCTCGAGCGCGTCGAGCTCGAACTCGGCCCCGAGCACGGCGGCGGCGGCCAGCGCGGCGCGCTCGAGCTCGTCCAGGCGCCGCATCCGGCGCAGCAGGAGGTCCTTGACGCTCTCGGGCACGCCCGCCTCCAGCTCCGCCTCGGGCCGGCGCACGAGCTCCTCGACGAAGAACGGGTTGCCCTCGGCCCGGTCGGTCACGGCCCGCAGGGCACCGGGGCCGAGCGCGATCCCGCGCTCGTGCACGAGCTCGGCCACTGCGTCGGGCGCCAGCCCGGCGAGGCTCACGTGCTCGAGCACGCGGGCGCGCCGCAGCTCGGCGAGAGCACCGGCCAGCGGATCGTCCTCGCGCACCTCGAGCTCGCGGTAGGTGCCGAGCACGAGCAGGGGCGCGTCCTCCAAGGCGCGCGCGAGCTGGCGGAGCAGCAGCAGCGCGGGCGCGTCGGCCCACTGCAGGTCGTCGAGGACGAGGATGGTGGGCCGTCCGCGGGCTGCCTCGCGCAGGAACGTGGCCACGGCGTCGAAGAGCGCGTAGCGGTCGCCCTCGCCGCCAGGGTCGGCCGGCTGGGGCTCGGCGGCTCCGCCCGCGAGCTCGGGGACGATCCGAGCCAGGACCCCCCGGCCCGTCCCGGCCTGCACCGCCAGCTCGTCGGCGGGCGACGAGGCGGCGTAGTGGCGGAGCGCCTCGATGAAGGGCTGATAGGGCGTGAGCGCCTCCTCGGTGCTGCGCCCGAGCAGCACAGTGGCACCCTCGGCGTGGGCGCGGCGGCAGAGCTCGGCGACCAGGCGGGTCTTGCCGATCCCCGGTTCGCCGCCGACCAGGACCACGCCCGGCTCGCCCCCGCGCGCCCGTTCCCACGCCGCTGCGAGCGCTCCCAGCGCCTGCGCCCGTCCGACGAACGCGCCCTGGTCGCGCGCGAGCTCCGCCGGCAACGGGACCTGGCGGCGGCCGGGGGCCTCCCACTGCAGCTCCCACGCTGCCACCGGGGCCGAGAATCCCTTGAGCGCCAGCTCGCCGACCGGGGCGAAGGGGAAGCCGCCCCGGGCGCCGACCAGCGCCCGCACGACGTCCGAGGTCAGGATCTGGCCGCCCTCGGCGCTGTCGCACAGGCGCCGGGCCACCACCACGGCGGTGCCGTAGTAGTCGTCCTCGTCGCGGATCGGCTCGCCCGCGTGCAGCCCGATCCGCACCGCGAGCCGCGCGCCCGGCTCGCGCCCGTTGTGGCGCTCGACCGCCTGCTGGATGCCGACCGCGCAGCCGGCGGCGTCGACGCTGCTGGCGAACGCGACCATGAGGCCGTCGCCGAGGCTCTTGACCTCGCGCCCCGCGTGGCTGAGCGCGACGTCGCGCAGGATCGCGAAGTGCGTCCGCCGCAGCCGTTCGGCGTCGTCGTCGCCGAGGACGTCGAGCAGCTCGGTCGAGCCGACGAGGTCGGTGAACAGGAGGGTGACCGTGCCGGTGGCCACCGGTGGGGGGGAGCGGGCCGCGTCGGCCTCGCGCAGCTCTGCGTGCAGCGCTCGGGTGGCCGGCGAGGGCGCCACGCCGAGCTCGGAGCGCAGGCGGTCGGCGTAGCGGCCGTAGGTGGCCAGCGCGGCCGCCCGGTCGCCGGCGGCCGCGAGCAGGCGGATGAGCGTGCGCTGGGCCTCCTCGGCCAGCGGGTCCAAGGCGACCATGGCGCGGGCGTGGCCGACCGCAGCGCCCAGGTCGCCGGCGGCCTCGGCCCGGTGCGCCAGCGCCGCCAGTGCCTCCGCGGCCTTCTCGCGCCACGCGTCGCGGGCCACCAGCACCCATTCGTCGTCGAGCCCGGCGAGCAGCTCGCCGCGCCACAGCGCCACCGCCTCCTCGAGCCGGTCGGCGGCCACGAGCCGGTCGAAGTCGGCGGCGTCGGTGCGCACGGCCTCGGACAGGCCCACGCGCTCGCGCGTGGCGACGAGGTAACGGTCGGCGTCGGGCCCGAGCGCCTTGCGCAGCGCGGCCAGCGCCCCGCGCAGGCTCGTGCGCGCGCTGGCGTCGAGGACGTCGGGCCACAGGCGCGCCGCGAGATGCGAGCGCGCATGCTCGCGGCGCTCGAGCGCCAGCAGGGCGAGCAGCGAGCGCGCGGGCCGGCCCGCGGGCAGCGCCACCGGGTCGTCGTCGCGCTGGAGCTCGAGCTCTCCGAGCACGCGCACGTCGAGCATGGCCCAAGCCTATGGTTCGCACGCGCATGCGACGGACCGAGACCGGCACGCCGGCGCGGCTCCCCGACGACCAGGGCGACGTCGTGCGCGACGGCGTCCGCATCCACTGGGAGGCCTACGGCGACCCGGCGCGGCCGGGCGTGCTGCTGCTGCCGACCTGGGCGATCACCCACTCGCGGCACTGGAAGGCGCAGATCGGCTACCTGGGGCGCCACTTCCGCGTCGTCGCTTTCGACGGGCGCGGCAACGGCCTGTCGGACCGGCCCGCCGCGCCGGCCGCCTACCGCGAGCGCGCGTACACGGCCGACGCGGTCGCGGTCCTGGACGCGGCCGGCCTGCGCTCGGCCTGCGTGCTCGGTCTCTCGCGTGGCGGGCTGCGTGCGCTGCTGCTCGCCGCCCGCCACCCCGAGCGCGTCGACGGCGCCTGCGTGATCGGCGCCACGCTCCCCTATCACGCCGCCGGGCCGCGCGACGAGGCGGCGGCCGCCTTCGACACCGAGCGCGGCGTCGACGCCGGCTGGGCGCGCTACAACCGCCACTCCCTGCGCCGCGACTACCCCGGCTTCCTCGCGTTCTTCTTCGCGCAGGTCTTCCCGGAGCCTCACTCGACCAAGCAGCACGAGGACTGCGTCACCTGGGGCCTGGACACGACCGCGGAGACGCTGATCGCCACCGTGCACGGGATGGACGCCGGCGGCCCGCGCGACGCCGAGGAGCTGGACGCGCTGTGCCGGAGCATCCGCTGCCCCGTGCTGGCCATCCACGGCACTCACGACGGCATCAACGCGGTCGAGGGGGCTGAGCGGATCGCGGCGCTCACCGGCGGCGAGCTCGTGCGCATGGACGGCTCGGGCCACGCTCCGACGGCGCGCGACCCGGTGCGGGTCAACCTGCTGCTGCGCGACTTCGTGACGCGGTGCACCGCTGCGCCGCCGCGGGCTCGGACGTGGACGCGCGGCCTCGTCCGCGAGCGGCGCGCCCTGTTCGTGAGCTCGCCGATCGGGCTTGGCCACGCGTGGCGCGACGTTGCCATTGCCGACGCGCTGCGCCGCCGTGTGCCCGGCCTGCGGATCGAGTGGCTGGCCCAGGAGCCGGTGACCCGGGTCCTGCGCGAACGCGGGGAGGCCATCCACCCGGCCAGCGCCGCGCTGGCCAGCGAAGCCGAGCACATCGACCGCGAGGCGGGCGAGCACGACCTGCACGCGTTCATGGCCCTACGCCGGATGGACGACATCTTCGCCGCCAACTACATGATCTTCGACGACCTCGTCTCCGAGGAGGCCTACGACGTCTGGGTCGGCGACGAGGCGTGGGAGCTCGATCACTTCCTGCACGAGAACCCCGAGCGCAAGCGCGCGCCCTTCGCCTGGCTCACCGACTTCGTCGGCTACCTGCCCCTGCCCGCGGGCGGCGAGCGCGAGGCCTTCCTGACCGCCGACTACAACGCCGAGATGATCGAGCACGTCGAGCGCTTCCCGCGCGTGCGCGACCGCGCCATCTACGTCGGCGACCGCGACGACGTCGTGCCGCTGCCCTTCGGTCCCGGGCTGCCCCCGATCCGCGCCTGGACGGAGCGCCACTACGCCTTCGCCGGCTACATCCCCGCTTACGACCCCGCCGCGCTGCCGGCCGACCGCGCCGGGCTGCGGGCCGAGCTCGGCTACGGCCCCGAGCCGCTCTGCCTGGTCGCCGTGGGCGGGTCGGGCGTGGGCGGGCCGCTGCTGCGCCGCGTGGTGGCCGCGCTACCCCGCGCCCGCGAGCTCGTGCCCGGCCTGCGCATGGTCGCGGTCACCGGCCCGCGGATCGACCCGGCGACGCTGCCCCGGGCCGACGGCCTGGAGGTGCGCGGCTACGTCCACGCGCTGCACCGCCACCTCGCGGCCTGCGACGTCGGCGTCGTCCAGGGCGGCCTGACCACGACGATGGAGCTCGTCGCGGCCGGCCGCCCGCTCGTCGCGCTGCCTCTCGCCAGCCACTTCGAGCAGCGCATCCACGTGCGCCATCGCCTCGACCGCCACGGCGCCCGGGCCTGGCTCGACTACGCCGACGCCGACCCCGAGACGCTGGCCCGGGCCATCGCCGACGGCGTCGCCTCGACGCCCGGCTACCGCTCCGTCAGCGGCGCCGGCGCAGGCCGCGCGGCGGCCCTGATCGCCGAGCTCGTGTAGCCCGAATCAACCCGAATTCCGACCCGGGGACGGTCAGACTGGCGCGCCTCCACCCCTCACAGGAGGATCTAGATGAAGCGCATCACCGCACTGGCGGTCGCATTGATGGCGATCGCCGTGGTCGCGGCCCCGGTCGCGGCGCTCGCAGCCGAGACCGACCCCCAGCAGACCGACCCGAACGCCAAGGCCAACTTCCACGGCAAGATCAAGGTCGGTCGCACCAAGGCGACCCTGAAGGTCACCTACAACTGCAACGCTGGCCAGGTCCTGTGGATCTCGGCCAAGGAAGTCTCCAGCGGCAGGGCGGCACGCGGCCTGACGAAGGAGAGCTCGTCCAAGATCTCGTCGGCCTGGTGGCAGAGCCATCGCAACCCGATCACCTGCGACAGCCAGTCCCATACGGCCACGTTCAGCATGGACAAGAAGGAGAAGGGCTCGAAGGGCACGCTGAAGCCCGGCCAGGCCTGGGTGCAGTTCTGCGTCACCAATGGTGACGCCCTCGTCCTCTCGGCGCACGACTTCGTCACCGTCACCGACTGAGCCTCCGCACCCGGCGCCGGCCCGCACGGCCGGCGCCGGGGCGATCCACCGGCAATGCGATACTCGCGCCGATGCGGCGCCAGCTCGACGTCGGCAGCGTCCTGACCCGGGTCTTCCAGGCCTACGGCAACGAGGCCGCGCCCTGGTGAGCCTGCTGGGCGTGATCCTCAAGCCGCTGGGCGCGCTGGCGGCGCCGATCATGTACTACGACCTGCGCGAGATCGAGGCCGAGGACCGCGCCGCCCAGGCCGCGGCGGCCGAGCACCAGGCGCCGCCGGCGCCCGCGATCTGATGGAGCACTTTCCGGATTCCCTGCCCGCCACGGATTACCGCGAGCGCGCGAAGTACCGACAGCTGCGCGGCCGCCACGGCATCGGCGTCGTGGTCGAGCAGTCCCTGTCCGGCGAGGACACCGGCCGCCGCTGGATCTGCCTCGCCACCGACGGCACGCGCTTCCGCCACCTCGAGGCGATCCTGCCCGACGTGTCCCCGCACGCGGGCGTGCCGACGGGGGCGGTCGCGGGCGCGCTCGAGGCGCGGGCCGGCGACTACGCCGAGCGGTCCCGCCTCGCCGGCCTCGTGAACGCCAGCCCGGTGATGCTGACGCTCGACGAGGTCGGCGGGGAGGAGTGAGCGCACGGCGCGACTAGGCTGGGCGCCATGAGCGCGGAGGAGCGATTCGACGCCGTCGTGGTCGGGGCGGGGCCCGGCGGCAAGCACGCAGCGCGCGGGCTCACCAAGGCGGGCCAGAAGGTGGCGGTGGTGGAGGCCGAGCTCGTGGGCGGGGAGTGCCCGTTCTGGGCCTGCATGCCCTCCAAGACCTTGCTGCGCCCGATCGAGGCGCAGGGCGAGGCCGCGCACGTCGCCGGCCTGGACCGCCCGGCGCTGCACTGGGACGAGGTCGCGCGCTACCGCGACTACATGGTCTCCGACCACGACGACACCGCCAAGGCCGAGAAGCTGGCCGAGGCCGGGGTGGAGATCGTGCGCGGCCGCGCACGGCTGGACGGCCCGAACCGGGTGGCGGTGGGCGAGCGCACGCTGCGCGCCGACCGCATCGTGCTCGCCCCCGGCACCACGAGCGCGATCCCGCCCATCGAGGGCCTGGACGGCATCGGCTACTGGACCAACCGCGAAGCGACGGCGCTCGAGGCCGTGCCCGAGAGCGCGATCGTGCTCGGCGGCGGGCCGGTGGGGGTCGAGCTCGCGCAGATGCTCGCGCGCTTCGGCGCCCGCACCACGTTGGTCGAGGCGGCTCCGCGGCTGCTGGCGCGCGAGACCGCGCCGGTGGGCGACCTGCTGGCCGAGCTGCTCGCGGACGACGGGATCGACGTCCGCCTCGGCACCAAGGCGTCGCAGGCGGAGGCGGCGGGCGCCGGGGTGCGCGTGCACTTGGCCGCCGGAGACGCGGTCGAGGCCGAGCGGCTGGTGATCGCGGTCGGCCGCCGGCCCCGCACCGAGGGCCTGGGCCTGGAGAGCGTGGGCATCGCGGTCGCCGACGACGGGAGCATCCCCGTCGACGCGCACTGCCGCGCCGCGGCGGGGGTGTGGGCGGTCGGCGACGTCACCGGCGTGGCCCCGTTCACCCACGTCGCGTCCTACCAGGCCCGCATCGCGGTCGACGCCATCCTCGGGCGGCCGCGCGAGGCCGACTACCGCGCCGTGCCCCGGGTCGTGTTCACCGACCCCGAGGTGGCGGCGGTGGGGGAGACCCCGGAGCAGGCGCGGGAGCGCGGCGTCGACGTGGGCGTCGCGGGCGGCAGCCTCTCCGATCTCGATCGCACCCAGACCTACGGGCGCGAGTTGCAGGGCGCGTACGGCGTGGTCGCCGACCGCGGCGCCGGCATCGCGCTCGGCGCCTGGGCCGTCGGCCCCCTGGCCTCGGAGTGGATCCACCCGATCGCCCTGGCGATCCTGGTGCGGACGCCGTTGGGCGTCCTGAGCGAGTCGATGGCGCAGTTCCCGTCGTTCGCCGAGGCGTGGCCCATGGCGGCGCGCGAGCTGTCCGCGTAGCCGCGGGAGCGGGCCTCGACGAGCGGGGTGTGGATGTGGTGATTGGCGAGCATGGCGACAGCGTCCCGCTGGCTGCGCGCGTCGTAAAAGGATTTAGCATGGGCTAAATGGTCCGGTTCGAGTTCGGGGCCGAGGACGTGGCCCGCGTGCGCTTCGCCTTCTCGCCCAACTGGGAGCTCGTCTCCAGCCTGCGCGCGCTGCAGCGCCCTTCCGCGCACGCACTGCACCTGCCCTGGGTGCACGAGGCGCGCCGTGCGCTGGAGGGCTTCGACATGACCCTGCTCACCGCGCTGGTCACGCCCGAGGGCTACGTCCCCGACTTTCTCGGCCCGCCGCCGGTCACGCCGCTCCCCGACCTCGAGGCCGAGCTCGACACCGTGCGGCGCGTGCCCTCCGAACGCGTGCGCCACGAGATCGGCGTGCTCTACGGCCGGCGCCGGCCCCCGGCCGTGTTGCGCCCGCTGCTCGAGCGCCCGCGCCACGGCCTGCGCCGGATGACCGAGGCGCTGGCCGGCTACTGGGAGTTGACCCTGGCCCACCACTGGTCGCGGCTGCGCTCACTGCTCGAGGGCGAGGTGCTGCACCGCGCGCGCCAGCTCACCCTGGGCGGGGCGGAGCTGTTGTTCGCCGACGTGCACGAGGACGTCGCCTGGACCGGATCCGACCTGGCCGTCGACATCCGCCACGATGCGGTGATCCCGCTCGGGGGCCGTGGCCTGCTCATGCTGCCCTCGGCCTTCTACTGGCCGCGCGTCGCGGTGGTGACCGACCCGGCCTGGCAGCCGTCGCTGACGTACCCGCCGCGCGGGGTGGCGACGCTGTGGGACCCAGCCGAGGCGACCGGGCCCGAGGGCCTGCGCGCGCTGCTCGGCGCCACGCGCGCCGCGCTGCTCGCGCAGCTCGACGCCCCGCGCTCGACGGCCGAGCTCGCCCGGCGCGTCGGGGTCACGCCGGGCGCGGTCTCGCAGCACCTCGGCAAGCTGCGCGGCGCCGGGGTCGTGACGTCCAGCCGCCAGGGGCGCGAGGTCCTCTACGCGCTGACCCCGGCGGGCGAGGCCCTGGTCGGCGCGGGTCGATCGTCGTAGGCGGCGCCCGCCGCTCTACGCTGCCTCGCGTGCGCCTGGCGACCTGGAACGTGAACTCGCTCAAGCAGCGGGTGCCGCGGCTGCTGCCCTGGCTGGACGAGCGTCGGCCCGACGTGGTCTGCCTGCAGGAGACCAAGCTCGCGGACGCCGCGTTGCACGAGCTGGTGGACGATGCGCTCTCCGAGCGCGGGTACGAGGTCGCCGCCCACGGCGAGGCGACCTGGAACGGCGTGGCCATCCTGTCCCGGGTCAGCCTCGAGGACGTCCGCGCGGGGATCGAGGGCGCGCCAGGCTTTCCGCACCCCGAGGCGCGGGCGGTGTCGGCGACGTGCGCAGGCATTCGCGTCGTCTGCGTCTACGTGCCGAACGGGCGGACACCCGGATCCGAGCACTACGAGTACAAGCTGGCGTGGCTCGCCGCTCTGCGGGCGATGGTGCCGGAGCGGCCCACGGCGACGGTCGTCTGCGGGGACATGAACATCGCGCCGGCCGACGAGGACGTCTTCGACCCGGACGCCTATGTGGGGCAGACGCATGTCACCGTGCCGGAGCGCGAGGCACTCGGGCAGCTGCGGGCGCGGGGCTTGCACGACGTCGTCCGCGAGCGGTGGCCCGGCAAGCGCGTCTTCACCTATTGGGACTACCGCGCCGGGATGTTCCACCAGGACTGCGGCATGCGGATCGACCTCGTCCTCGCCAGCGACGACGTGACGAACCGCGTCAAGGCCGCTTGGATCGACCGCCAGGCGCGTAAGGGCAGTGGGCCCAGCGACCACGCCCCGGTGATCATCGACCTCGACGAGGCCCCGGACGGGGACATCGGCCCGGTGGTGCCGCCACCGTCGCGGCCGGCGAAGCGCGGCGCGAAGAAGCTGCCGCAGGCCGCGCCCTAGAGGCGGCCGGAGGACGGCGCTGGTCAGCGCCGGTGCCGTCGAGGGACCGTGAGCGCCTGGCTCGTCTGGGTGGTGGAGCCTGCCTGGTTGCTGGCGGTCACCGCGCAGCGGTAGCGGCCTGCGCCGTCGGCCCGGAGCGTGTCCGTCTTCGCGCCCTTGACCCGCCTGCCGTTGCGGGTCCACGCATACGCGAAGTTCTGCGGCGCCTGGTACAGGTGCGCGGGGCTGAGGTCGCCGGCCCACCCCGCGCCCGAGCAGGTCAGCTTCGACTTGGCCGTGCTCCCGCCGCCCACTGACGGTGGCCCGGTGCCGACGGGCGGCTTGAGCAGCACCGGGAAGACCGGGACTGAGACGGTGGCGGTCCCGGCGTTCACGCTGCCGGGGCTGCTCCCGTCGAAGTTGGCGAACGCGATCGTGTTCGCCAGGGTGGAAGCGTTGGCCCAGTAGACGCGCTGCGCGCTCGGGTCCAGCGCGAGGCCGATCGGGCTCGCGACGGTGGCGCTGGTCGTGAGCGAGCCTCTGCCGCTGCCGTTGAGGCCGATGAACTCGACCTTGCTCCCCTTCTGGTTGGTCCACCAGGCGCGCTGGTTGAGGGGATCGACCGCCACGGCACCGGTGGCGCTACCGGTCGAGCTGAACAGCGTGAGGTCGCCGCCGCCGCTCCCGTTCAGGCGGGCGAACGAGACCCCGGCCCGGCTGGGGCTGTCGTTGGTCCAGTAGATGAGCCCGGCCGCCGGGTCCACCGCCACGCCGGTCGGTACGTCCAGCGTGGCTCCTGCGGTGTTGAGGTTGCCGCCGCCGCTGCCGTCCAGGTTGGCGTAGCCGATGGCGTTGAAGTCGTCCTCTTCGTTCGCCCAGTAGACCCGGCCCGCGATCGGGTCGAGGGCGAGGCCCACCGGGTCGGTGATCGTGGCCCCGGCGGTGTTCAGTGTCCCGCCCCCGCCGCTGCCGTCGAGGTTGGCGAACGAGATCTTGCCGTTGCCGTTGGCCCAGTAGATGCGGCCGTGGGCCGGATCCAGCGCGGTGCCGTCCGGCGTGGTGACGACGGCGCCGGACGTGTTCAGGTCGCCGCTGGACGAGCCGTCGAGCGCGGCGAACGAGATCCGGTTCGGAGACTGGTTGCCCCAGTAGACGATGTCGGCGCCCGCCTGGGCGGCGAAGGCGAGGAGCGTCGCCAACGTGACTGCCGCACCCAGAGCCTTGCGGACCACGGCGCGACACTACGGATCCGGGCCGGGTGGTGCAACGGTTTCCGGCGTGAGCTCCTCGATCGAGTCGAGCACGGCGTCGGCGACGGCCAGGCCCTTCGGCGCGGGGGGGAAGGCCGGATTGGGCACGGCGATCACGCGCAGGCCGGCGGCCGATGCCGAGAGCAGGCCGTTGGTGGAGTCCTCGATCGCGGCGGCGCGATCGGGCGGCGCGCCCAGGCGCCGCGTGGCCTCCAGGTAGACGTCGGGCGCCGGCTTGCCCGCGGCCACCTCCTCGGACGAGACGGTGGCCTCGAACTCCGGGCCGAGGTCGCCCACCTCGAGCACGAGGTCGATGATCTCCCGGTTCGACGAGGTGGCCAGGGCCAGGGGCCAGCGTGCGGCGATGCGGCGCACGGCCTCGCGGGCCCCTGGGATCCAGGGCAGGTCGGCCCGGTAGCGCTCCTCGACCTCGGCGAGCACGCGGGCGTTGATCTCGGCCGGCTCGAGCGGCACGCCGAGGCGCTCGTGCAGGTAGCGCGACCACTCATTGCTCGACATGCCCATCATCTCCCGCGTCGCGTCGTCGGTCCACTGCCCGCCGGTCGCGCGCACGAGGTCGCGGCGCGCCTCGTCCCATACCTCCTCGGACTGGACGAGCACGCCGTCGAGGTCGAAGACCACCGCGTCGATCACACGACCAATCTAGGGACGTGAGAGGCTGTCCGCATGAAGGCGGTCACCGTGCTCCCAGCGGACGAGCGCGTCGAGCTCGCGGACGTCGAAGCCCCGGCGATGGCCGCCGACGACGACGTCCTCATCCGCGTGCTCGAGGTCGGAGTGTGCGGCACCGACCGCGAGATCTGCTCGTTCGCCTACGGCACGCCGCCCGACGGGTCCGACCATTTCGTGCTTGGGCACGAGTGCCTGGGCGAGGTGGTCGAGGTCGGCTCCGCGGTCACCCGCGTCCAGGAGGGCGACCTCGTCGTGCCCATGGTGCGGCACCCGTGCGCCCACTCCGACTGCCTGCCCTGCCGCAACCACCGCCAGGACTTCTGCGTGACCGGCGACTTCTCCGAGCGGGGGATCAAGGAGGCGCACGGGTTCATGACCGAGCTCGTCGTCGACTCCGAGCAGTACCTGAACGTCGTGCCGCCGGAGCTGCGCGACATCGGCGTGCTGGCCGAGCCGCTGACCATCGCCGAGAAGGCGCGCTCCCAGGTCGACGACGTGCAGGACCGGCTGCCGTGGGGCAGGGACCGGCACCACGCGGTGGTGCTCGGGGCCGGACCGGTGGGGCTCTTGGGGACGATGATGCTGGTCAACGCCGGCTTTGAGACCACCGTCTACTCGCTGCTGCCCAAGCCCAACCCCGGCGCGGAGATGGCCGAGTCGCTGGGCTGCGAATACATCTCCTCGCAGGAGGTCACGCCCGCGGAGCTGGCCGACCGTGTCGGACGCATCGACCTCGTCTATGAGGGTGCCGGCGCGTCGGGCATCGCGTTCGAGCTGCTCGCCGAGCTCGGCGCCAACGGCGTCTACCTGTTCACCGGCGTGCCCAGCCAGGGCAAGCCGAGGACGGTGGACACCGACCTGCTCATGCGCCATATCGTGCTGGGCAACCAGATCCTCATGGGGACGGTCAACGCCGGGCGCGCCCACTACGAGGATGCGATCCGCGACCTCGCCGCCTTCGACGCGCGCTGGCCCGACAGCGTGCGCGCTCTGATCACGGGGCGCTTCCCGCTCGACGACCACCGCAAGCTGCTGTTCGGCAAGCCCGAGGGCATCAAGAACGTGTTCGCGGTGGCATGAAGGCCGAGACGCAGACCCACGCCGGCGCGATGCCGGGGCACGAGAGCTATCCGGGCGGCAGCCCGTTCCCGCCCATCGCCGAATACGCCTTCCTCTCGGACTGCCGGCACAACGCGCTGGTGGCGCCCGACGGCACCGTCGAGTGGCTGTGCCTGCCCCGGCCCGACGGCCCGAGCGTGTTTGCCGCGCTGCTGGACCGAACCGCCGGCGGCTTCCGCATCGGGCCTGCCGACCACTCGGTCCCGGGCGGGCGCCGCTACCTGCCCGGCACGCACGTGCTCGAGACCACGTGGATGACCAAGACCGGCTGGCTCAGCGTCCGCGACGCCCTGCTCATCGGGCCCTGGTACCACCGCGACAAGCGCGCCGCTAACCACCACCGCCCGCCGCACGACACCGAAGCCGAGTGTTGCCTGCTGCGCACGGTCAAGTGCCTGAGCGGCACGGTCGAGCTCAACCTCAACTGCCAGCCCGCGTTCGACTACGGGCGCGCGTCGCCGCGCTGGGCCTACGTGGGCGAGGGCTACGAACAGGCGCGGGCGACGGCCGAGGGCGCCGAGGTGGAGCTGTTGCTGACGACCGACCTGCGCCTCGGCTTCGAGCAGGACCGCGCCATCGCGCGCACGACGATGAAGGAGGGCGACACCTGCTTCGCCGCGCTGTCGTGGGCGCCCGACGCACCGCCTCCGACCACGTACGACGAGGCCAACGATCGCATGTGGCACACGGGCGAGTTCTGGCGCCGGTGGATCGGCCACGGCGACTTCCCCGACCACCCGTGGCGGATCTTCCTGCAGCGCAGTGCGCTGACCCTGAAGGGGCTGTCGCACGCGCCCACCGGGGCCATGCTCGCCGCCGCCACGACGTCGCTGCCCGAGACGCCCGGCGGCGAGCGCAACTGGGACTACCGCTACACCTGGGTACGCGACGCGACCTTCACGCTCTGGGGGCTGTACACGCTCGGCTTCGACGCCGAGGCCAACGACTTCTTCAACTTCATCGCCGACGTGGCCGGCGACGCCGGACGCTTCCAGATCATGTACGGGATCGGGGGCGAGAAGCGCCTGCGCGAAGACACGCTGCACCACCTGAGCGGCTATGAGGGCGCGAACCCGGTGCGGGTGGGCAACGGCGCCTACGACCAGGACCAGCACGACGTCTGGGGCGCGGTGCTCGACTCGGTCTACCTGCACACGAAGTCGCGCGACTCGCTGCCGGAGAGCGTGTGGCCGATGCTGGTGCACCAGGTCGAGACGGCGATCGCGAACTGGCGCAACCCCGATCGCGGGATCTGGGAGGTGCGCGGGGCGCC
>Ga0207708_10001554_pt1 | contig 17141 bp, 17 predicted proteins | sample KBSK5101metaG_FD_184340 | JGI IMG/M metagenome (GOLD analysis project Ga0207708, IMG submission 184340) | Corn, switchgrass and miscanthus rhizosphere microbial communities from Kellogg Biological Station, Michigan, USA - KBS K5-10-1 metaG... | ecosystem: Host-associated > Plants > Roots >...
CCCGGGTCGGCGCGGGCCCGGTTGCCCGGCGTGGCCGGGTGCTTTCGTTAAAGCCGCGCGGCCCCGCGATGCCGCTGCCGCCGCGACGTGCCGCGAAATCACCCTCTCCCATCGCCGCGCTGGTAGAAAAATGCCCCGGCGGCCGATCTCGGCGAGTTGCAGCACGGATGACCCCGGGCAGACCGAGATCGCACAATATGAGATCCGGAGTGATTTCGAGAGCAGCCTCGATTGCAGCAGGACCGTCGGGAGCGATCCTTACCTGGAAACCCGAGAGCTGCAGCAAATCGGCGAGAGCATCTCCGATGTCCTTGTTGTCCTCTACCAACAGGACCGTCCTGGCGCGGCGGTGAATTGTCGCAGTGTCTGCGCTTCGAGCGTCTTGCGATCCATTGGCGAGCGGAATCTTGAGCGTGAAGACCGCCCCCTTGTTGATTCCCGGGCTCTCCGCCGACAATAGTCCGCCTTGCAGCCGGGTCAATTGCATGGCGATTGCCAGTCCCAGGCCGAGCCCGCCGCCAGCTCGATCACGTCCTTGCTTCTCCTGTGTGAAGGGTTCGAACAGAATATCCGCGAAGCGCTCGTCAAATCCCACTCCGGAGTCTCGCACGGTGATAACCGCGTGCGCTTGCTCCTCCACGAACGAAAGGTCTATCGATCCGCCCGCCGGAGTAAATTTGATGGCGTTCGAAACGAGATTGTCCAGAATCTGCCGGAGTCGAACGCGGTCCGCTTTGACGAAGCAAGGCGTGCTCATGAATTTCGAAATGATGCGGAGTCCCGCTTGCTGCGCGCGCGCCTGCTGCTCATCAAGGACGTCGGTGAGTATTTCCGTCAGACCGACTCGCTCTATTTCAAGCGAAACCTTGCCCAGAGCAATGCGCGAGGCGTCCAGCAGATCATCGAGCATGCGCGCCATCGCGCTAGTCTGGCGATCCAAACGCTCCGCCACTCGTCCAATTCGGGGATCCTGCGGGTGAATCAGGCTCAGCGCGTCGGCTGCCGCACGAATCACTCCCAATGGATTGCGCAATTCATGCGCGAGGACCGCGATGAACTCGTCCTTCTGCCGGTCCTTCTCCTCCAACGCCTGCTTGGCGCGTTCCAGTTCCTTGCGCTCATGCAAATCGCGCAGCCCCGTCAGCTCATCAAACAGGCGCTCGCCCATCTCGCATCGATCAGCCTCCGGATCGTCCAGCAGCAGGCGGGCGAGCTCTTCGTGCCCGCGCATCAGTGTCTGCATGTCGTCTTCGCTGTGGATTTCCGGATGCAGCATAGTCCAGTAGTGCGCGGTGCGGATGAAGGCCAGGCAGCCGCCGAAGAATTCGAAGCGCCGAGTGCCGAACACTTGGATCAGGGCGCGCTTGGCTCGTTCACTGCGGGCCGGTTCGACGAACAGTACCGCGGCGCAGGCGAAAATCGCGTCTTCGAGTTCGCTGCCAGCGTCGGGCCATGTCTCGATCGTTGCGGTCAACCCCTCGAGCAGCTGATATGTCGACTCCATCTCGCGTCGCCAGGGAGTGGGTCGCCGCAGTAACCGTACTACTTCTTCGATTGACTGGGGAACAGCGGCTGGATCACCGGAAGCGTGGCCGTGGTTATGGCCCAGAAGGAAGCCAACATGGCGCACAATGCAGTAGCGCATCGGACAGAAGCGGGACAACCACACAAATAGCCGCTCCTTGAACACCGATGGCATGGGGTTATCGAGGTACCCTGCGACCGCGAATCCCCACAACTGCTGAATGAGTTCCGGAGCTGTCTGCGCCGAGCGGAAAAAGTTTGGCAGGATGCCAAAGCGGCCGGACACCAGCTTGTCAAACTCCTCTTGCGCTGCCAGATCGATTTTCACGGACTCAGTCCTGCCCATTGGGCAATCGATGCCGCGCAACGGCGAAGATTTGGCAAAATTGACAGATGTGACCATCAGCATGCCGCAATGGCAGGGTCAACATCGGATCGGTGAACACAGGCCGCCCCTGGGAAGAGATGGTGGGGATTGGGGGCGGTAAACTTCTGGCGGCGAGCCCCGGACGGCAGACCTGACTAACTAACAGAGGTCGTCGCTGCAGTATAGCGCGTATTCACCGCTGCTGCTCCACAAAAAAAAGGGCGCCGTTGGCGCCCTTAATGTCTGCCGGCTCCCAAAATTACTTGGGATCGACCTTCTGCACCTTGGCTTTGGAGCGCAGGTCGGCGATGTAGTCGTCGCGGACCTTGGTTGCCAATTGTTGCTGGATCTGGGGCTTCACTTGATCGAATTCCGGAAACGGAGATGACCGTACATCCTCCAATTCGATGATATGGTAGCCGTAGTTGGTCTTGACCGGTTCTTTGGTGCGTTCGCCTTTTTTCAGCGCCTTGAGCGCTTCGCCAAAAGGCTGTACATAAGCCTGGGCTTCGCTCCAGTCCAACTCGCCGCCGTCTTCCTTGCTGCCGGTGTCTTCCGATTTCTCCTTGGCGATGGCCGCAAAATCGCCTCCGGCGTCCAGATCGGCGATGATCTGCTTGGCGGCGTCTTCCTCCTTCACCAGGATATGGCGCGACTTGTACTGCTTGCCGGCATCCCCGCTGCGTTCTGCTTTCACGCGCTCGTATTCTTTGCGCACGTCCGCTTCGCTCGGCGTGAGCTTCTTGTTCAGATCATCGACCAGAAGCGCGAGGATGATTTGCTGCTTGGCCAGATCGAGCTGCGTCTGGTAGTCGGGATTCTTGTCGAGTTTGCGCCTGACCGCTTCCTGATAGAGGATTTCCCGCGTGATCAGGATTTCGCGCAGATTGTCGCGGAATTCAGGCGAGTCCTGCAGAGGCTGTTGTCCGGGCTGCCCTTGTTGCGACTGTGCTTGCGCCAGTTGCGATTTTGCGACGAATTCGAGCCGCGCACGCGGGACGCCGATGCCATTCACGATGGCGACGTTATCCTTCGAATCCGTCCTGGCTTTCGGCTTCGCATCCGGTTTGGCTGCAGGCTTCGTGTCGGCCGCGTCTTTTTGCTTGGGTTCTGCGGCGTAGCCCGGCGCGGTCGCGGCAAGGCACGCCGTGAGCAGCACGAGCAGCAGTGGATTTTTGACCAATTGCATTGGCAATTCCTTTGGTAACGGGAGTTGAACTGGGGGCTGGGTGTCCATCGCTTCAGCGTTCAACCCTTGGCTGAAGGTCCCATTTCTTCTGGTGCGTAGGCCCGGATCGCAAGCGCATGAATGCGCTTGGGCATCAGGTCGGACAACGCCTGGTAAACGAGCCGGTGCCGCGCGACGGCATTTTTTCCGGCGAATATCGTGGATACGATCACGAGCTGGAAATGCCCACCGCCTTCCTTGGCGCCCTCGTGACCGGCGTGCTCGCGGCTGTCGTCGAATATTTCCAGCGTTTGCGGAGCGAGGGCGGACAGCCTCTCGCGCATTAATTCTTCGATATCCACTATTTCGGGAAGACCTTGCGCAAGGGCTTTACGCTGACCTTGGCGAATACGCCTTCGGTGACATACGGATCGGCGTTGATCCACGCCCTGGCTTCATCCAGCGAATTGAACTCGGCCACGATCAGGCTGCCGGTCATGCCGGCAGGCCCGGGATCGACGTTGTCGATCGCGGGAAAGGCTCCGCCGAGAATGAGCTTGCCCGAGGCAATCAGTTCATCCACGCGCTTCAGGTGCGCTGGCCGCGCCGCGGTGCGCTTGGTCTGGCTGTTGGCAATGTCCTCGCCGATGATTGCATAGAGCATTATTTTTTGTCCTCGTGTTCGATGTGGCGGCTCAGTACCAGACCCTGGATGACAATGAACGCGACCATCAATCCTGTCCCGCCGAACAGTTTGAAGTTGACCCAGGTTTCGGTCGGGAAATGAAACGCGACGTACAAATTGGCCGCACCCATGATCACGAAGAACGCGGCCCAGCTCGCATTGAGCTTTCGCCAGACCGGAGCGGGAAGGGTGAGCTGCGTCCCCATCATGGCGCGAATCAGATTCTTGCCGAATGCGAGATCCGAAACGAGCAGGATTGCACCGAACAGCCAGTATAGCACCGTGGGCTTCCACTTGATGAAGGTCTCGTCGTGAAGCCACAGCGTCGCACCGCCAAAGACCACGATGATCGACAGGCTTACCCACAACATGGTGTCGACCTTGCGGTGGCGCAGCCAGGACCAGCCGACCTGGCAGATGGTCGCTCCGATGGCGACGGCCGTGGCCGTGTAGATGCCCCAGAACTTGAAGGCCACGAAAAACAGCAGAACCGGAAAGATGTCGAACAGGAACTTCATGATCGTCGAGGCGAAATAACCGCGGCATTATGGGCTCAAGCGCAGGTCTGTGTCCAACCGGCATCGGGTAAGATGACGCCCTTGTTTCGAGGGCCTTTCACGAAGGGAGTTCGCGATGGCGCAGGTAAAGTTGGTGAATTATGACGAGGCCTCTGCGGAGGTGCGGGCGGTATTCGACGACATCATGGCAACGCGCAAGACCGACTACATCAACAATATCTGGCGCGCGCTGGCTTCGCATCCTCCTGTTCTGAAGAGGTTCTGGACGCAGATGAAGGAAGTCATGGTAAAGCCTTCCAGGCTGGATCCCCTTACCAAGGAATTGATCTATCTCGCCGTCAGCATCAACAACAATTGCGACTATTGCATCAACTCGCACACGTTTGCCGCGCGCAAGCACGGGCTCGACGACGCAATGCTCGCGGAGTTGACCGAAGTCATCGCACTGGCGAACGCGGGCAACCGCCTGACCATCGGGTTGCAGGTGGAACCGGACGAACGCTTCAAGCCCGACCGGCCGGCAAAGGCGTGGTCGCTCGGCGCCAGGAAGACGGCCGCCAAGAAGTCGAAATAGTCACCGGGAGACGGGTGCAATGGATTTCGAGAAGGTTGTGCGGGAGCGCTACAGTTGCCGCGGGTATCAGAAAACGCTGGTGGCACGAGACATCATCACGCGTATTCTCGAAGTCGCCCAGCAAACCCCTTCCTGGTGCAATTGCCAGCCTTGGCAGGTATTGGTGGTAAGCGGTGCAGCGATCGAACGTTTTCGGGTGGCGCTTCATGCGCATGCCGCGCAAGGCGTGCCGACGAACCCGGATTTCCCATTTCCCCTGCGTTACGAAGGCATCTACCGGGAGAGGCGCAAGGTCTGCGGTGTGCAGTTATACCAGGCGCTTGCCATCGGCCGCGAAGACAAGTCAGCAGCCGCGCAGCAGTCATTGGAAAATTTCCGCTTCTTCGGCGCGCCGCATGTCGCTCTGATTACGACCGAAGACGAACTTGGCGTTTACGGCGCGGTGGATTGCGGATTGTATGTCTCGAACTTCATGCTGGCCGCGCAGAATCTCGGCGTGGCTTCGATTGCGCAGGCGGCGCTCGCCTCTTATCCCGATTTCATCCGCAACTATTTCAAGCTGCCACTGAATCGTAAATTCGTCTGCGGCATTTCCTTTGGCTATGCGGACGCTTCGCATCCGATCAATGCCTACCGTACCGCGCGTGCAGCCGAACACGAGTCGGTCACGTGGGTCGAATAGGGTCAATGCATCGAGGCGGACCATTCCATCGGTGTGCCGACGCGAATCCCCTTGGTTTTGAGGCGCCGGTTCAATCCCAGCAATGCCTTGTCTCTCGTCAGCAGCCAACGCGCGGATGAGTAAAAAGCGAGCGTCACGAATTTCTGGTCGTCCGGATCGCGGCAGCGGGGCAGGGCGGCGCTGCCTGTCACCGGTTGAATGCCAGGCTTCACGACGAGGCTCCCTACTTTCGCCAGGTTGCTTTCCCGTTGCGCAGGAGCCAGATTGAACTGCTGATAGGCAAGTACCTTCTTCAGCTCATCCAGGCAGGCTTCGTCGAGCACGATCTGGATTCGCCCGTCCTGATGGGCTGCCCTTAAAGGCGTGATCGACGGATCGTCGAACACCAGCCAGTCGATCCACACGTTGGTGTCGAGCACCAGACGCATTGATTTCAAAACTTCTCGTAGCCGTGCAGGTAACGCCATTGTCCAGGCGGCAGCTCGCCTAGCGCCACGCGGCCGATTCGAACGCGCTTGAGGCCCGTTACCGCCAGGCCAACGAGTTCACACATGCGCCGGATCTGTCGCTTCTTGCCTTCGCGCAGCACGAAGCGCAATTGATCGCGATTCTGCCGGGTGACCTTGGCCGGTTTCAGTGGCGCATCGTCGAGACTCAGTCCGTGGTTGAGCAGTGTGAGCCCCTTGTCGTCGAGGTGGCCTTCAACCCGGACCAGATATTCCTTCTCGATCTCGGAGTCTTCCCCGATCAACAGCTTTGCAATGCGTCCGTCCTGGGTAAAAACCAGCAGACCAGTCGAGTCGATGTCGAGCCGGCCAGCCGGCGCCAGGCCCTTGAGATGATCGCGTTCGAAGCGTATCGAAGGATTGTCGCTGGCGAAGCGGTTGTCCGGCACGATCAGCGTGATGGCGGGACGGTACCCCGGTTCGGCCTGACCGGAAACGTAACCGACTGGTTTATGCAGAAGGATGGTCACGCGGGAGATGCTCTCCGCGCGCTTGTCGAGCGTGATTTTCTGCGACGGATCGATGCGCGTGCCCAGCTCCTCCACGCGCACGCCGTCCACATAAACCCAGCCGCGCCCGATGAATTCATCCGCTTCGCGCCGCGAGCATAGCCCGCGTTCGGACATGAGTTTGGATACGCGTATTCCCGCAGGGGCAACGGCAATTGGCAGGGGATCGACCTGTGTGAATTCGGAGGTTGCGGCGGACCCTGGCGCAGGCGCGGACTTCAGGGCATCGGCGCTTCGCTTCGCGGCTGACGGCCCGGCACGTTTTGGCGGCGCCGCCGCCCCGCGCGAGCGCTGCGCGCGTCTGGCCCGCGTGGACGGCGCCGCCTCCGGCTTGCTGCGGGTGACGGCGGGTTTGCGAAGAATGCTGCGTCCAGCCGTCAAGCGGCCGCGACCAGCTCGCGCAGCACGTACGGCAAGATTCCGCCGTGCCGGTAGTAATCCACTTCGATCGGAGTGTCGATGCGCAACAGCACTTTCGCTTCGCGTCTGGAACCGTCGGCACGCGTGATGACCAGCGTGACATCCTGCTGCGGGCGGATCTCGCCGCCAATGCCGACAATGTCGAAGGTTTCATCGCCCTTGATACCGAGCGTATCGACGGAATCGGTGCCCTTGAATTGCAGCGGCAGCACGCCCATTCCCACCAGATTGGAACGATGGATGCGCTCGAAGCTCTTCGCGACGACGGCCTTTACACCGAGCAGCTGCGTGCCCTTCGCGGCCCAGTCGCGCGATGAACCCGTGCCATATTCCTCGCCGCCGAAAACCACGGTCGCAGTTCCCTGGGCAATGTATTTCATCGCCGCGTCGTAGATCGACATCTGTTCGCCCGCCGGCTGAAACAGCGTTACGCCGCCTTCGATGCGGGAGCCGTCCGCTTTTGGCGGGACCATCAGGTTCTTGATGCGTACATTGGCAAAGGTGCCGCGCATCATGACTTCATGGTTGCCGCGACGCGCGCCATAGCTGTTGAAGTCCGCCTTGGCAACGCCATTGGCTATGAGGTATTTGCCCGCAGGCGACGTGTCCTTGATCGAACCGGCCGGACTGATATGGTCCGTCGTGACGGAATCTCCGAAGACCCCGAGAGCCCGCGCTCCTTCGATCTTGCTGATCGAGCCCGGCTGCATGCCGAAACCGTTGAAGAACGGCGGCTCGGCGATATAGGTGGATTTTGGCCAGTTGTACACCTGTCCCGATGTCGAGGAAATCTGGTTCCATAGCGGCTGATCCTTGGTCAGGTCGCCGTACAACCGCCGGAAAGTCTTGGCGTCGGTCGCGTATTTCATCAGTTCGTACACCTCTTGCGAGGTTGGCCAGATATCGCCGAGATACACAGCCTTGCCATTTTTGCCGATCCCGACCGGTTCGGTCATCAAGTCCTTGAGCACGGTGCCGGCGATGGCGTAGGCCACGACCAGAGGCGGCGAGGCCAGGAAATTCGCCTTGATGTTGCCATGGATGCGCGCCTCGAAATTGCGATTTCCGGAAAGCACGGCGCAAGCGATCAAGTCGTTCTGCACGACGGTTTCTTCGAGGTGCGCATCGAGCGGCCCGGCGTTGCCGATACAGGTGGTGCAACCATAACCGGCGAGATAAAAGCCCAGTTTCTCAAGATAGGGCAGCAATCCGCCTTTGGTCAGATATTCAGTCACCACGCGCGAGCCTGGAGCGAGGGAGGTCTTGATGTGGGGTTTGACCGACAGGCCCTTGGCCACGGCTTTTTTGGCGAGCAAACCCGCGGCGATCAACACGCCCGGATTGGAAGTGTTGGTGCAGGATGTAATTGCCGCGATCAGCACGTCGCCATGCCCGAGGTCGACCTGTTCCGGAAAGTGGCGCTCGCTGGCGACGTGGTCGGGCGTGGGGCGATTGTCCATCATTTCTATTTCGGTCGGCATGCTGGTGTTCTTCTTGCTGACCAGGCCGTGCTCGTTGCCGCGCGCCTTCGGCGCCGTTTCCTGTGCCTGCTCGCCGCCGCCGCGGATCGTCCCGGGTGAAAGACCATACTGCGTGGCAAAACGCGCAGTCAGTTCAGTCGCGGGTTTGTTGTAACCGTTGTCGGCCGTCGGCCGCGAGAACAGGTTGGAGAATGTCGTCTTGAGTTTGCCCAATTCGATACGGTCCTGCGGGCGCTTGGGGCCCGCCAGGCTGGGCGTGATCGACGACAGATCCAGCGAGAGTTCCTTGCTGTAAGAGATGTCGCCCGCACTGGGTATGCCGTACAAGCCTTGCGCCTTGAAGTAGGCGGCGAACGCATCGATTTCCTTGTCGGTGCGGCCGGTCCCTCTGAAGTATTCGATGGTGGCATCGTCGACCGGAAAAAACCCCATCGTCGCGCCGTACTCCGGCGCCATGTTGCCGATCGTGGCGCGATCGGGAACAGCGAGGCTGGCCGTGCCTTCGCCGAAGAATTCGACGAACTTTCCGACCACTTTCTGTTGGCGCAGCATTTCCGTCACCGTGAGCACGAGGTCGGTGGCCGTAACCCCCTCGCGCAATCTGCCGGTCAGGTTGACACCCACCACGTCCGGCGTCAGGAAGTACACGGGCTGCCCGAGCATGCCCGCCTCTGCTTCAATGCCGCCGACGCCCCAGCCCACAACACCCACGCCATTGATCATCGTGGTATGCGAATCGGTGCCGACCAGCGTGTCGGGATAGTAAACGCCGTTCTTTTCGTGCACGCCACGCGCAAGGTATTCGAGGTTGACCTGGTGCACGATGCCCACGCCGGGCGGCACGACTTTGAAAGTGTCGAAGGCCTGCATGCCCCACTTCATGAACTGGTAACGCTCCTTGTTGCGCTGGAATTCCAGTTTCATGTTCAGGTCGAGCGCATCCCTGGTGCCGTAGTGGTCTACCTGTATCGAGTGGTCGACGACCAGATCGACCGGCACCAAGGGCTCGATGACCTTCGGATTCTTGCCCATTTTCGCGGCTACTCCGCGCATGGCCGCAAGGTCGGCAAGCAACGGAACGCCGGTGAAGTCCTGCAGCACGATGCGCGCGACCACGAAAGGGATTTCCTGTGTGCGCGGCGCGTTCGGACCCCACGAGGCCAGTTGACGGACGTGATCTTCCGTGACTTTTTTGCCGTCGAAATTTCGCAAGACCGATTCCAGCACGATGCGGATCGAGACTGGCAGCCGGGAGATCTTGCCGACGCCGGCCTTTTCCAGGGCCGGCAGCGAGTAGAACTTTCCTTTTCTGCCGGAACCGGGAGAAAACTCTTGCAGCGTGCCGAAAAGATTGTGTGCCATCAGGAATGCTCCAGGAAAAATGCTCTTAATTGGCGCAGGGGCCCAGTCGCAGGCCGTTGATGATATCCAGTATCGGTGACGGTTTGTTTTCACCGGCTCTTTTTATGTCCTGCGTATCGGAGTAAGTCCCGGCGGCCGCGACGATCCGGCCGCTGACGTGGGCAACCTTGCCCCCGAATTCGCAGGAGCCGGAGTATTCGGCGCGGTCTCCCCGCCATTCGATCTTCCACTCCTTGCACTGGCTCTTCTGCGTGCGTGACAGAAAGCCGTTGACCGGTGAGGCCGGGTCGGCGATGTCCGCGCTGGTGATGCAGAAGCGGCCGATGAAGTTCGCGGCCATGCCGCCGGAGCGGGTGAATTCCCAGGTGCCCGGCTGCATCGGATTGGAATCCGCGCGCGCGGGGAGGGCGGCGAACAGTGCAAACAGCATCAGGGCCCTGCCTCGCATCGGATGCTCAGATGATCATCATGTCGACAAATTCATTGACCGGCGTGGCGGCCAGTTTCTTTGCGTCCATGCACAAGTCGAGGATCGCCTGCTGCTGCTTCGCAGGGAAACGCCGCGCAAGGTTGGTTTTGAATTTTTCCACCAATACCGGCATGCCTTCCTTGCGCCGCCTCTTATGGCCGATGGGATATTCGACCACGATTTCCTTCAGCTTCGTGCCGTCGGAGAATTCGACCGTCAGCGCATTGGCAATCGAACGCTTCTCGGGATCGTGGTAGTCCTTGGTGAATTGCTTGTCCTCGACACAGATGATCTTGTCGCGCAGCTTGTCGATGCGCTTGTCCTTTGCCACCGCATCCTCGTAATCCTCCGCTGTGAGGCGGCCGAAAAGGATAGGCACCGCAACCATGTACTGGATGCAGTGGTCGCGATCGGCCGGGTTGTCGAGTGGGCCTTTCTTGTCGATGATGCGGATGCAGGCCTCGTGCGTGCGGATGGTGATCTTCTTGATGTCCTGGGGCGTCTTTCCCAGACGCAGCAATTCCCCGTTGATCGTCATTGCCGCCTCCACCGCGGTTTGCGAATGAAACTCGGCCGGAAAGGAGATTTTGAACAGCACGTTCTCCATGACGTAGCTGCCGTACGGCCGCTGGAACTTGAACACGTTGCCCTTGAACAGGACGTCGTAAAAGCCCCAGGTCTTGGCGCTCAGGACCGACGGATAGCCCATCTCGCCGGTCTTTGCGATCAGTGCCAGGCGCACCGCGCGGCTGGTGGCATCTCCCGCGGCCCAACTTTTGCGCGAACCGGTGTTCGGCGCGTGGCGGTAAGTACGCAGCGATTGTCCGTCGACCCACGCCAGCGATACCGCATTGATGATCTCGTCTCGCGACAGGCCGAGCATTCGGGCGACAACCGCAGTGGAAGCTACCTTGACCAGGACGACATGATCGAGGCCGACTTTGTTGAAACTGTTCTCCAGCGCGATGCAGCCCTGGATTTCGTGCGCCTTGATCATCGCCGTCAGCACGTCCTGCACGCTGGGCGGTTTTTTGCCGGCTGCGATGGCGTTGCGCGACAACCAATCCGCCGTGGCCAGAATGCCGCCTAGATTGTCTGAAGGATGACCCCATTCGGCTGCCAGCCAGGTGTCGTTGAAGTCGAGCCAGCGGATCATGGCCCCGATATTGAATGCCGCCTGCACGGGATCCAGCTGGAATGACGTCCCCGGCACCTTCGCGCCGTGGGGCACCACCGTTCCAGGAACCAGCGGCCCAAGCAGTTTGGTACACGCAGGGTATTCCAGCGCCTCGAACCCGCAACCGAGTGTATCCATCAGGCAATAGCGCGCCGTTTCATAGGCGTCCTTGCTGGTGATCTTGTACTTGATGACGTAGTCGACGATGTCGGTCAGGACCTGATCGGGCTTCGGGCGGACGTTGGAAATGTGGGCGGACATTGGGTGGATCCTGTTGTGGACGGGTGAGGCGTGAGGGGTGAGGCGTGCGGGGTGAGGGGTGAGGTGTTTCAAGGGGGCTGCGCCGCTTTTTTCCCCTCACCCCTTACGCCTCACGCCTCACCTTTCACTTTCTTTTATCGATCGGAACCCACTTCTGGTTCTCGGGGCCGGTGTAGTTCGCGCTCGGCCGGATGATCTTGCCGTCCTGGCGCTGTTCGATCACGTGCGCCGACCAGCCGGACGTGCGGCTGATCACGAAAATTGGCGTGAACATGACGGTGGGCACCCCCATCATGTGGTAGCTGGTCGCGCTATACCAGTCCAGGTTCGGGAACATTTTCTTTTCCCGCCACAAGACCTGCTCTATGCGCTCCGAGATGTCGTAGAGCTTCATGTCGCCGGCGTCCTGCGACAATCGCCGCGCTACTTCCTTGATCACCTTGTTGCGCGGATCGCTGATGGTGTACACGGGATGGCCGAATCCGATAATGATCTGCTTCTCGCCAATGCGCCGAACGATGTCGGTTTCGGCCTCGCCGGGATTGTCATAGCGGCCGATCGTGTCGAATGCGAACTCGTTGGCGCCGCCATGCTTGGGCCCCTTGAGCGCGCCGATGGCGCCGCCGATCGCCGAGTACATGTCGGAACCCGTGCCGGCAATCACGCGCGCGGTAAAAGTGGACGCGTTGAATTCGTGCTCGGCGTAGAGGATCAGCGAAGTGTGCATCGCCCGTTCCCACAAGGCCGAGGGCGGCTTGCCGTGCAAAAGGTGCAGCAAATGTGCGCCGATGGAATCGTCATCGGTTTCCACGTCGATGCGCCGACCGGAGTGGGAGAAGTGATACCAGTACATCAGCATCGAACCGAAGCTGGCCATCATGCGGTCGGCGATGTCGCGTTCCTGCGCGAGCTTGTGGTCCTGGTCTTCCGGCAGGACCGCGCCCAGCGCCGAGCATCCGGTCCTCAGCACGTCCATCGGGTGCGTGTTGGCCGGGATGCATTCCAGGACGTCTTGCACAACCGCCGGAAGCCCGCGAAGGGCCTTGAGCTTGCGCTTGTAGGCTGCCAGTCCGACGGGCGTTGGCAGCTTGCCATACAGCAGAAGGTAGGCAATTTCCTCGAACTCGGCGGTCTCGGCAAAATCCAGGATGTCGTAGCCGCGATAGTGCAAGTCGTTGCCGGTGCGGCCGACGGTGCACAGCGCGGTATTGCCCGCGGTGACGCCGGACAGGGCAACGGATTTCTTGGGTTTCGGCGCAATCGCTGTAGCTTCGGTCATTTTTGTTTTCCCTTCGCGAACAGTTGATCGAGCTTGTTTTCGTAGTCGTGATAGCCGAGATATTTGTACAGATCGTCGCGCGTCTGCATCATTGGAATCAGGTTCTTCTGCGTGCCTTCCGCGCGGATGGTCTGATAAACCTTCAGCGCGGCCGCGTTCATCGCGCGATAGGCCGAGCAGCAATACAGCACGATATCGACGCCCGTCGATCCCAGTTCGGTGGTCGTGAACAGCGGCGTTTGGCCGAACTCCGTGATGTTGGCCAGAATGGGGACCTTGACCGCGTTCTTGAATTTCCGGTACATCGGCAACTCGGTCATGGCTTCCGGAAAAATCATGTCGGCCCCGGCTTCCACATAGGCGCAAGCGCGCTCTATCGCCGCATCCAGACCCTCGACCGCCAGGGCGTCGGTGCGCGCCATGATGACGAAACCTGGATCGGCGCGCGCGTCGACCGCGGCCTTGATTCGATCGGCCATTTCTTCCTTGCTGACCACTTCCTTGCCGGGACGATGACCGCAGCGCTTGGCTCCCACCTGATCTTCCATATGCACGGCGCCGGCACCCGCCTTGATCATCGAGCGCACGGTGCGTGCGATGTTGAATGCGCTGCCCCAGCCGGTATCGATATCGACCAGCAGCGGCAACGAAGTGACCTCTGTGATCCGCTTTACATCGGTCAGTACGTCTTCGAGCGTGCTGATGCCCAGATCGGGCATGCCGAGCGAGTTCGCCGCCACGCCGCCGCCGGAAAGATAGAGCGCCTTGAAACCGGTGGCCTCCGCCATGCGCGCGGTGTAGGCGTTGATCGCCCCGATCACCTGCAGCGGTTTTTCGCCGGCCACTGCGTCGCGGAATTTCTGCCCTGCGCTGATTTGCATGTGAAGTCTCTCGGGATGATCCATGTCCGTGCGGCTACGCTACTATTTCAGCAAATGCTTGACCGCTTCGCGCTCCTCTTCCAGTTCCTTGAGCGTGGCATCCATTTTGGCGCGACTGAAGGCATCGATCTCGAGGCCCTTGACCATCTGATACTTTCCGCCCGCACAAGTCACCGGAAATCCGTACATCACGCTTTCCGGAATACCGTACGAGCCGTCCGAAGCGAACCCCATGGTGACCCATTTGCCGTTGGTGCCCGACACCCAGTCGCGGACGTGATCGATGGCGGCATTGGCCGCGGACGCAGCAGAGGACAAACCGCGCGCTTCGATGACCGCGGCGCCGCGTTTGCCGACCGTGGGAATAAAGACGTCGCGGTACCAGGTTTCATCATTGACGACTTTAGGTGCGGGCTGTCCGCCGATCGTGGCGAAGCGGTAATCGGGATACATGGTCGGCGAGTGGTTGCCCCAGACCACCAATTTGTCGATCGAATCGACCGGTTTACCCGTTTTGGACGCCAGTTGGGATAGGGCACGATTGTGGTCAAGACGCAGCATCGCGGTGAAGTTCTCGCGCGGCAGGCCCGGCGCGCTCTTCATGGCGATATAGGCATTGGTGTTGGCAGGGTTGCCGACCACGAGAATCTTTGCGCTGCGCTTGGCCACTTCGTCGAGTGCTCGTCCTTGCCCGGTAAAGATGGCGCCGTTGGCTTCGAGCAGGTCCTTGCGCTCCATGCCCTTCGAACGCGGTCGCGCGCCAACCAGAAGGGCCACGTCGACATCGCGAAACGCAATTTTCGGGTCCGATGCGGCCGTCATGCCCGCCAGCAGCGCAAACGCACAGTCGTCCAGCTCCATCATCACGCCCTTGAGCGCGGCCTGCGCTTTCTCGTCCGGTATTTCCAGCATTTGCAGGATGACAGGCTGATCCTTCCCGAGCATTTCTCCGCTTGCGATGCGAAACAGCAGGCTGTAGCCGATCTGACCGGCAGCGCCGGTGACTGCAACTCGGAGGGGTTGTTTCATATGCTTGGGACTCCTGCTGGGGTGGGCTGGCAATGGATAGTCGAGTGGGGCCTGCATGAGTTCAGCCTGGCATTATGCCCACGGGTTTGCTGCGGGCTTTGCCAAACATGATAACGAACCGGCTTTGAAGGTGTCAAACCAGTCTTATATCTTATAAAAGATATCTTTTGATGGACGGCGGGCACGACAATGTGCTAAAACTTGGGCTGCAAACCGCTGCCACATTTGAAGTAGCGACATGAAGACCATCGCTCACACCAGCACCGCCGCATTCCAGCCGCTCTACCGGCAGATCAAAACCTTGATCACCGAAAGCCTGGTGTCCGGCGAGTGGCGCCCGGGAGATTTGATCCCGAGCGAGATCGAACTGGCCGGGCGCTTCAGCGTGAGCCAGGGCACCGTGCGCAAGGCCATCGGCGAGCTGACCCATCAGAATCTGCTGGTGCGCCAGCAAGGAAAGGGCACTTTTGTCGCCTCCCATTCCGAGGAGCGCAACAAATTTCCGTATTTGCGGATTACCCCCGACCGGGGCGCGATCGATCGCGTCGAGGCGACGCTTATCGATTGCCGCAAAGTGAAGCTTGACGCGACCGCCGGCAAGAAGCTCGGCCTGGCCGCTGGCGCGGGTGCCTTCGTCATAACGCGCGTGATGTCGATTTCCGGGAAAAAAGCGATCTACGAAGAAATTCGCCTGCCGGCCACGCGCTTCCGGGGTTTGTCGGCCGAGACCATCGAGCGGCATCACTGCATGCTCTACAGCTTGTACGAAACCGAATTCGATATACGCATTCTGCATGTAGAGGAACAGATCAAGGCGGTTTGCGCGGAACGTGCCGCGGCTGCTCAGCTGGGTGTGCGCGAGGGAACGCCGCTGCTGGCGATCGAGCGCGTAGCCTATACTTACACGGAACAGGCAGTCGAACTGCGCCGCAGTTACTGCAGCACCAGAGACCATTACTATCGCAATAGCATCGTCTGAACGCAATCCACGGAAGCAAACGATGATCGCCGGCCAGCGACCGAAGCATCTCAACCTATTCAAGATCCGTCTGCCGTTGCCGGGCCTGGTGTCCTTCCTGCATCGGATCAGCGGCGCAGGGCTTTTCCTGTTCGGCTGGGCATTGCTGTACCTGCTGCAGTTGAGCCTGAGCTCGGCTGAAAGTCATGCGCAGTTCACGGCACTCACCGGCCATTGGCTGGTCAAGTTATTTCTGATCGCGCTGTTGTGGTCCTTCCTGCATCATTTCTTCGCGGGATTGCGTTTCCTTTTGCTCGACGTGCATGTCGGCTACAACCTGGCGGCGGCGCGCGCGACGAGCTGGGCCGTGATGATCGTCAGCCTGGCCTGTACCGCATTCCTGGGGCTGTGGCTGTGGTGAAACGCGTCATCACAGGCGCCCACTACGGGTTCAAGGACTGGCTGGCGCAACGTGTCACCGCGCTCCTCATGGCCATCTACGTAGTCGTCTTCATCGGTATCCTGCTGGTCTGCCCGCCGCGCGAGTTCGAGCAATGGCGCGGGTTATTCGGCAATCAGCCGATGCGCATTGCGACGATCCTTTTCTTCATCAGCCTGTTCTGGCATGCGTGGATAGGCATGCGCGACATTCTGATGGATTACATCGAATCCACGGGCCTGCGCCTCGGCCTCGAGATCGCGGTTGTGTTGATCCTGTCCGGTTACGCCGTCTGGGCCGTTCAGATTCTCTGGAGCATCTAGAAACATGGCCATTCCGGTCAGGAAGTTTGACGCGGTAATCGTGGGCGCCGGCGGCGCCGGCATGCGCGCGTCGCTGCAGCTTGCCGAAGCAGGGTTCAAGACCGCGGTGTTGTCGAAAGTGTTTCCCACGCGCTCGCATACGGTTGCCGCTCAAGGCGGCATTGGCGCCGCGCTGGGCAACATGGGCGAGGACAACTGGATGTGGCACATGTACGACACCGTCAAAGGCTCCGACTGGCTTGGCGATCAGGACGCCATCGAATTTCTTTGCCGCGAAGCGCCAAAAGTCGTGATCGAGCTCGAACACTTCGGCATGCCGTTCGACCGCAACGCCAATGGCACCGTGTATCAGCGCCCGTTCGGCGGGCACATGCAGAATTTCGGCGAAGGGCCGGCCGTGCAGCGCTCCTGTTGCGCGGCGGATCGGACCGGCCACGCGATGCTGCATACGCTCTATCAGCGCAACGTTCGCGCGAATACGCATTTTTTCGTGGAATGGATGGCGATCGACCTGGTACGCGATGCCTCC
>Ga0207708_10001556_pt1 | contig 17126 bp, 17 predicted proteins | sample KBSK5101metaG_FD_184340 | JGI IMG/M metagenome (GOLD analysis project Ga0207708, IMG submission 184340) | Corn, switchgrass and miscanthus rhizosphere microbial communities from Kellogg Biological Station, Michigan, USA - KBS K5-10-1 metaG... | ecosystem: Host-associated > Plants > Roots >...
GCAAGATCGACGTGCCGTTCGCCGACGGCGATTCCTCGCGGGTGAACGCGGCGCTCGCCGCGGCGACGCCGACCGGCAACGGCACGCCGACCGCCGCCGCCCTGACGGTCGCGCGCGCCTATCTCGGCTCCGTCGCCGAGCAGTACCCCCGCTACATAATGCTGGTCACCGACGGCGCGCCCACCTGCGCGGGAACGGCCGGGGCCCTGACGAGCGACGCCGTGCAGGCGCAGGCCGACGCGGTCGCCGCCATCACCCCGGCGAACGGCGGCGGTTACGCGTTCGTCATGGGCGCGGGCGCATCGGTACCCGCCGCCGACGTCGATGCGCTCAACCAGCTCGCCACGGCCGGCGGCTTTCCCCGCGCCGGGCCGATCCAGTTCTTCCCCTCGACGAACACCACCGAGCTGCGCATCGTCCTGACGCCAATGTGGGACTACAGCTGCATCTTCCCGGTGCAGCCGGTGCGGCCCGACGTGGTGAGCATTTTTGTCACGCTGAACGGCGCCGGCGTCCCTTACGACGAAACGCGCCAGAACGGATGGGCGTACACCGACGCGTCGCACACGGCGCTCAGCCTCTACGGCCCCGCCTGTGATCAGCTGATATCCAGCTGGGAGGCGGAGCTCAAGATAACCTACGGCTGCCTGCTGCTCTGACGTCGTCAGCCCGCCATGCGCATCGCAGCTTCAGCCCTTGTTGTGGTCGCAGCGATCGGCTGCGAGCGAAGGGCACTGCAGGCGGACGGTGGCGGCGGCGCCGGTCCCATCGGTCTGGACGCGGCCGCCGGTACGATCGGCAGCGACGCCCGCACGATCGACGTCGCGCCGCCGCTCGACGCGTTGACGCCGCCCGACGCGATATCGACGCCTGACGTGTCCTGCGGATCGAAGGTGACCTTTCGCCGGCACAAGGACCCGATCGACATGTTGCTGGTGGTCGACCGCGCGGTCGATCGGCTGACCTGGGACCAGATGACCGGGGCGCTGATCGACCTCGCGCGTGCGCTGGACACCCGGTATCCGTACCGGTGGGCGCTGAAGATCTTTCCCGAGGACGGCCCGGCCTGCGGCGCGGGGACGGTGACGAGCAAGATCGACGTGCCGTTCGCGGACGGTGATTCCTCGCGGGTGAACGCGGCGCTCTTCGCGGCGCCGCCGGCCGGCAACGGCAGGCCGACGGCCGCCGCGCTGACAGCCGCGCGTGCGTATCTCGCCACCGTCACCGACGAGATCCCGAAGCTCATGATGCTGGTCACCGCCGGCGCGCCGACCTGCGCGGGAACGCCCGGAGCCCTGACGAGCGACCCGGTGCAGGCGCAGGCCGACGCGGTCGCCGCCATCGCCCCGGCGGACGGCGTCGCCTTAACGTTCGTCATGGCCGCGGGCGGGGTGAGCCCCGGCGCCGACGTCGATGCGCTCAACCAGCTCGCTGTGGCGGGCGGCTACGTGCACGCGGGGTTGACTGCGTTCTTCCCGTCGACGGACACCACCGATCTGCGCGCCGTCCTGACGCCGCCGATGTCGGACACAAGCTGTACGTTCCCCCTGCAGCCGTTACCGCCCTACGTGAGCAATCGTGTCTCGCTGAACGGCAGCGAGATCCCTTACGACAACACGCGCCAGAACGGATGGGCATACACCGACGAGTCGCAGACGGCGCTCAGCCTCTACGGCCGCGCCTGTGATGCGCTGTTATCCAGCCGGGACGCGGAGCTGGTGATCACGTATCAGTGCTCGCTGATCTGACGCTCAGCCCTCGACGGCCGCGCGCAGCCGCGCGAGCAGCTCGTCGATGCGATCGCTGCGCAGCTTGGCGGCGGCGCGGCCCACGCAGATGCGGCCGCTGACCTGCATGATCGTCTCGACCTCGCGCAGCCGGTGCTGGCGCAGCGTCTCGCCCGACGACACCAGATCGACGATGCGATCGGCCAGCCCGACCAGCGGCGAGATCTCGATCGATCCGTACAACTTGATGATCTCGGCGACCACGCCGCGCGCTTGCAGGTGGCGCCGCGTCAGCTCGGGAAATTTCGTCGCGTAACGCAGGTGCACGCGCGCCATCTCGTCGACCGGCCGGTCCTCCGGTTCGGCGACGACCAGCCGGCAGCGCCCGATGCGGAGATCCAGCGGCTCGTAGAGATCGCGCCCCTGTTCTTCCAGCACGTCGCGTCCCGCGATGCCGAGATCGGCGGCGCCGTGCTCGACGTAGGCGGGCACGTCGGCGTCGCGCACGATCAGCACGCGGATGTCGTGCTCGGGGATCGGAATGATCAGCTTGCGCCCCGCCCGCGTCTTCTCCACCGCGCCCAGATCGAAGCCGGCGCGCTTGAACAGCGGCAGCGCTTCCTCGAGGATCCGTCCGCGCGGCAGCGCGATCGTCAGCGGCGCGGCGCCCGCGCCCGCCGCCGCTGGTTTCGGCGCGGCCTTAGCCTTCGCTTTCACCTTCTTGGCGGCCACGGTGCTCACGCGCTTCCCTTCGCGCGGCGGACGTCGGCTCCCAGCGCGCGCAGCTTCTTGTCCAGCCGATCGTAGCCGCGATCCAGGTGGTAGATGCGCAGCACCTCGGTCGTTCCGCGCGCGATCAGGCCGGCCAGCACCAGGCACGCCGACGCGCGCAGGTCGGTCGCCATCACCGTCGCGCCCGCCAGCTTGGTCGGCCCGCGCACGATCGCCGTCCGCCCCTCGATGTGGATGTCGGCGCCCATGCGCATCAGCTCGGGCACGTGCATGAAGCGATTTTCGAAGATCGTCTCGGACAGCACGGACTGCCCGCGCGCGCGCGTCATCAGGACCATGAACTGCGCCTGCATGTCGGTGGGGAAACCGGGGAAGGGCTGGGTCGACACGTCGGCGGGTTGAAACTCCGCCTTGCCGCGCACGCGGATGCCGTCGCCGTCGGCGGCCACCTCGGCGCCGGCGGCGCGCAGCTTGGCGATGACGGCGTCGAGGTGCTCGGGGAGGCAGTCGCGCAGCAGCACGTTGCCGCCCGTGATGGCGCCGGCGACCAGCAGCGTGCCCGCCTCGATGCGGTCGGGGATGACGCTGTGCTCGATGGGCGTGAGCTCGTCGACGCCCTCGATGGTGATGAGCGACGTGCCCGCGCCCGTGATGCGCGCGCCCATCTTGTTGAGCACGCGTCCGAGCTCCTCGACCTCCGGCTCACGCGCCGCATTCTCCAGCGTCGTGCGTCCGCGCGCCAGCGCCGCCGCCATCATCAGGTTCTCCGTCCCGGTGACGGTGACCATGTCGAAGACGATGCTGGCGCCGCGCAGCCGGCGCGCGCTGGCGTTGACGTACCCGCGCGCCAGCTCGATGCGCGCGCCCATCGCTTCCAGGCCCTTGAGGTGCTGATCGATCGGACGCGCGCCGATCGCGCACCCGCCGGGCAGCGACACGCGCGCGCGCCCGCGCCGCGCGACCAGCGGCCCCAGCACCAGCACGGAGGCGCGCATGGTCTTGACCAGCTCGTAGGGCGCTTCGTGGCCAGCCGCGTTCGTCGTGTCGATGCGCATGACGCCCTTGCCCGCGTCCTCGACCTCGGCGCCGAGGCGCGTGAGCAGCCGCCCCATGGTGCGCACGTCGCCCAGCGCGGGGACGTTGCGGAACGTCGAACGGCCGCGCGCGAGCAGCGCGGACGCCAGGATCGGCAGCGCCGCGTTCTTCGCGCCCGAGACGTGCACCTCGCCGTGCAGGCGGGCGCCGCCTCGGATGACGATCTTCTGCACGGGCAGCCCGCCGCTTTACGCGGGAGCCCCACCTTCGGCGGCGGGCGCAGCGGCCGCGGGCGCCGCGACGCCGGCGTGCTCGTCGCAGAAGCCGCCCTTCGTGCGCGGCTTCCGGCACGCCTCCTTGCTGCAGATCTTGTAGCGATGATGGTCGCCCAGCTCGCCGCGCCGCCAGCCGATGTAGTGCTTGCGGCAGTAGCCCTTCGCCCGCACCGGCTGCTTGCAGCCTTCGACGCGGCAGGGAGGGCCCGAGTACGCGACGGCGGCCGCGGCCTTCTTGGCGGGCTTCGCGGCCTTTGCCGGCTTCTCGGCTGCCTTCTCGGCGGGCTTCGCGTCGGCCGTTTTTTCGGCCGGCTTGGCGGCCGCCTTCGCGGGTTTGTCGGCCGTCTTGGCGGCAGCCGGTTTCGCCTTCTTCTTGTCGTCTTTCTCAGAGGCCATTGCGGCGCTGACAATATGCGGTCATGTGGGAGTGTCAAGCCGCTGTCGGGATTGGACCCTACCGACGCATCGCAGGCTGAGCCGTCGAGCGCCGACGCTGACACCGGTAAGCAATCATGCGGCGTCTCTTATCCATCTCGTTGCTGGGCCTCGGTGCACTGATTCTCTACGGTTGCGGCGGCGACGGAGGCGGCGGCTCGACCGGGACGGCGGGGGGTAGCGGGACGACGGGCGCCGCCGGGACGACGGGCGCCGCGGGAACCAGCGGTGGCGCTGGTACGAGCGGCAACGCCGGGACGACGGGCACCGCCGGGACGACCGGCACCGCCGGACGCGGCGGGACGACGGGCGCGGCCGGCCGCGGCGGCACCACCGGCACCGGCGGCGCCACGGGAAGCGGCGGCGCGCCGGCGACCGCCAGCCTCTGCACCTGGCCCACGGCCAGCAGCGTCGTGATGGTGAACGCGACGATCACGATCACCGGCGTGTACGACGGCACCATGCGGCGCTTCGTCGGCGCCGGCGCCCTGGGCAGCGGCGGCCAGAACGAGAACCAGGATCCGATCTTCCACCTCGTCGAGGGCGCGACGCTCCAGAACGTCATCCTGGGAAGCCCCGCCGCTGACGGCGTGCACTGCGACGGCAACTGCACGCTGAAGAACGTGTGGTGGGAGGACGTCGGCGAGGACGCGGCGACTCTGCGAGGCACGTCCGCCAGCCAGGTGATGACCATCGACACCGGCGGCGCGAAAGGAGCCAGCGACAAGGTCTTCCAGCACAACGGTCCGGGCACGATGATCATCCGCAACTTCTGCGCGCAGGACTTCGGCAAGCTGTACCGATCGTGCGGCAACTGCACGACGCAGTACGCGCGGCACGTCGAGATGGACAACGTGCTGGCGGTGCCGCGGATCGGCCCGCTCGCCGGCATCAACGCGAACTACAACGACACCGCGAAGTTCACGCGCATCCTGGTCCGCGCCACCTCGGGGACGATCTGCGAACGCTACACCGGCAACAACACCGGCGCAGAGCCGCCCAAGATCGGCAGCGGCGCCGACGGCACGAACTGCATCTACAGCTCCGGCGACATCACCTTCATGCCCTAGCGTTCCGGTCCATCACTGGCGCGCGAGCACGATGGTCCCTGACAGCATGGCCGCGTCGAACTGAGCGCAGGTGAGCGTGATGCCGCCGCTCGTGAGGCACGCCGACGGAGAGCCGAACGTCAGCGTCATCCCGACGGTGAGCGCGACCGTGTAGGTCATGTCCGCGCGATAAGCGACGTCGCCGGTGAGGGTCAGGCTCGACAGGTCGATGCTCGCCTGCGGGCAGAAATCCGAGTCGTTCAACCCTGTCGTGTCCAGCTCGAGACAGGAATCAACGATCTTCCAGTCGCCGACGACAGAGCCGCCGCACGGCTGAACGCTGCCGCACGTGGAGCCGCTGCTGCCGCCGCACGCCGACCACCCGAGCGAAGAGCACACGAACGCGATCATCAGATGATTTCTGTGGGGCATGAGAACCTCCGTCTCCACCCGCCGGTGGAACGGGGCCGGCAAACCTTTCAGGATTTTCTCGCGCCCGACACGCGGTCCCGGATCGTGCGTTATGTTCGGCCGACGTGAACGCCCTCGAGCTCATTCTCGTCCTCCTCGTCGTCGCCGCGGGGCTCGCCGTCGTCGCCGAGCGCCTCAGGATCCCCTACCCGATCCTGCTCGTGATCGGCGGCCTCGGACTGGCGTTCGTTCCCGGCCTTCCCCAGGTCCATATCGATCCCGAGCTGGTGCTGCTGCTGTTCCTGCCGCCCCTGCTGTTCGCGGCGGCCTGGTTCACGTCGTGGCGCGACTTTGCCGCCAACAAGCGGCCCATCAGCCTGCTCGCGATCGGCCTGGTCGTCGTGACGACGACAGCGGTCGCCGCGATCGCGCACGCGGTGATCCCGGGTATGAGCTGGCCGGTGGCGTTCGTGTTGGGGGCCATCGTGTCGCCGCCCGACGCCGTCGCCGCCACCGCGGTCACGCAGCGTCTCAAGGTTCCGCGCCGCACCGTCACGATCCTGGAGGGCGAAAGCCTGGTCAACGACGCGACCGGCCTGGTGGCCTACCGCTTCGCGCTCGCCGCCGTGGCGACCGGCAGCTTCTCGGCCACGCACGCCGCCGGGCGGTTCGCGATCGTCGCGGCGGGCGGCATCGCGGTCGGCTTCGCGGTCGGCTGGCTGGTCGCGCAGATCCACCGCCGGATGGAGGATTTCCAGCTGGAGACGGTCATTACCCTGCTCACGCCTTACGCCGCCTACATCCCTGCCGAACACCTGGGCGTGTCGGGTGTGCTGGCGACGGTGACGGCTGGCGGCTACCTCGGCTGGCGCAATCCGGAGCTGCTCTCGGCGCTGACGCGGTTCCGCGGCAAGGGCGTCTGGAGCGTGCTGCTGCTGCTGTTCAACGGTCTGGTGTTCATCCTGATCGGATTGCAGCTGGCGTCGATCCGCGCCCTCAGCACCGGCGTGCCCTGGCTGTCGCTGATCGGCTACGCGGCGGCGGTCAGCGGCGTGGCGATCGTGGCGCGGTTGATCTACGTCCCGATCGGCGCCTACCTGCCATTCCTGCTGAGCCGCAAGCTGCGCGAGCGCGAGTCCAGGCCGCCCTGGCGATCCGTCGCGCTGATCGGCTGGACGGGCATGCGCGGCATCGTGTCGCTGGCGCTCGCGCTGGCGCTGCCCATGACGTTGCCCGACGGCACGCCGTTCCCGCAGCGCGCGGTGGTGGTGGTCGTTTCGTTCGCGGTGATCCTGGTGACCCTGGTGCTGCAGGGGCTGACGCTGCCGGCGTTCATCCGCACGTTGGGCCTCAAGGACGACGGCGCCGACCTGCGCGAGGAGCGCGAGGCGCTGCTGAACGCCAGCGCGGCGGCGGTCAAGCGCCTCACGGAGATCGATCAGACGTCGATCATCCACCCGCAACTGCTGGAACGCGTCCGCCTCCCCTACGAACAGCGCCTGGAGCGCCTGACCGAGCAGACGCGCGAGGATCCCGAATGCCGCCTCACCGAAGGCGAAGGCGCCGCGTTCCGCCGCCTGCGCGGCGAGGCGCTGGACGCCGAGCGCAAGGCGATCGTCGAGCTGCGCAACCAGGGCCGCATCAGCGAAGAGGTCCTGCACCGCGTGCAGGAGGCGCTGGACCTGGAAGCCATGCAGCCCGATCGCTGACAAAGGAAACCGGATGCCGCGCGTGCCGATCGTCTTCAAGACCACCCACCGGATCAGGTTCTCCGACCTCGATCTCTACAATCACGTGACCACCGGCCAGTACGCGACGTATTACGTCGATCACCGCCTGGAGGGTGTGCGCGACCGCATCGGATGGGATTTGAAGACGCTGGCGACGCTGCCGTTCATGGTCTGGATCCGCCGGATGGAGATCGACTTCATCAGACCGGTGCTTGGCGAGCAGGAAATCACCATCACCTCGTTCGTGCGCGAGTTCCAGGGTCCCGACGCGCTGATCGAATGCACGATGGCGGACGCCGCCGGCAAGGTCCTGTCGCGCTGCCTGATGACGGCGGCGCACGTGGACCGGCAGACGAACCGCGCGGCAGACTGGCCGCCCGACGTGGCGGCGCTGTTCTTCGAGCCCGGCGCGGCCGCCGGCTAGCTGGCCACTACTTCAGCGCCGCTTCGACGGCGTGGGCCAGCGCCAGCTCGTCCCAGCCCGCCTCGTGGCGGACGCCGTTGATGAAGAACGACGGCGTGCCGGTGACGCCGCTCTTGAGGCCGCTCGCGAAGTCCTCCTTCACGCGCGCGATGAACGTGTGCGCGGTCCAGGCGCCTTGCAGCTCGGCGGCCGGCAGGCCGAGCTCCGTCGCCAGCTGCAGCATCCGTCGATCGGACAGGCTCTTCTGCGCGCCGTAGAGCGCGTCGTACATCGGCCAGAACGCGTTCTGCGCCGCCGCCCACTCCGCCTCCTCGGCGGCGTGCTGCGCGTTCGGGTGACTGTTGGTCAGCGGAAAATGCCGGAACACGAACCGCAGCCGATCGCCGAACGTGTCGACCACGCGCGCGACGATCGGATACGCCGCGCCGCACTGGGGACACTCGAAGTCGCCGTACTCGACCAGCGTCACCGGCGCGGACGCTGGCCCCCGGACGTGGTCGCGCGGTCCGACGGGAACCGTGAGCAAGGCGGGCATCGGAGAGCTGACCTTATAGCAGTCAAGGTGCTAGAAAGCGGCCCATGAAGATCGAGCTGGCCCACCGCATCCGGGAACTGCCGCCCTACCTGTTCGCGCGCATCGACGCGTTGAAGAACGAGGAGCGCAAGAAAGGGAAGGACCTGATCGATCTGGGCATCGGCGATCCCGATCTGCCGACGCCCGCGCACATCATCGCGGCGCTGACCGAGGCGGCGCGCGATGCCTCCACGCACCGTTACCCGTCGTACGTCGGGATGGAGTCCTTCCGCCAGGCGGCCGCCGCGTTCATGCAGACGCGCTTCGGGCTGTCCTTCGATCCGGGCAAGGAGGTCATCTGCGTCATCGGCTCCAAGGAAGCGATCGCGCACTTTCCCTTCGCGTTCGTGAACCCCGGCGACGTCGTCCTCTGCCCCGACCCCGGCTACCCGGTCTACGCCACGCTGACGCGCTTCGCGGGCGGCGAGCCCTACTTCCTGCCCCTGCGCCGCGACAACGGCTTCCTGATCGATCTCGACGCGATCCCGGAGGACATCGCGCGCCGCGCGAAGATCATGTGGATCAACTACCCAAACAACCCGACGGCGGCGCTGGCCGCGCCCGGGTTCTATGAACGTGTGGTCGCCTTCGCGCAGAAGTACGACGTGATCATCGCCAGCGATCTCGCCTACAGCGAGATGTACTACGAGGCGCCGCCGCGCTCGTTTCTGGAAACGCCGGGCGCGCGCGAGGTCGGCATCGAGTTCCACTCGCTGTCGAAGACCTACAACATGACGGGCTGGCGCGTGGGCTGGGCGTGCGGCAACCCGCAACTGGTTGCGGGCCTGGGCCAGGTGAAGACCAACGTCGACTCGGGCGTGTTCGAGGCGGTGCAGCGCGCGGCGATCGCGGCGCTGACCGGCGACCAGGCGCCCGTCGCGAAGCAGCGCGCGATCTACAAGGAACGGCGCGACGTTCTGTGCGGCGGCCTCGCCGCCGCGGGGTTCGACGTGCTGACGCCGAAGGCCAGCTTCTACACGCTGATCGCCAACCCGAAGGGCCTGACGTCGATCGAATTCGCGGCGCGCCTGCTCACGGAGGCGGGCATCGTCGCGACGCCCGCGACCGGGTTCGGTCCGTCGGGCGAAGGCTTCGTGCGGCTCACCGTGTGCGCCGACAAGGCGCGCCTCGCCGAGGCCGTCGAACGTTTGAAGGCGCTGAAGCTGTAAGCAGCGTTCTCGATCGGTCTTCCACGTTCGCCGATCGCCTCCGTGAAAACCTGAGTTTCACGATTTTTCACCTTCGCGCCACGGTCCTGTAACAAAGGTGTCGTTACATGCCGGCGCATGAAGACACCGACAAAATGCTCGGCAGTTGCCCTGATTTCGCTGTTTTCCACCGCGGCATTCGCGCAAGTTCCGGTGCCGCCCGGAGCCGTAACACCGGTCCCGGCACCCGCTCCCGCGCCGGCGGCCCCCGCCGCCCCCGCGGTCCCGGGCGCGCCACCCGCTGAAGTCCCTCCGCCGCCCCCGCCCGTCTCTGAACCCCCGCCGGCGCCGCCCGCGACGACCGACGAACGCGTCAGCGCGCTAGAGGGGAAGGTCGAGGGGTTGAGCGAGTCGTACGCCGAGACCAAGTCGACCGCGAGCAGTCTCGCCAAGCTGAAGTTCAGCGGCTACATCCAGGGCCGGTACGCCGCGCAGGACAACGACGACTCGATCTCGGGCGTCGACACCCAGGGCCGCCCCACCAGCTTCAATCGCTTCCTGGTCCGGCGCGGCCGGCTCAAGGCGACGTACACGGGCGAGAACGCCGAGTACCTGCTGCAGATCGACGCGACCGGCGACGGCGTCGTCCTGAAGGACGCGGAGGCGACCTTCGTCGACACCTGGACGCCGTTGGGCCTGCGCTTCACCATGGGGCAGTTCAAGGTCCCGTTCGGCTACGAAGTGCTGCAGTCGTCGTCGGATCGCGAGATGCCGGAGCGCGCCCGCGTGATCCGCGCGCTGTTCCCGGGCGAGCGTGATCGCGGCGCCCGCCTCACCGCGCGGTGGGAGTGGTTACGCTTCATGGGCGCGCTCGTGAACGGGAACTTCACGCAGGGCGATCCCGTCTACAACCCGTCGTCGCTGGACAACAACCGCTTCCTCGACACCTATCTTCGCGTCGGCGGTGACTTCGGGTTCCTGGTCGTCAACGTGTCGACGCAGTTCGGTCAGAAGGTCGCCACGACGGTGACCAACACCGCGCTGACCATCACGGACACGAACATGGACGGCGTCATCACGGCCGACGAGGTCAAACCCGCCGCCACGACCGTCAGCATGCAGCTTTACAACCTCTGGCGGCTCGGCGCGGACGCGCAGTTCTATTTCGACATCCCCGGCGTGGGCGGAATGGCGCTGAAGGGCGAGTTCGTCCTGTCGAAGGACACCAACAAGGAGTTCCGGGGCGCGCCCGCCGATCCCTGCCGCGACGTGAAAGGGTTCGGCTGGATCCTGACGGGCAGCCAGAATATCGGGGACTACCTCGGGATCGCCGCGCGCTTCGATCAGTGGAACCCGAACCGCGATGTCCCGGACACCATGGCCTGCATGGCGGCCTTCACCAAAGCGCAGAACGACAAGATCAGCACGCTCGGCGTCGGCCCGCTGCTCTACATCTCGGGCAACCTGAAGGCCTCGGCGATCTACGAGCACCTGTGGCGCTCGCCGACGCTCGGGCTCGGTCAACCCGGAATCGCGCCGAACAACGCGGTGCCGACCGATCAGTTCACCCTGCCACTTCAGGCGAAATTCTAGGCCGGCTCCGGCGTCCAGGTTCCGCAATTAACGACAACAGGAGAATCCAAAATGAAGCTCAGAGCTCTCTTCGCAGCAGCGTTGATCGGCGGCGGCTTGCTGTCGCTGCCCACGACGGCCGCGCACGCCGGAACGATCACGGTCAAGGGGTCGGACACCATGGTCATCCTCGGCCAGCGCTGGGCCGAGGAGTACATGAAGAAGAACCCCAGCACGGTGCTGCAGGTGACGGGCGGCGGGTCGGGCACCGGGATCAGCGCGCTGATCAACGGCACCACCGACGTCTGCGCGTCGTCGCGCAGCATGAAGTCCGCCGAGAAGGAGAAGCTGCGCGATCGCTACAACAACACCGGCGTCGAGATCCCCGTCGCGCGCGACGGTCTGGCGGTCTACGTCCACGCGTCCAGCCCGCTGACCGAGATCTCCATCCCCGACCTGAAGGGGATCTTCACGGGCAAGATCACGAACTGGAAGCAGCTGGGCGGGCCCGACGCGAACATCATCGTCTACTCGCGCGAGAACAGCTCGGGCACGTACGTGTTCTTCAAGGAGAGCGTGCTGGGCGGCGCCGACTTCACGCCGCGCGCGCAGACCATGCCGGGCACGGCGGCGGTCGTGAACGCCGTCTCGAAGGAGAAGTTCGGCATCGGCTACGGCGGCGCGGCGTACGCCAAGGGGATCAAGATCCTCAAGGTGAAGAAGGACGCGAGCAGCCCGGCCATCAACCCGGACAAGGGCACGGTGCTGAACGGGACCTACCCGCTGGCGCGGCCGCTGTTCTTCTACCTGCGCGCCAAGCAGACCGGCGAGATCAAGTCGTTCATCGACTGGGTGCTGTCGGCCGACGGCCAGGCGATCGTCGAGAAGGTCGGCTACTACCCGGTCAAGTAGCTCAGGGAAGGAAGCCGATCGAGATCGTGCGCGGGTAGTCGTTGGTGGCGGGGGCGCCGGGGCCGGTGACGTGAAGGTCGCCGGTTCCGGTCAGGCCGTCCGCCATCGACACGTCCAAGGTTCCGGCGACGCGCCATTCGTTGTGCGTCGTCTTCGTCAGCCCGTCGACGTGGATCCGGACCCGCGCGTCGTCCGCGCTCTCGATCCGGTAGTGGAAGGTGCGGATGCGTTCGTTCTCCTCCCAGCGCGCCTCCCACGCCGTCCCCGGGCAGGTCGATTTCGTCGCCAGGCCCGCCGGCGCGAACGCGTAGTAGGTCATGTTCGCCAGATACTGCGGCTTCGCGGATCCGATCGGCTCTCCCGCGCCGCGGGGTACGCCGCTCGCGTCCAGGTTCCAGTGGAGCTCGGCGCCCCGGAGCTCGCCAAAGACCTCGACGGGCGTGGCGCGGTTGAGCGAGAAGTCCGATTCGACCGCGCGCCAGCCGCCCGCGACAGGCGTGAACGCGAGGCGCGACCCGTAGACGCTCCCCTGCTGCTGCTCGGTGAGCGCGGCGTACTGGACGCCGGTCCGCGGACGGAAGACCAGCGGCCGCGCCGCGCAGGCCGGCGCCGCGATCGCGGCCGCTGGCGGCGCGCCTGTGTCTGCCGATCGACAGGCCGCGATCATCGGCAAGGCGGCGGCCCCCACGAGCACGAGATGGCGCATGACAAAGAGTAAACCGGACGCGATCGCGTGTGGAGCGGCGCGGTGCTAGCTTGACCTGATGGCGCGCATCGCGATCTCGCTCGGCGATCCGTGCGGGATCGGTCCCGAGGTGGTGGTGCGCGCGCTCGCCGCGCGCCCCGACGTCGACGCGATCGTCTACGGCGACGCCGGCATGCTGGCGCGCGCCGCGGGATCGGCCGGCGTGCCCGCGCCGGCGGCCGACCGTATCCGCGCCGTCACCACCCTCAGCCCCGGCGACGTCCCGCCCGGCAAGCCCAACGACGAGGCGGGGCAAGCCCAGCTCGCCTACCTGGCCGCCGCGACGACGGCCGCGCTGGCGGGCGAGGTCGCGGGCCTGGTGACCGCGCCGATCTCCAAGCACTGGATCGCCCGCGCCGGATTCGCGTTTCCCGGGCACACGGAGTACCTGGCGTCGCGCGCCGGCGTGCGCGAGTTCGCGATGATGCTGGCGGGACCCAGCCTGCGCGTCACCGTCGCGACCACGCACGTCCCGCTGCGCGACGTCGCGGGCCTGCTGACCGCCGACGGCATCGCTTCCACGATCTGGCTGACCGCGGAGGGGCTGGCGCGCCGCTTCGGCATCGCGGCCCCGCGCGTGGCGGTCGCCGGGCTGAACCCCCACGCGGGGGAAGCCGGGCGGTTCGGCGACGAGGAGGACCGGCTGGTCCGCCCGGCCATCGAGGCAGCGCGCGCGCGCATCGCGGCGGCGGAGATCCCCGCGGAGATCTCCGGTCCCCACGTCCCGGATGTCGTGTTCCGCGACGCCGCCCGCGGCCGTTACGACGCGGTGGTCGCCCTCTACCACGATCAGGGCCTCATCCCGCTGAAGCTGCTGCATTTCGACGAGGGCGTGAACGTCACGCTCGGGCTTCCGTTCGTCCGCACCTCGCCCGATCACGGCACCGCCTACGACATCGCCGGCAGCGGACGAGCCAGCGCGTCCAGTTTTCTCGCCGCCCTCGATCTCGCCGCGCGGATCGCGGGTTAGTCGCTCCGCGCCTCAGGCGCGGTCTGCGACTATTGTTTTTTCAGGTAGCCGCGATCCCGCGCTACGCGCGGGGGCGGCTAGCGGGCTACAATCCCGCTGATGCTCGAGGAGCGGCGTGCCGTTGTCAGACCCGGCACGATTGTGAACGACGCTTACCGCATCGTCCGCCAGATCGGCGAGGGGGCGATGGGCGGGATCTACGAAGCGCGCCAGCTGCGCCTGGACAAGCGCGTCGCGATCAAGGTGCTGGCCCGCGAGCTGGCCGTCAACGGCGAGGCGCTGCTGCGCTTCCACCGCGAGGCCGAGATCACCTCGCAGCTCGGTCACCCCAACATCATCACGGTGTTCGATTTCGGCACCACCGAGCAGGGGCAGCCGTACCTGGTGATGGAGTTCCTCGAGGGCGAGGACCTGGCCGACCGGCTGTCCCGCGAGAAGAAGCTGCCGCTGGCCGGTGCGGTCCGCATCAACAAGCAGGTCGCGTCCGCGCTGGCCGAGACGCACGCCAAGGGCGTCGTGCACCGCGACCTCAAGCCCGCGAACATCTTCCTGTCGAAGATCCAGGGCGAGGACTTCGCGAAGATCCTCGACTTCGGCATCTCGAAGGTGCGCGCCGCCAGCACGGCGCTGACCAACGCGTCGACGCTGATGGGCACGCCCATGTACATGGCGCCCGAGCAGGCGAAGGGCGAGACCGAGCTGGACCACTGGACCGATCAGTGGGCGCTCGCCTGCATCACCTACGAGATGCTGGCGGGTCGGCCGCCGTTCGTCGGCGATGACACGGCCGCCCTGCTGTATCAGGTGGTGCACGAGAACCCGCCGCCGCTGGCGCAGTTCAACGCCGATTTGCCCCCGAGCGTCGACGGGATCATCCGGCGCGCGCTGACCAAGGATCAGAACGAACGCTTCCCGCACGTGACCGCGTTCGCCCAGGCGTTCGAGGCGGCCGCGGCGGGCAAGCCGATCCCGGCCGATTCAGCGATTCGCGCCGGCGCCCCCGCGCCGCAGCCGCGCCCGCCCGGCGGGCTGATGGTGCCTCCGCCCAACGCGGACCCGTTCGCGCCCGCGCCGCCCCGGCGCCGATCGCCGAAGGTCGTGCTGCTGGTGGGCATCGCGATGACTGCGGGGGCCGGTGTCTGGCTGCTGCGCGGACGGTTGCCGCACCCGGCGCCCGCGCCGGCCGCCCCGGCGGCGGCGGCCGTCAATCCGGCGCCCGCGCCGCCCCCGAGCCAGCCGGTCGTGGATCAACTCCCGTCGACCCCACCACCCGCGGCCGGCTCCGAAGCCGCCAAGGACCCCGAGACCGCCAAGGCCGATGAGCCGGCCGCGGTCGATGACGACACGGATCCGACGCCACCAAAGACGATCATGACCGGAAAGGACGGCACGCGACGGCACCCGATTCGCCGCGCCACCAAGCGCGGGTCCGCCCGTGCGCCCGCCGAAACAGCCGCCCCGCCCGCGCCCGTCAAGCGTAAGCTGATCAACGAGCTGTGAGGTTTCGGACCGCGACCCTGACGAAGGCGGCGCTATCGATCGCGCTGGTGTGCGCGGCCGCCTGCGTAGCGACGCCCGCGCGCGCCGCCGACGCGCCCGCCGCGGGCACGCAAGCCGCGCCGCCCGGAAGCGACAGCCAGTCCAAGGCGCGCGCGCAGGCGCTGCTCAGCGAAGGAACCGCCGCGTACGGCCGCGGCGACTACGCGGCCGCCCTCGACAAGTTCACCGCCGCCTACAAGATCTTCCCCAGCCCCAAGCTGTGGTTCAACATCGGCCAGGCGAACCGCGATCTCGGCCGCCCTGTCGACGCCGTCGACGCGTTCGATCGCTTTCTGCGCGAGGCGGGCGACGCACCGGCCGAGACGCTGGCCGAGGCGCGCCGCTCGGCGGCCGAGCTGAAGACGAAGCTCGGCCAGATCAAGGTGACCTGCGCGACCGACGGCGCCGAGATCACCGTCGACGGCAAGCAGGTCGGCAGCACACCGCTGGGCGAGATGGTGTGGACGACGCCGGGCCGCCACCAGGTGGCGGTCCAGCACGAGGGGTTCTCGCCCGCGATCGAGGACGTCGCCGTCGTCGTCGGCCAGGCCACCGCCGTCAACCTCGAGCTGCGCCCGATCGATCTGCGAGCGACGAACGGTGCAAGCGGCGGAGCGCTGGTCGGGGGCGGCGCGCCCGTCGCTGAATCGAAGCCCGTCTACCGGCGCACATGGTTCTGGGTCGCGGTGGGCGTGGTCGTCGCCGGCGGCGTCGTGACCGGCGTCGTGCTCGCGAACCAGAGCAGCTCGGGCCCGGGTGCAGGGCTGACGACGCTCGGCGTGCAGAAGGCGTTTCAATGAACGCGCGTCGCCTGATGTTGGTGTTCGCGCTGGCGTCGCTGGGGCTCGGCGCGTGCGGCGGCGATGGTAGCAACGGCAACGGGGACGAGATCCCCGAAGGCCAGTCTCTGGTCGTCATCACAGTCAACCTCGCCGAGGGGCTTCCGGAGATACGTCAGATCTGGGTCGCCGCGCACAACGGCATGTTAGGCGACGTTGACCTCAACTATCCGATGACGCCGGGCGGGCCCATCACGTCCGGAGCGACGCTGGGAATCCTGGTGCCCGACACGACCGGCCTCCTCGACCTCGTCCTGCGTGGTCTGAACGCCCCCCTGGCCTCCGGCGGCATGCCCGTCGCACGGGGCAGCGGCCAGGCGATGATCATGCAGGGCAGTCAGCGCGTCTACCGAACGTTCCTGCTCGAGGCCTGCGGGACGTCGGGCACGTCAGGCTGCTGACGCCGGGCTGCTGAGCCGTGAATCGACGGCGACGTCAGATCGCGCGCGGGAGCCGCTAGAAAGAGTTGCGCCTCTGGTGTTAGGGTAAACGCGCTGGAAATCCGATCAGGCGACGCAACGCGGCTGCTAAGCAACCGTCGCCAACGTGGATAGCGCCGACCGGCCCCCACCCAAATGAAAAAGATCGTCATCAAGGGCGCGCGCGAGCACAACCTCAAGAACATCGACGTCGAGATCCCCCGCGACAAGCTGGTGGTAATCACCGGTCTGTCGGGTTCGGGCAAATCGTCGCTCGCGTTCGACACCATCTACGCCGAGGGGCAGCGCCGCTACGTCGAGTCGCTGTCGGCGTACGCGCGCCAGTTCCTCGACCAGATGCACAAGCCCGACCTCGATTCGATCGAGGGCCTGTCGCCCGCGATCTCGATCGAGCAGAAGACGGGCTCTCGCAATCCGCGCTCGACCGTCGGGACCGCGACCGAGATCTACGATTACCTGCGCCTCTTGTGGGCGCGCATCGGCACCGTCCACTGTTACAACTGCGGCCAGCCGATCGCGTCGCAGACCATCCAGCAGATGGTCGATCAGGTGCTGGAGCTGCCGGAGGG
>Ga0207708_10001558_pt1 | contig 17120 bp, 8 predicted proteins | sample KBSK5101metaG_FD_184340 | JGI IMG/M metagenome (GOLD analysis project Ga0207708, IMG submission 184340) | Corn, switchgrass and miscanthus rhizosphere microbial communities from Kellogg Biological Station, Michigan, USA - KBS K5-10-1 metaG... | ecosystem: Host-associated > Plants > Roots >...
ACCGGCGCAACCCGCTCCGACTCCCACTCCGACGCCAGCCAACGAACCTCCTGGAACGCCACGCTTCTACAGCTACATCGCACCGCCGGGAGTGGCAGACGACGCTGGTGAACCATCCATCGGTGTTAACTGGAAATCTGAAAAGACCTTCAATGGCATTCCGAACGGTGGCACAGTCACATACTTCGGTGGCTTCCTGCCGTACATGTTGCGCACGACTTTCAACGACGGCTTCTTTCCCGCAAAGGTCAATTTCGAAAAGGTGCCGCTTGTTGTGGCGACTGCACCGCGGCTGTTCGGCGATCCGATTCTCTTTACTGATCCACGAACAGGGCGCACGTTTGTTTCTCAGGAGATGGGATTAACTCCTGCCGGGTCGACGATGGAGTGGTCTGACAACGATGGCACGACATTCCTTCCGAGCGAAGGATCCGGCGCGCCTTCCGGAATCGATCACCAGACAGTAGGCGGTGGACCATACGCACAGCCGGTTCCAACCGGTGTAAATCCACTGTATCCGCACGGCGTTTGGTATTGCTCGCAAGCAATTGTCGACGCCGTTTGTTCACTTTCGATCGACGGCGGCGCAACGTTTGGTCCTGCTGTGCCGATGTATTCACTGGCTGACTGCGGAGGACTGCACGGTCACATCAAGATCGGGCCTGACGGTACCGCCTATGTGCCGAATCGTGCCTGCCATGGTGATCCAACCTCCCTGGTCCATGTGGGCGGAAAGCCGTCATTGATTCTCTCAGAGAACAACGGGCTAAGCTGGAGCATTCGGCCTCTGCCGCAGGCCACGAGTAAACCTGATCGAGATCCATCTGTCGCCGTCGCATCTGACAACACTTTGTATTTCGCATATCAGGCAGCCGATGGTCATTCTCGCGTCGCGGTGTCGACCGATAAGGGACAGACGTGGATCAACGATAAGGACATCGGTGCGCAATTAGGCATCAAGAACAGCCTGTTCCATGCGGCGGTTGCGGGGGACGGTGATCGAGCAGCCGTTGCGTTCTTTGGTACAACGACTGGAGGCGATGATTACGACACTCCAGACTTTCCAGGTGTTTGGTATCTCTACATCGCCACGACTTTCGATCGCGGCAACACGTGGTGGACCCAAAACGTCACGCCAAACGATCCAATTCAACGTGGGGGTATTTGCGGCGACGGTGCGTGCCGCAATCTCTTGGACTTCTTTGGTGCTGAAATCGATAAACAAGGCCGCGTGTTGGTAGGCTACGACGACGGATGCATTAGTCACGCATGCATCACCGGCCAACGATCGTACGGCCTGCCCGGTAAGAACGACTTTACAGCGAAGGCTGCTATCTCTCGTCAAACAGGTGGCAAGCGGATGTTTGCTGCTTACGATCCTCCAGCCGGATCCGTAGCAGAACCCCCGGCACGGCCGTTACCACCTGCCGCTGGTTTCTCTTGCGATGGCAACGTCGCAACAGACTCGACTGGCGATGCGGGTAACCCAGTTCTCAGCGCAGCAGGAAGCGCAGACACACTCGACATAACGAAACTCAATTTCGGTGTGAGTCCGGACGGACAGTCGGTGGTGACTACGATCACGCTGAAGAACTTCTCAACGGTGCCTGCACCGGGATCGTTGGGTGCTTTCTATCGAGCGGTGTGGACGAGCGCAAAACGAAATCCGGACAACACGGTTACGACCAAGGCCTACGCCACCGAAGCTCGCGTGGGTGCCACCGGGATCACTTATCGTTATGGCGAATACAACACCGCCGAAGATGGATTTGTCGGAACGACAGTGTCAGCAACTGGATCAAACACGGCTGGACCAGACGGAACTTTGAAGGTGAATGTTCCACGCGCGTTTCTGGGTAATCCAACTATTCCAGTTACCGACACGAACACTCTTCCAGCAGTAATCGAACCTTATGCGCTCGTGTTTGTGCACGAGGAGGCAGTTAGTTTCACGTCGCCGGTTGAGCGAGCGCCCGATTATGGTTTTGCCGGCGCGAACTGGGGCGTGTGTCAGCCACCAACCATCACAACAATCGAAGATGATCATCCGAGCATCGCTTATTCAGCTGGGTGGCACACCGTTAACACGGGAACAGCGAGCGCTGGACACTTCAGCTTCCACACAGGAAATGCGCAGAGTCACTACGCACGACTGACGTTCAATGTCGAGGCGGGCAAGACCGGCAAGCTTACTTACTATTACGGCACCAGCTCGAAAGGCGGAACAGCCATCGCTTCACTCGACGGAACTGCGGGTACGGTGAACTACAGCGGTGGACCAGGTGGTCTAAAGGATCCTGCATTTGGGCCTAAGATCGAATTTGCAAATCTCTCGCCCGGGCAGCACGTGCTCGAACTGACTAATCTGAGTGACGGAGTCTACATCGATCGCTTTGTACTCGAGAGTTCGGCAACCAGCGGAAGTCCGACGTCGGGTCCGGGAGCGACCAGCACAAATAGTGGGACCATAAACCTTGGACAAGAACTATCGAATCCGATTGTTGTTCCGGCAGGAGCTAGCTCAATCTCGTTAGTAGCTGCTTCGAACAACAATCTTCCGATCAAGTTGCTGTTAATAAGTCCGACTGGATCAATCTTGAATACAGCTGACAGCTCAGGCGGTGTTGCAACCCTGAGCGTGCCGGTTGGCCAATCAGGAACTTATGTCTACAAGGTAGTGAACCTGAGTGTTGGACCAGTGCAGGTTTGGACAGCTGCCACCCCGACCATACAACGTTAGGGTGCCTCGGCCGATTGAAGTCGGCTGAGTTGCATGCCCAGCGACTGCCGTCCGCGGCCCAGAGCGGACGGCAGTGTTGTCAGATACTCTTGGGGCGTGTCCTTCCATGGGTGCAGTCAGGAAGGGGGCAAGCGGTCGATGGATTCAACTCACTTAGCAACCAACTAGCGCGCCCCCGCTCAATCTGCACCATCGTCAATGTGGTAGAAATATAGGAAGCGGGGGCGCGCTCGTTGTCGCCTTCGCAACTTTGACTCAATCCACCGCTTGCCCCCTTCCTGACTGCGCCTTCGAACGTTGAGCTTAGCCTTCCGGACTGCCTCCATAGAAGTAACAAACTAGAGCATTTCGGACATATTTGGTGCATTCTTGAATCTCAACTAAAATGCGCCAGTCGTTTTCGTTATCCTGTCATTCGTTCAGGAGTCTCAAGTGAAAAATGTAAAGATGGTGTTCGTCAGTTTTTTGGTAATAGTTTGTGTGTGCGCGACAGCATTGCCACAACGTCCTGGAGTTAGACCGGAACCCCCTGTTGGAAGTGGAACCGTCGTCTTGCGTGCTGCTCGATTGATCGATGGCAACGGTGGCGCCCCAATCAACAATGCAGTAGTTGTAGTTGTTGATAACAAGATCACAGAAGTTGGACCAGCAAACCAGGTTCACGTGCCCGCGAATGCTCGCACTTTCGACCTCGGTGACGTAACTCTGTTGCCCGGATTGATTGACTCGCACACTCATATCATCGGTCGCATGCTTGGTGATCCGGACAACGACGCATCCGTTGTTAAAGATTTCGAGTCGTTTGGTGCGATCCTCGGAGTGCGCAATGCCCAGAGAACTTTGTTAGCCGGGTTCACCAGCATTCGTAATGTTGGGGCGGAGGGACGCTTCGACGATATGGCTCTTCGCAAGGCCATCAACGAGGGCTGGGTTGACGGGCCGCGAATCCAAAGTGCCGGTCACGCGCTGGGGATTCGCGGAGGACACTGCGACGAAAACGGTTATCGTCCGGGTCTGCTGGATCCAGGCATCGAGGGAGGCATTGCCGATGGACCAGATCAGATTCGGGCGGCGGTGCGATACCAGGTCAAGTACGGTGCTGATGTCATTAAGACGTGCGCGACGGGCGGTGTTCTATCGGAAGGCGATGCAGTTGGAGTGACTCAATATACTTTCGAAGAGTTGAAAGCGCTGGTCGAAGAGGCGCACAAACTCGAGCGAAAGGTTGCTGCACACGCACACGGGACGGAAGGTATCAAGCTTGCCGTACGCGCGGGAGTTTCTTCAATCGAGCATGGATCATTTCTCGACGAAGAAGGCGCGCGATTAATGAAGCAGAATGGAACATTTCTCGTCCCCACGTTGTCAGCCGCTGAAGGCGTGGAGCGTGCAGCAAAGACGGGAGTGTTGAAAGGACTGCGTGCGGAGAAAGCGTTGGCGGCAGCAGCGGCGGTTCGACATGCGATCAAATTAGCAGTTGCGAATCAGGTGCAGATCGCTTTCGGTACTGATGCGGGAGTCATACCTCACGGAACAAATGGTCATGAGTTCGAGTTGTTAGTAACGTGGGGCGGTATGTCGAACATGGACGCCATCCTCGCAGCGACACGCAATGCTTCAAAGCTTTTAGGGTGGGACAAGAACCTCGGAACGCTGACACCCGGCAAGTGGGCGGACATCATCGCCGTCAGGGGCGATCCGCTGAGAGATATCAAGAACATGGAAAGCGTTGTGTTTGTGATGAAGAATGGAGTGATCTACAAGGGGAAGGAGTGACCAGAAAGCGATTTCGGATTTCGGAATGCGGATTTCGGATTTTGATTGTCCAGTAAGTTCGCACTGTAGCTCAACTCTCTGCGCCACCTCCGCGTTCTCTGCGTCTCTTGCGGTGTCTGTTTCAACCAGCATAACCGCCGAGACACAGAGGACGCGGAGGTTGCGCAGAGAGTTGAATTGAACTCAGCATCGTCCGTTCGCATGAGGCAAATCCGAAATTCCCAATCCGAAATCCGAAATCGTTTTTATTTGATCTCTTCCCAGATCAGCGTGTGCTTCGTTTCTTTCAAGAACAACGAGCCAACGATAAAAGTAATCGAGGCGACGACGATCGGATAGTACAAGCCTGCATAAATATTCCCGGTTTCAGCAATCACCGACAATCCAATCACGGGAAGCAATCCACCAAACACTCCATTACCGATGTGGTAGGGAAGTGAGAGAGATGTGTATCTGATCTTCGCGGGAAAGGCCTCGACGAGATATGCCGCGATTGGTCCATACACCATCGTGACAAAGATCACCTGGATAAAAACCAGAAGAATCAATTTCCACGCAGTGCTGTTGCCGATCAGGTTAGCAAAGTTGGTGTACGTCAATACCTCCTTCGCCGGCTCAAGTTGGCCATTGATGTTCGTTTGCGGTGTCAGTTTTGGTGCACCTGTAATGCGATCCGGCTGCGACGACACGGTGACTATGTTTGATCCAGCCGCGCTTTGCATGGCGTGATAGATCGGCAGGTACGACAGAGCTGCCAGTAAACATCCGATCATCATGATTCGCTTCCTCCCGATCCGATCCGACAGCGAGCCAAAGAACACAAAGAAAGGCATTGCCATGAGCAGCGCGATGGCCACGATGTAGTTTGCGGAACGGCCGTTCACTTTCAGGATTGTTTGCAGATAGAAGAGTGCGTAGAACTGTCCCGTGTACCACACGACACCTTGCCCGGCGGTCGCGCCAAAAAGAGAGATCAGAACTCGTTTCAAATTCTCTTTTTGTGTGAACGCTTCCTTAAGAGGTTTCGCCGAAGTCATTCCCGCGCTCTTGATCTGTGTGAATATTGGCGACTCTTTCATGCGCAGTCGGATGTAAAGCGAAATGCCAACGAGGAAGATCGAAATGATGAAAGGTATGCGCCATGCCCATGAGGCAAACGTCTGGGTGCTAAAGGCGTTCTGCACCACCAGAATCACCACCAACGACAGAAACAAACCAAGTGTCGCAGTGATTTGAATGAAGCTTGTATAAAAGCCGCGCTTATCGTCAGGAACGTGCTCGGCCACGTAGATCGCCGCGCCGCCGTATTCACCTCCGAGTGCCAGTCCTTGAAGTATCCGAATAACCAGAAGAAGTATCGGCGCTGCCAATCCGATCGTGGCGTACGTTGGGAGAAAGCCGATCATCGCGGTCGCTCCGCCCATGATTAGCAGCGTTACTAGAAAGGCGTACTTGCGGCCGACTAGATCGCCGATGCGACCAAAGAACAACGCACCAAACGGACGTACAACGAAGCCCACCGCAAACGTCGAGAGGTACGCGATCAACGCGAGTGTGTCGTTGCCGGAAGGATAGAACAACGGCGAGATCGTTGTGGCCAGACTTCCAAAGATATAGAAGTCGTACCATTCGATCATGGTGCCAACTGCTGATGCAGTGATTACTTTCCAGATTTGATAGTCGTGAACTGGCGCGGCGGACGAAGTAGGGTTCAAGTTGTCGCTTTCTCCAGAGAGTTAATGGATTTACTTATCGCTGGTTTTGCAGTTCCTTGCGAATCATCATCAGGATTTCATAGTAACGCCATTCAGGTGGAGCGTTGCTTTCACCGTGATGATCCGGCTTTAAGATCAGATTGCCAGTCGCCAGCAACACCCGTCTGACTTCCGGATTCTGTTTCACTTTCTCGCGCGTCGCTTCAACAATCAAACGATAGTGCTCGCCGGGTTTCATCGAACGATATTTGAATCGTTTCCCTTCGAACGTCACCCAATCAATACTAATTTGCTCCATGTTCTGTTCAGCGAGCGTCCCTGCGGATTTAGCTTCGAAGGCAGTCATCTGCGCCACCTGATCACGCGTGTATTTCCATACTATTCTCGGAGTTTGTGCCCGCGGATCTTTTGGTCCTTCGGGATAGAGCATCATCTGCCAGAAGCCTTCAAGACTACCGTAACGTTTTCCACGGTACGTGAATGGAGTGGGGGCAAAGTTTGATAGCAGACCGAGCTCGTGTCGCTTCGAAAGGATCACCTCACCCGATCCAGCTTCCTGGGGCAGTATTTCCCAATCGGGTTTACTTGGGTCCGATATAGGAGTCCACCAGTGAGCAGGATAGCGTGGGTCGCGTTTGATTGCTGTTTGGGCTGCGACATGAAAGGCCGCAAAGTGCAGGAGCAGGATTGTCGCCGTTAATCGATAGGTGAAAACCTTCAGCATTATTGAAAAGTGATCTGATTCAATCTCTGCGTAACCGCTGCGTTCTCTGCGGCTCTGCGGTTTTCATTTACGTCCCGAGCGATCAACAAAGCCGAGTTGGAGAACCTAACTTCTCTGGTGTGTTGAGTACTGGGAACGATCAACGAAAACCGCAGAGCCGCAGAGAACGCAGCGGTTTCGCAGAGAAAAACTTCAAATCAGGATGCGGTACTTATATGAAAAAAGCGTTGGCTGGTTCTTATGAACAAGCCAACGCCTTGGTTTGCCAAATTTCTTCGTGGCTCGAGTTTAGCGCTGTTGGTTCTGGTTACCGCGCATATCTTTCATCGGCATGGGAAGCATACCGTCTGCGCCTTTCGTCAGTGCCAGAAACGCTTTATCGCTGCGCAGTGAATCAAAGACCGCATCGACGCGCGCTTCCATCATCTCCTTCGCCCGAACTGTCTGGTAGCGTTCATATCGGAAGAAGTGGCGCTGAAGTAGGGCCAGTGCCTCGCGCCGGTGACCGGTCTGCGCGTAAATCGCTGCCAGGTTGTAAGAAGCAGGCAGGAGATTACGATTGTCACGAGCAATCTTCAGTGCTTCGTCGCCACGACCCGAGGCAGCCATGAACACTGCTGCAAACACCAGGTTGTATGGATCTTTGGGATCCAGCGCGAGTGCTTTCTGCGTATACGCGTTGCCTTTTTCCAAATCGCCTTCGGAATTCCAATAGACGGCGATATTGCGATAAGCGAGTGCTAATGGATACTCCGCTACGGATTGTTCCATCAGGCTAAGGCCTTTCTTAAACTCGCCTTCGTGAATCGTCATCTTGCCGAGACCGTGAAGCGCAACCGCGCGAGCAATCGCATCAGCCGGCATGTTCAGGATCTTCTCAAACGTCTGACGTGCGGCTTTCCAGTCGCCGGTGTGGTGTCGCTGAAGTTCACCCAAGTAGCGCAAAGGTGTTGCGTCCGCAGGATCCATCTGATGTGCGCGTCTGTAGAGTGATTCGGCAAGCACATATTGTTCGGCAATCTCTGCTCTCAACCCGGCGCGCATTACACTTTCAATCCGGGCACTCTCGCGAGCATCGAAGATCGGCGACGCTGGAATGGCACCCACGTCTTCACCAAGCTTCTTCAATTCACTCGCGGCAGACTTTGCTTTCTTCGGAAACAAACACTTCTCCTGGGCTACCGGTTTCAACAAGGCGATAGCGCCGGCGTTGTCTCCGCCCTTCATCTTTTCTTTGGCCGATTTAATGCTCTCATCAAGTGCGGCCTCCCGCTGCTTCATTTCGCCTTCGACGGCTTTTTCAACGAGCGGTACGTTCAGTTTTCCGCCAACATTCTCGACCTTCTTGATTGGCGTGCCGTCAGGAGTTGCAAGCACCGCAACTGGCGGCTTGGAGTCGCCGATTATATTTTTCAACTCGGTCAGTCCATAGTCACCAACTTCCATGGAAACACACTGGGCCGAGTAAAGAGTCAATATGCGCGACGTTTTCATCGGCGACTTCTTTACTTCGGCATCAGTTGCCGGAAACCAGTAAAGGATCAATCCCTTCGAAGGCGCCCTGTTTGCTGCCCAAATGTTCCATGGCACGTTGTAGACCGTCGGTGCTGGTCCACTATTACTGCTGCCGCCGGCAACACCGCCCGTGCCGCCACCGCCGCCACCGCCACAGGTGGCCCACACAGGCGTTAATGAGAAGGAGAGAATGAGAAGGGTCGCAAGGGTGCGTGAAAGTAGTGTTTTCATGGTGCCGAATTATACCTTTCGTTTGGTCTCAAAAGAAGGTCAGCAGAGCCTTGGTGTATTCAGTACCGTCCGCGGTAGCGGATGGCCATTACTCAACGACAAACAATCGGTCGCTTCCTATGGAGAGTCGAGTGGTGGCCATCCGCTACCGCGGACGGTACTGAATAATTTTCCGACAGTTGGTCGTCGGCTGAGATGGAAGATATTCAAAAATGGTGGCCTTTATTCTCAGGAACAGTAGGCAGCAGTCAGGAGCAGGAGCAGCAGGCAGGAGCCAGGAAACGGGCTCCTATTACCGGCTCCTGCTTGCTGCTCGTGCTCCTGCCTCTTGCCCCAATTCACTGGGTTTTACATAACTATTACCTTCGCCCCAGGCAATAGATCCTAAAATCTTTTGTGTTTTCCCCCACCCTTCAGTACCGGCTCGCTGAGGCCAAAACGCGAGACTATTTGTTACGACAGCGGGTACTGAACACGATCTGAAAATCGAATACTTTGTTCGCTGACTATGGCGAAAGGTAACGCACAGCGAACATTAGGGCAGAGCGATGAACTAGCTAAAGCTCGCACGTTATAGCCCGATGGAAGGTGAGGAGGAGAGGGATGAAGGTTCTGCTCGTTAATCCACAGTTCCCCGATACCTACTGGAGTTTTCGCCACGCGCTGTTTTTCGATGGCAAGAAGTCAGCATATCCCCCGCTTGGGCTTCTCACTGTTTCTGCCCTATTGCCACAGACGTGGGAACGACGTCTGGTCGACATGGAAGTTAGAAAGCTCACTCGCGCTGATATCGAATGGGCTGACATGGTTTTTGTCACGGCGATGTTGGTCCAGAAAGAAAGTCTCCTAAAAGTAATTCAGCGAAGTAGGGCGTTGGGGAAACGCGTTGTCATAGGTGGACCATACGTTTCCACTACGGAAAATCTTCCCGAAGCTGACCACATCTTTATCGGCGAGGCGGAAACAACTCTGCCGGAGTTCTTTTCTGACCTGGAACGAGGCGAACCTAAGCAAATCTATCGCGCAACTGACAAGCCGCCACTTTCCCTGACGCCTGTTCCTGATTTCAAGCTCGCGGAATTGAATCGCTATTCCTCGATGTCAATTCAGTACTCGAGAGGCTGTCCATTCAATTGTGAATTTTGCGACATCATCGAAATCTACGGTCGTGTTCCGCGTACCAAGAGCAATCAACAAATGATTGCCGAACTCGACGCGCTGCGGGCAACGGGTTGGCGCGGAACCGTCTTTATCGTCGACGACAACTTCATCGGCAACAAGCGCAACGTGAAAAAGCTGATGCCGGATCTGGTTCGTTGGCAAAAGGAGCACGATCATCCTTTTTCATTGCTGACGGAAGCAAGCGTCAATCTTGCCGACGACGATTCGCTGCTCGACTCGATGCGCGATGCGGGATTCCGCACCGTGTTCCTCGGCATCGAAACGCCAGTCGAAGAGAGTTTGAAAGAAGCACAGAAGACTCAGAATCGCGGCAACTTGTTGGAGTCTGTAAAGAAGATCCAGAGTTATGGAATGGAAGTGATGGGAGGGTTCATTGTCGGATTTGATCATGATCCGGAAGACATCTTCCAGCGGCAGATCAACTTTATTCGCGACAGTGCAATTCCCCTGGCGATGGTTGGTCTTTTGACAGCGCTTCCAGACACCCAGTTGTGGCGTCGACTCAAACACGAAGGCCGGCTGCTGACTGAAAGTAACGGCAACAATACGAGTGATATGCTGAATTTTATTCCAAAGATGGATCCAAAGGTGCTAGTGGAAGGTTATCGTTCGGTAGTGCAGACGATCTATAACTCGAGAGAGTATTACCAGAGAGCGTTGGAATGTCTCCGCCGGGTGTCGGGAACGCCTCCAGCTCCAATGCGATATTCTATCGGGAGCGGATTGATGGCATTCTCGCGCTTGGTTCTAAAGCTCGGTTTGCTGGATCGCGAACGTAAGGAGTTTTGGCGCTTTTTCCGCCGCGCGCTCGTGGAGCATCGTGGTCAGTTTGCGCAGTCGATGCGTTTGGCGGCGATGGGATATCACTTTCGGAAACTGAACGAGACGATTTGAAGCCAAGAGAGATCGGGCCGCAGATTTTCGCGGATAGGACGCAGATCAAGAAAACTAGAATGCTGAAAGTCTTTAGTTTTGGATCTGTGTTACATCTGCGAAAATCTGCGGCTCAATTGTTTTTAAGCTAAACTTCATCCATGGCTGCATCGCTCGACTCACCCTCACGCTCCGCTTTTGCAGCTTTACGTCATCGGGACTTTCGCCTGCTATGGCTCGGGCAGATTATTTCTGTCACGGGTTCACAGATGCAGTTCGTGGCCATCAACTGGCACGTTTACCTCCTAACCAAATCAGCATTAGCCCTCGGACTGGTCGGCTTGTTTCGCGGCGCTCCGATAATTCTGTGCTCACTAATTGGAGGCGTGGTGGCGGACGCCGTCGATCGCAAACGATTGATGATCATGACGCAGACGGCAATGTTAGCGAGTGCTGCTGGACTAGCGATCATAACGCTCACGGGCTTGCAGAGCGTTTGGCAGATTTATGCGTTAAGTGCTTTGGCTTCGGCTGCGACAGCATTCGACATACCAGCGCGACAGTCATTAATGCCCAGTCTTGTGCCGCCTGAAGATTTTCCAAATGCAGTGAGCCTCGGATTGGTCGTGTTCAATGTCGCCACGATTGCGGGACCGGCATTGGCTGGGCTATTGCTCGCCGGACATGGACCAGCTCTGGTTTACGGGCTTAACGCCGCGTCTTTCGTGGCAGTAATTGCTGCATTAGTGGCGATGCGCGCGAGCGGAAGTCCTGAGTTGCAAAGTGAGCGTCGACAAGCATTAGGGTTTGGAGCATTGATGGAGGGATTGCGCTTTGTTTGGCGCACACCGATCATCGTTCAAACAATGACATTGGATTTTCTCGCGACGTTCTTTGCTTCGGCGACATTGTTGTTGCCGATCTTCGCGAAGGAAGTCTTGCACGTGGATGCACGTGGTTATGGATTTCTCGCAACGGCACCTGCGGTTGGTTCAGTTATCACCGCATTGGTGATGGCCCGCATGGGAACATTTAAGAAGCAAGGGCGATTGGTTGTGGTTTCGGTGGCGATCTTCGGTTTGGCAACAGCGGGCTTCGGCATCTCGCGAGTCTTTTGGGTTTCTTTCCTGATGCTCGCGATCACCGGCGCAGCTGACACCGTGAGCACGGTGCTCCGTCAAACCATCAGGCAGTTGGCGACACCTAATTATCTACGTGGCCGCATGACGTCGATCAATATGATGTTCTTCATGGGTGGGCCGCAACTGGGAGAACTCGAAGCAGGGCTTGTTGCTTCAGCACTCGGTGCGCCTCTGTCAGTTGTAACCGGCGGCTTCGGGTCACTGCTGTGCGCTTGTATCGCAGCAGTCAAATCGAAGAGTCTAATGAACTACGAAGGATAACTTTTAGACAGGATTCCAGAATGACAAGATTTCAAGATAAAAGAAGAAATGACTTGAATCAGCGCCCATTCTCTAATAACTCTTTCGCCTGTCACTCGTAATCTTGTAATCCTGAAATCCTGTCAAAACTTTTTACGCTTGTGTGGACTCCAGCCGAAACAAACACACACCAGGATCACGTCATCGCGCACGTGGTGGGCGCGACGGTAGTCGGTTATTTTGTGTTCGACGAAACAGCTTTTCTTCTCCTCGACATCGGCTTCATCTGGCACATGTATCTCGACGGTGAAATGGGATTACGACCGCATCCGGTTGCCATCGCCGAACTGGAGACTGATCAGTTGACCAAGACTGAACTGCAAACGCAGGTCGACGCAGCGTTACAACAGCGGGCACATGATCACGGAAGTCTCTTTAACACTCTACCGAACGCCAGTCCTATTCAAAGCGTTGATTTTTTTGTGCGTGAAAACTCACGTCGCCTGCTGATCGCTTGTGAGCAAGGAAGTATTGTCGTAGAAACATCGCTGGATTCAGGCGAGGTAATGGTTATGGAAACGCCGACAGACGATTCAGATGACAATCAAAACGAATTAGCTGACGTTGCAAGCGATGAGCGGGAATTTGTGCGGCAAACTCTGGCTGCGGAATTAGGACGCGAACCTACCGAAGAAGAACTCAACGAGTGGCTGCGCGAACATACGGAGAGTTATTAGTGAATCCTGAGTCGTAACCCTCGGTTAGTAAGATTCAAGGTACATAATCATCAGTCCTCAATCCTAACAGAGACAACTCAAGCTCAGATAAAAGCAGCCAGGAAGGGTGGCTTGCCCCCGCTCAAGATCCCAAACACTCAAGCTTCTGGAAACTGCTCAACTGATGTCCGATACGCTTTAGCTTGTCGTTGACGTACAAGAAAACTCAAGTCTGAAGGAAGGAGCAACGAATCCAATGTCGCCTTTCTGTGAGCTTGAGTGTTGGGCTGCACAACGACAAGCTAAAGCGTATCGGACATCAGTTGAGCAGTTTCCAGGACCTTGAATGTTTGGGATCTCAGCGCGGGTAACCACACTTCCTGACTGCGCTTACCTGAGCTTGAGGATGCTGCCTTCAGGTCGCAGGCATTTCCGAGGAAGGCTGATCTTGCGTGAGATTTATTAAGAGGCGGGAAGTCCCTCCCGAAGAAATCCCGCCCCTCGCGGTAAGTCCGGATTACCCTCACTTGCCCTCTGAAAGGTTCCGCTCCTACCGCTAGGGATTACAGAACTCACGGCTCTATCGTGCCCGAGTGGCGAAGGACACAATAAGACCCTATGGGTCCGCACCCCATCTTTAGAAACTGTTAATTAGTCGGGTCCTGGGGAAAGAGTCGGGAAGGAGAGAGACAAAAAGAGCAGATGCGCGTGGGTGTTAATTGGTTCGCAGAAATAAGCGGCGAAAGGGCTGCACCCTATTGGCAAATGACATTGGACGAGTTTTCCATTCCGGGCGTGGTTTTACGCAGCTTGAGTCATTGAGTTATGTACGTTGCAGTGAGTAGGGGTAAGTTGAGTTTCGCGGCTTCAAAAAGCATCCATCAGACTTCGGATCTTCAGGTACTTTTGGAATTGATCGAGCGGAACAGACTTAGCAGCACGAAACTCGACCTCCACTGTCCTCCCCGGAATCAAATCAAAGTAGTTATCGACAAAAGAACCCGGGTAAGGACTCGACAGATACACCGCCCGGGCGAATTTGTCGGTCGAAACTTTTAGCTTGAAACCTCCGCGCTGCGCCATCACTTGAACGTCAAGTTGAGGACGCGGGAGCGTTAGATTCTTGAACGGCTCGAAGAGGTAGCTATTTGTGCTGAGCGTTCGGCCGCCGCTCGTCAACTCGACAAAAACAACCACGGCCTTACGGTCCCTACCTTCAAGCAAAGTTGTAAGCGGCACCGTCATATATGATTTGCTTTTCAATGACTGTACTTCGATCGGTTGCTGCTGGTTCCAAAGTGTCTGGCCGTTGAAATCCATCACGCTTAACTTCAGTTGCGCGGCAACCGGCTGCCGTTGATCAGAAACCACAAACACATCGAGCTTGCCGTCTTCCTCATGCGGCATCACGAGAACATTGCTGTAAAAACGGCGCGAGTAGTATTGCAGCGCTTTCCAACGGCCCGTGTAATCAATACTGGACCATGATGCGACTGGCCAGCAGTCGTTGAGTTGCCAATAGAGTGAACCCATATTGTGGGGACTGATTCGGCGCAAGTGTTCAGCGCCGATCTTGATACCCTCTGCCTGCAATACCTGACTGACGTAGAGAAACGATTCAAAGTCCTTGGGCTCGGGGTACTCGCGCAGCATGTATTCACGAATCAGTTGGTTGCCTCGCGGATGTCGTTGATGGGCCAGCATCACTGGCGAAGTGATGTTGCGTTCACCTGGATCGGTGTATGTCGCCACCGTCTCGATTTGTGGAAACGACTGGAAACCATATTCACTCATAAACCGCGGGAACTGTTTTTCATATTCAGTGAACGGCGCGGAGGCGTGCCAGACCTGCCAGTAGTGAAGATCGCCCAGCTTCTGTGATTCGTTGTCGTCTTCCAGATTTGAGCTTGGTGAACTCGGCCAATAGGGACGTGATGGATCGACCGACTTAACAACGTCCGGTAACACTCCATAGAACACTTTCTGATAATCATCCCAAAGCTTTGCTGGATATTGATTCTTCCACCCCCAATGAAACCAGCCAGACTCAATCTCGTTATTGCCAACCCAGATGGCGATACTCGGATGGTTGCGAAGCCGCTTTACGTTATCGATGGCTTCCTCCCGAACACTGGCGAGAAAGACCGGGTCACCCGGATACAAACTGCAGCCAAACATGAAGTCCTGCCAGACGAGAATCCCCATCTCGTCGCACAGGTCGTAGAAGTCATCGCGCTCGTAGATGCCGCCTCCCCAAACTCGCAGCATGTTCATGTTCGCGTCGCGAGCTGATTCGAGTAGATGACGATATTTATCTTGACTGATGCGCGAAGGAAAACTATCGGCGGGAATCCAGTTTGCGCCCTTTGCAAAAACCGGAACGCCATTCACTACGAACATAAAACTCTTTCCGATTTGATCCTTATCTTGTTTTAGTTCCACCGATCGAATACCGATGCGACGAATCGTTTCGTCCGCTGTCCGGCCATCGATGACGAGGCGCACTTTGAATGTGTACAGAGGTTGTGAGCCAAGACCGTTGGGCCACCATAAAGCAGGCTTTCGGATAACGAAGTCGAGGTCGTAACGATTCGCTCCTTCGGGCGGATGCAGCTCTGCCTTCGCGACGACAGTTTTGTTTTTCAGATCCTCGACTATGAGATTTACTCTCGCGCTTGCAGACGAAGTGAGGTCGATGTGTGCGGTAAGACTGGCCGCATCATTCTTAATCTCCTTAGTCACCAGATATACATCGTCGATACGAGCCGTGTCCCAAACCTCGAGATAGACTGGCCGCCAGACACCACTCGTGACGAAGCGCGGTCCCCAGTCCCAACCATACTGATACGGAGCTTTGCGTGTGTGTGGACTCGTCTTCTCTCCCTGATCATTCCCAGCGGGAAGCTCGTACTCCATCTTCTTCATCACAGGTAAGATTTCATTGATCGGTGAACGGAACTTTATGTGAAGAGTGTTCGGGCCAACTTTAAGAAGTGGCTTCATATCGGCGCGCCATGTGCGAAACATGTTGTCAGTGTTGACTAAAGGAACGCCGTTCACAGAAACGTTCGCATAGGTGTCGAGGCCTTCGAAGACGATTTGAATGTTTTCACGCGCAAAAACTTCTGGAGTAACGTCGAACGTGGTTGTGTATTCCCAATCTGTTTTCCCAATCCATTGCAATCTCTTCTCGTTGTCGCGCCAGAACGGATCCTCAATCAACTTGTTGGAGAGCAGATCCGTATGTACGCAGCCCGGTACACTCGCCGGATGCCAGTCGGGTTTGCCAACTTCACGAAACTTCCAACCACTGTCTAATGGAATCTTCATTCTGGACGATGGTGACGGGCTAGTCCGCCGTTGCGCCTGAATCGTCGCAGTGGAGACGAATAAAAGGAGTAGAAGCGGGAACAGTGACGTTCGGTTCATTTTGACCTTTGAGACTGTCAAGATATTAGAAGGTACGCGACGATGTACTCAACGAATGTCCGATACGCTTTAGCTTGTCGTCAGGCGACGTTAAGTTCAATGGAGTGGGTCGATAGTCAGTACCGTAACGCGGTAGCGTCGGGTCCATACTACGATTAACGGGCCTCCCAAGTAACAATCACCCGACGCTACCGCGTTACGGGTACTGACTATCAACCCACTGCGTTGGCCCCACCCAAGCCGACGACAAGCTGAAGCGTATCGGACATTCGTTGAGCTAATCCAACGTTCATCACTTCTTCATTCCAAGCGCGCCAAGGTAACCATCATTGATCCGACAGTTCTTAAACCTGATGCCATCGAGATAATCTCGCAACGCTTTCTGGATTTTGTCTCTTGGCGGTCGATTCTTCCTGACGTCCTCAAACGTAGTCCGTGGATGATCCGCAAATCGAACAATCGCGTCCCAATCCGGCGGACGATTAATTGAAACCGGACACGACGTGGCGTCTAACTTTTTATACGGCCAAAAACACCAACCGATGTTGTTGCTCTCCAAAAGAGTCCTGAACGAAGAGATCCAAGCGTCAGTGTTCTCGCCCGACTCACCCATCCACACCGGCACATTGTGCTTGTTACTAAAATCAACGTACTCCTGAATCGCTGATTGATTTACGTCCATCCAATATTTGTGAAACGTGTAGGCGAGCTTTTTGTCGAATGGTGCGCCGAACACTTTGAAGTTGGTATTCCACCGTGCGCCTCCGAGAAAAACAATATGGTTTGGATCAACTTCGCGAATTGCAGCAACTATCCTCCGATACAGCGGCTCTAGTT
>Ga0207708_10001560_pt1 | contig 17109 bp, 11 predicted proteins | sample KBSK5101metaG_FD_184340 | JGI IMG/M metagenome (GOLD analysis project Ga0207708, IMG submission 184340) | Corn, switchgrass and miscanthus rhizosphere microbial communities from Kellogg Biological Station, Michigan, USA - KBS K5-10-1 metaG... | ecosystem: Host-associated > Plants > Roots >...
CGACACCGGCGAAGCCCCGGCAGGCCGCGGCGGCCGCGGCCGCGGCGGAAACTGATCAGCGAGGTCGATCTTCGTCGGCCGTCGGATCATCCACGTGGCGGCTCGGATCCATCCGTTCGTGCAGCACGCGGATGATCTCAATCACACCGTCCCTGGCGACTCGATAGTAGAGAACGTGCACCGGTCTCTTGACCTTGGCGCCTTCGCCGGACACGCGTGCGTGGCGGACGTGGAAACTGCGGATGAATCGACGCAGTTCAGGCCGCTTTCTCGTAAGCGGCCCCTCGGGCTCAGATGCGACCTGCCTCATCGCCGCAGCGAGCGCGGCAGCATAGCGCCGTCGGCCCTCTGCGCCCCATCGCTCGGCACTGACGGAGAGGATCTCCGCAAGATCGATCTCCGCCGGCCGAGCGAGGCGAAACCGCGCCACGCGGCTACCGCGCGCGCTTGGCAGGCGTCGTCAGCCGCTGAAGAAACACGTCGAGGTCAGTCTCGTCGATCTCCGAGAAATCGCCGCGATCGAGCGCATCCACGCCGGCCTTGAGCTGTGCGCGCAGCGCCTTCAATCGGAGGCCGTCTTCTTTGCGGCGCTGTTGGAGGACGCGCAGCGCGTCGCGAACCGCCTCGCTCGCGTTCTGGTATTCACCGGCCTCGACGATTCTTTCGACAAAGGCGTCCTGCTCAGGCGTCAGGCTGATGTTACGGGTCGGCATAGTGAACCTTGCAACGGTCGCTTGATTTTAGCAGCGATGGCAAAGTTTGCCAATCATGGGTTCCCGATACTTGGGACATCAGGGCCTCGCGCGCAAGCGGGAGCGGCGATCCAGAAGGAACCCGGCGGCCAGCGACAGCAGGCCGATGACGATCAGCAGTCCGCCCCAGGACGGCCGGTCCAGCCAGCGCCGGTGGTCGGCAATCAGGAAAAGCGCGGCGCCGGTGTTCAGCAGGCCGGCGTAGTAGAAGCTCTTGCGCTGCCGGCGCTCGCTGAGGAACGCGACGGTCAGCGCCAGGACCAGGTAGATCCAGTCCCAGCGCAGGGAGTATTCGCCGCTGCGCACCAGGTAGCCGAGCGGCTGCAGGATGGCGAACGGACTGACGGCGAAGAGCAGGCCTCCCGCGCCGGCCATCAGTTCGGTGCCGCGTCGGCACAGCGCTTCGGCGATCGCGTAGAACGCGAAGCCGTTCAGGACCATCGCCGCGAGCGTGTCGATCAGCGTGGGATCGCTGACCGCCGGCGATTGCCACGCCTGCAGTGACACGCCGAGGTCGTGCAGCTCGCGGCCGTCCAGCGCGAACAGCTCCAGCAGGACGATCAGCAGCAACGCGGCGCCGCGATACAAGGGCCGGCTGATCCACGGCCGCTGCAGACGCTCGGCCGCGGCGCCGAGCACCGCATATGCCAAGACCAGCGGCGAGAGGTGCAGCGCGAGCAGATCCCAGCGGCCGGTCTCGATCCACGACCGCAGGCCGACGTCGGCGGTCATCGAGATTCCGAAGACGAGGGCGAGCACGGCGAAGACGGTGCTCAGCGCGATCGTCCGCGTCGACACGGCCAGCACCGCGCCCCACACACAGGCGATCAGCGTCGTCACCTGCAGCTGGTGATTGGAAACGGCGCTGTCGGGAAACAGCTGGCCGGCCGCGCCGCGCGGGGCCACGAGGAAGCCGGTCTCGTCGAACAGGATCATCAGCAGCAGCGGCAGCAGCAGTACCGCACCCAGATAACACGCGACGGCAACGATGCGGTGATCGCGCCGGTGCAGGTGCCGCGCCGCGAGGTTGAGGCCGATGAACGGCAGCCCCAGGACCGCCACCGGCTGCGCGATGCCGGCGGCTGCGTGATACCAGCGGTTGGCGACGAAGTAGAACAGGCTGCCGCACACGAGCAGGAAGGCGCCGAGATAGAGCGCGATCTGCGTGTAGGACAACGCGCGGCTCTCGACGATCCAGTCGTCGTCGCGGGCATCCAGCGCGCGGTAGGCGCCCCGCAGCCGCTCCGCCTCGTGCGGATGGATCAGGCGCAGGCTCAACCACTCGCCGATCTGCTGCAGGTGCGCGGATGTGCGGTGGCCGAGCGTCGTCGCATAGGCCGAAGGGCGCGCGAGCACCGGCCGGCCCGAGAGGTACCGCTGCAGATCGGCGGCCATCTCCTGCGCGGATTGGTAACGCAACGCGGGATCGCGCTCCATCGCCTTCAGCGCGATCGCCTGCAGCGGCTCCGGAATGCGCGGGTCGATCTCGATCGGCAGCCGCGGGCGCCCCTCGCGGATCGCGTCCACGATCTGCTGGTCCGTGGGTCCGTCGTAGGGCGGCCGTGCGCTCAGCAACTCGTAGAGGACGACGCCGAGCGAGTAGACGTCCGTGCGGGCGTCGATCGACTGCGACGGGTCGAGCTGCTCCGGCGCGATGTAGCGGACGGTGCCGCGCAGGTGGCCGCTGCGCGGATCGCCGGCGCTGAGGCCGAAGTCGAGGATGCGCGGCACCAGCGCCGCGTCCACCATGATGTTCGACGGCTTGAGGTCGCGGTGCTGGATGCCGAGCGCATGCGCGTGCTGGAGCGCCTCGCAGACGTCGGCGATCACCCGCGCACGCTGCGCGAACTCGAGCGACGGGCCGATGCGGCCGAGCTCGAACCCGTCGACGTGCTCCATCACGATCAGCGCCGGATCGCCGTCGCGGAACTCGAAGACGCGGACGATCCGCCGGTCCGAGAAGAGCGCCATCGTCCGCGCTTCCTGGAGGAATGCCGCGAACGCCGCCTTCCGATCGCGGCGGACGATCTTGCCGGCGACGATGCGGTTGAGCGTCAGATCGCGGAGCTTGTAGACCTCCCCCATCCCACCGCCGCCGACGCGCTCGATCGTCTCGAAGCCCTCGAACCGCGGCATCGCGCCTGGCGGCGGATTCGCGGCACCGGCGACCGTGTCGTCACTTCCGAACGACTCGGTCAGCGACAGGTACCTCCTGGTGAGCGCCGATAGCGGCTCGACGAGTTCCGGACGCCCTTCGCACAGGCGCTCGATCGGCAGCCGCTCGCCGTGCATCACGTGATGCTCGACGAAGCGCGCCAGGCGATCCTCGAGGTCGGTCGACGTCGGAGTCATGACGTGCTCGTCCGCGACAGCGCCAGCGTCAACGCGGTCATCGCGCGCGCGTAGAGCATGCGGGACGCGTCTTCGGACTTGCCCATCTCGCGCGCGATCTCGGGAAACGACCGCTCTTCGAAGGCGCGCAGGATGATGACCTGGCGGTGCGGCTCCGACAATTCCGCCAGCGCGGCATCCAGCCGTTCGACCTGCTCGTCGAGGATCACCCGCGTCAGCGCCGAGCGCGTGCGGACGGCGAGGGCCTCCGCGTAGTCGTCCACGTCGGCGTCGCGCCGCGCATCGCGCTGCTGCCGCCCGTGGAAGTCGGCGCGATCGTGGATCTCGCGCTCGGCGATGCGCATCAGCCACCCGAGCAACGAGCGCGCGTTGTCCCCTTCGAAGTCGTCGAGACGCTGAAAAGACTTGAGGAAGGTCGCCTGCAGGATATCGCGCGACTCGAGCCGCGCGCGCAGGCTGGGGCCCATCTTCAGGCGGATGAACGCGAGCAGGCGCGGGCCGCACCGGCGGTAAAGGGCGTCGAGCGCCTCGTCGGACCCGGCGAGCGCCTGGCGCAGCACCTCCGTGCTGGATTCACCGTCCATCCGAGAAAAACCTTACCACGCGAATTCGCGCGTTCGCTTCAGGGGCTCGATGCCGTCCTTGCAGGCAGGAGGGCATCATGGCAACGTTTTCAAGCCTTTGCGGAGGCATGCTGGCGGCGGTGGGTCTGCTGACGCTGACTGGCTGCCTGCGCAGCGAGGTCACGCACACCATTTATGTGAGTCGGTCGGGCGTGGTGTGGTCGGCGATGGAGAAGGACGTGCGATCGGACGAAGCCGATGCAGGAAAGGGACTGGCCGAAGAACAGGACTACGTGCTGGCAGCGCGGACTGAGCAACAGCCGATCGCCGCGTCGCTCCGTCGTCTCGGCGCCCGGCCGGTGACGACGACCTGGCTGCGCCGCGAGCGCCCCTACACGGTCGTCACCGAGGGCCGCTTCGCCGACCTGCGCCAGCTTGCGTTGGCGATGATCCGCAACGCCGGCATGCAGGGGGATGCGTCACTCGCCAGGGAGGGCTGCCGCACGACGCTGACGATTCGTATCGACCTGGCGTCGGGCAGCAGCGCCAGCGGCGACACCGCTGTCGACGCCTTGCTGGCCGACGCCGACGCGTATCGCCTCGTCTTGACCGAAGGACGGTTCGTCGCGGCCGATGGATTCGTGATCGAGGAGGATGGCGCGGTTGCCACGCTGGATGGGACGAAGTCCCCGACGGATGGCGTCGTGACGATGACGCTTGCCTGGAACAGCGGATGTTGAGCTACCGATCCCTAGCGGCCTCGAGGATGAATCGACACCTGCAGCGGCGCGGAGTACCCCGGGGCGCTTCCGGCCTCGATGCGCAGCGGGGCCGCGCCCGCGGGCTGCGCGGCAAGATCGTAGATGGCGAAGCCGCCCGACGCGGTCATCCGCGCCACCACCGGCCACGGCAGCGAACGATCGCGCGGCATGCCGAATGTCGTGCGCACGTCATCGAGCTCGCCGTCCTCGACGGCGAGATAAGGATGCAGGCCGAGCCGCTCGATCTCCGCGGGCGCGCGCGGCGCCCAGGCGCGATCGAGCAGATCGTAACGCAGCGTCTGTCGGCCGCCGTAGTAGCGGATCGATCCGCTGTGCTGCATGGCGAAGACGACTGCCGCCTCAGGAAGATGGCCGGCGACGAATGCCCCGGCGTCGGCATACTTGTGTTCGCTGGCCTTGAACGGGCCGAACATCCCCTGCGCCGCCGCGTAGGACGCGGCGTGCCACAGAAGCAGCGCGGCGATCGCGCAGGCGACGATGCCGCCCCACGGCCGCGGCACTCGAATGGCGATGACGCGCAGCGACACCGCGATCACCGCGAAGAACGCGCCGAGACCAGGAACGAGGAACCGCAGAAACCACCACTGCTCGTAGCGTTCGTAGCTGACGTAACACAGCAGCGTCGCCACGCAGACGCCCCAGCAGAGAGCAATCGGCGCACGGGCCGGCGACGGGCCCGCCAGGGCGATCAGCGACACCACGCCGACGAGAATGAAGGGCGACTGCGATTCCCACAGCCACCGCAGGTAGTGCGTCAGGTTGGGAAGGATGTTTGCGATCGCGTAAAGGTCTCGAGGGTTGCCGTACCCGGACAGAAACGGCGATCCGTACCAGGAGGCGTTGAGCGCGGCAATGGCGATCGCCGCGGGCACGATGACGGCGCAGAAAAGCGCCGCGCGGCGCCATCGTTCGGCGCCCTGCGTCGTCACGAGCAGGAACGCGACGAGCGGGATCGCCAGCGGCGCGAGGTTCGGACGGATCAGCACGCCGAGGCCTGCGAGGAGTCCCGACAGCACCGCCCCGCGTCGCGACCGCGCCGCCGCGGCGGCGGTCGAAGCCGTCCACGCCGTCCCCGCCGGCACGTCGCTCATGGGCATCAGCGACATGAAGAGGACGATCGGACTGGTGGCCGCCAGCAGCGCCGCGACGAGGGCCCGCGTCGCATCAGTCATGCGCCGCGCGAGCACGAACGTCGTCCACACGAACAGCCCGGCGCAGATCGGCACAACCAGGTAAGGTCCGAGCGGATCGGCGAGCCTGATCCCGATCGCCATCAGCAGCGGCAGACCCGGCGGATAACTCGGGACGATGGTGTGCGGCGCGCGGCCGGGCCACCAGCCGAGCGGCGTCTGCAGCCAGTCGCTATTGGAAATCGGAAGGGTCAGCGGAATGTCGTACGCGCGCGGCAGATGACCGCTCGCCCACCCGTACGCCTGGCTCAGATAACCGTAGGCATCGGACCCGCCGGCGACGAACACGCCGTAGCGGATCGCCACGACAGTCGTCGCCAGCGCCGCGGTGGCAGCGAACCATGGCGCAAGCTGCTCGAGCGATGCCGCCGGATCGACGAGCCTTTGACCGATCCTCTGGCGCTCGAGGATCGCGTAGAGGAAGAAAAGCGCCAGCCCGAGCGTCAGCGGCCGCCACGCACCCCGGGCACGCACGGCAACGCCCAGAATGCGTCCGTCGATGCCGCCTGTCAGCCAGACCAGCAGCGCCCAGCCAAGCGCACCGAGGCTGAGCGCCAGGATGAACGTCGGCCCACGTGACACCGGAGGCTGAGGCAGGCCGACACCTTACCACGCGCGGGATCGCCCGGCCCGCCTCAGTCACCCGTTGAGCGCTTCGACCGGATCGATGCGCGTGGCGCGCCAGGCGGGGATGGCGACCGCGACCGCCGCGATCGCGGTCAGCGCGGCTCCCGCGCCCGCGATAGTCATGGGGTCGGCCGCGCCGACACCGTAAACCTCGGTGGCGAGCAGACGCCCGACGAACAAGGCGCTGGTGAAGCCTGCGAGCAGTCCGCAACCGACGATGCGCGCGCCGTCGTTCAGCACCAGCGCGAAGATGCCCGCCGTCGTACTGCCCAGTGCGATGCGGACGCCAATCTCGCTCTGCCGCTGCAGAACGCTGAACGCGAGGACGCCATAGATGCCGATCGCCGACAGCAGCAGCCCGAGCCCGGCGAAGACGGCCCCGATCACCATCGTCACGCGCCTGGTGACGAGCGCGCGATCGATCCACTCGCGCATCGGGCGGGCGCGGAAGAGCGGCAGCTGCGGATCCACCGCCGTCACCTGCTGGCGCATCGCGCCCAGCATCGCCGACGGCGAGGTTCTCGTGCGGACCGTGAAGGTGAACCCGCGCGTCGCCACCTGCTCGTACGGCAGATAGAACGTGCCGATCGGCGTGAAGCCGGATCGGGGATCGGCGGACTGCACCTCACGCACGACGCCGACGACCGTCATCAGCTCGGTGCCGGCCGTCACCGCCGACGGCTGCGCGGGGTTCTCCGGAAAGTACATCCGCTTGCCGACGGGATCTTTCTCGCCCCAGAACCGTCGGGCCAGGCGCTCGTCCACGATAATCGCCGGCGTGCCGCGATCGGTGTCGCGGGAGTCGAAGCCGCGGCCGCGGACGATCGGAATCTGCATCGACTCGAAGTAGCCGGGTGAGGCGATGTACTGCGATGGCGCCAGCAGCGACTCTCCCGGCTGCATCGCATATCCCTCTCCGACGATGACACTGCTGTTGGCACTGCCGCTGAACGGGACCGCGCTGATGACGCCGGCCGCAACCACGTCGGCACGCGCGCGCAGCGCCTCGAGCGTCCGTCGCTCGAACGCGATCAGCTCGGACCCGTTGGCATACGAAGTCGCCGGCAGCGTGACCGACGCCGTCACGACGTGCTCGGGATCGAAACCGAGGTCCATGCGCAGGACCGCGCGGAAGCTCGCCAGCAGCAGCCATGCCCCGACGAGCAGCGCAAAGGCAATCGCCACCTGCGCGGTCGCCAGCCCGCGGCGCAGCAGGCTCGCCCGCCGGCCGCTCGTGCTGCCGCGCCCGTCGGCCTGGAGCGCGGCGGCAGGGACCATCCGCCGCAGCACCGCGATCGGTGGTGCGGCCAGCATCACCCCGACGGCGAGGGTGAGCAGCGACACCGCGGCCACGGTCGGCGCATCGAGCCGGATCTCGTATCCGCGGGGAAGCTTGTCGAGATCGAGCGACGCCACGATGCCGAGCGCCCACCAGCCGCCGAGCAGTCCGAGCCCGCCGCCGGCGCCGGCGAGCAGCATCGTTTCGGTGAGAATCTGGCGGCCAAGTCGCGTGAGATTCCCTCCCAGCGCGTGGCGCGTGGCCATCTCGCGCGTCCTCGCGGACGCGCGGACGACGACGAGGTTCGCGATGTTCACGCAGCCGATGAGCAGCACCAGCACCACGCCGCCCCACAGCAGCAGCAGGCTCCCCTTCACGTCCCTGACCACATCGTCCTGCAGGTGCACGACGACGGTATGAAACCCGGCGTCCTTGAGGATCTGCCGGAACTGTGGAAGGCGCTCGTCGTTCGCGGCGTTGATCGCGTCGACCTGGGCCTGCGCCCTCGGGACCGACGCCCCGGCTTCCAGGCGGCCGACCATCTGCCAGTTGTTGCTGTGCCTCGCGGCGTCGCTCTTGTCGGCCGGGCCGATGGGCGCCGGCACGTAGAAGTCGATGTTGCCGTCGAGGAACGAAAAGCCGCGCGGCATCACGCCGACCACGTCGAACGGGTTGCCGTTCAGGCGGATCGACCGCCCGACGACGCCGGCGTCGCCGCCGAACTTCCGCTGCCAGAAGGCATACCCGAGGATCACCTTCATCGCACGGCCGCGCTCCCCCTCGTCATCTCTGAAGAGGCGCCCGTGCAGCGGCTGCACGCCGACGAGGCGGTAGAACGACGGCGTGGCGCGGAGGCTGGCGAGACGCTCGGCACCGTTCTCGTCGCCGAACGTCATGCTCTCGGCACGGTAGAGACCCATGGCGTCGAGCGCCGGCATGGCCTGCAGGCGATCGAGATAGTCCGGCACCGACGCCCCCGCTCGCGATGCGCCGGCATTCGGGTACGAGTTGTAGAGCAGGACGATGCGGTCCGACCCGGGAAACGGCAGCGGCCGGAAGATGACCGATCGGACGATGCCGAACATGGCGGTGTTGGCGGCGATGCAGACCGCGAGCGTCACCAGCGCGGTGACCGTGAACGTCCGATCGCGCGCGAGCAGCCGTAGCGCGAATCTGCCGTCCTGCAGGATGGCGCGCATCACTGCACTTTCGGCATCGCGGTCGCGAACTTCAGGGCGGGAAACGCGGCCGCGCAGCCCGTGTCCAGCCCTTTGATCGTTCCTGTCTTCAGGAAACCGGCAATCATGCCGTGGACGCACGGGTTGGCCGGCACGTGCCCGACGTTGGCGACGACAACGTGCAGGCCGCCGGGAAGGAGTTTGACGACCTCCTCGGCATGCGGCGGCGGCGTCACGGGATCGAGCGCACCCGAAATCAGCAGCACCGGCGTCTCCGATCGGACCGGCGTGGCCATCGCCGCGGGCTCCGTTCCTCTCGGCCAGATCGCGCAGGCCCGCTTGAGGAAACGCGCGCGCGCGTCACCGGCGAAGGTGTCCCTTGTCGCGGCAGTCACGGCGGCCGCCGACAGCGCCTGCGGATCCGAAGCGCATTGCACCGACAGCATCAGGCCGTCCGCCTGCAGGTTTCGACTCAACTCGCGCGACAGCGCGAGCGCCGCGAACGGCATGAAGTCGCCGCCGGCTGCCGCGTGGATCACCAGGGGCAGCGCCATCAGATCCTCGCGGAACATCAACAGGATCCCGAGCTCGCGGACGAACACCGATCGCGACAGCGTGGCGTTCAGCATCTGTCCGTCGGGCAATGGAATGGCGGCGTTGGCCGGCGCCTTGTCGAGTGCGGCCCGTGCCGTCGCATAGTCGGCGGCGAGCTTCGGAAACGCGCCGCTGCAGGTGGAGTCCGCCGCGCACAGGCTGAACAGTTTCTGGAGCGCCTGCTGGGATTCGCGCGGCCCGTTCAGTCCGGCGCGATACGCCGGCGGGAAGACGCCGTTGAGCGCCGCTGCGCGAACCCGCGCGGGATACCGCCGCAGGTACTCGAGCGCGACCCGCGTTCCGTACGAGACGCCGAGCAGGTTGATGCGCGAGTAACCGAGCGCCTGCCGCACCGCGTCGAGGTCGTCCACCGCGGCCGACGTGGTGTATTGCTTCAGGTCGGCAATCTTCGCGAGGCGATCGCGGCACTGCGTCAGCGCCGCGTCGTCGGGCCACTCACTCAACACTCGTGCCGGCGACTGCTCCGGATCCGCGTTGGAACAGAACAGCGGATTCGAGGCGCCGGTGCCACGCTGATCGACCAGGACGATGTCGTGGTCGTTCTGCAGCAGGTCGTAGAGGCGCGGATACGACAGGGCGAGCCGCGTGGCGGCAAAGCCCGGTCCGCCGGCCAGGCCGAACACCGGATCGCTCTTGCCGGCCGCGGATCGCGACGGCAGGACCACGACGTTCAGCGCGATCTGCCGGCCTCCGTTCACGGCGCGGTTCTCTGGAACGCTCACCTGGCCGCACAGCGCGCCTGACGGCTGTTCCGATGCCGTCGGACAGGGCCGGAGCGCGGCGGGCGTGTCGGGCGGCGGCGCAGCTGCCAGCATCACGAGCAATGCGATGTCGGTCGTCATCATCGGGCCTCCCTGCTGATGCACGACACTACGGACCAGGCGCGGCGACGGGCAGCGGCGTGCGGCGAACGACAGCAAATCCGCGGTGAAGGGGACTACTTGAGCAGGTCCTGGATGCGCTGGCGGTAGGTGCGGCCGGAGTGGAGGCGGGTGCCGTCGCGCAGCGTGATCACGTAGTCTCCCTTGAACCACGGCTGCACGCTCTGGATGCGATCCGCCTGGATGATGAACGAACGGTGGATCCGGATGAAGCGCGAGGCCGGCAGCCGTCGTTCGAGATCGGCGAGCGTTTCTCTCATCAGGTGGGTGTCTTTGCCCGCGTGCACCCGCGCGTAGTCTTCTTCGACGTCGATCCAGTCGATGTCCTCGAAACGGAGAAACGTGGTGCGTTCGCCGGTCCGCACGGCGAGTCGGTCTGGCGCCGGCAGGCGCTCGAGGATCGATGCCATCTGACGCCGCAGCGCTTCGGCGCTCGACGACGAGAGCCGTTCGACGGCGCGGCGGACCGCCTCGTGAAAGCGCTTCTCGACGACCGGCTTGAGCACGTAGTCCACCGCCTGGACGTCGAACGCCTGAATCGCGCGGTCGTCGTGCGCCGTCACGAAGACGACGAGCGGCAGATGCCTCGGCGCGATGGCGCGCAGGACGCCGAAGCCGTCGAGCCCCGGCATCTGGATGTCGAGGAACGCGAGGTCCGGCTTCAGCGATTCGATCAGCGTGACCGCGGCCGTCCCGCCGTCCGCTTCACCGACGAGGTCGATGTCGGGCTGCTTGTGCAGCAGCGACGCCAGCCGCTTCCGCGCCAGCGCTTCGTCGTCGACGATCACGGCGCGGATTCTGTCGCCCACGGTCAGACGCCTGCGGCAGCCGGCGCAGGCTCGGCCGGCGTGGTGTGGAACGGCAGATCGATGGTGGCGATGACGCCGGTCGGCGCTCGCGACGCCACCTTCAGCGAGGCGCCGCCGCCGTAAAGGTGACGCAGCCGCGCCTCGGTGGCCGACAGGCCGAGGCCCGCTCCCGCCGTCGACGGCCGCGTCTCACCAAGCCCGAGCCCGTCGTCTTCCACCTGCAGGCGCAGACGGTCGCCGCTGCGACCGGCGGCGATGCGGACGTGGCCCGGTACCTCGCGCGGCGCGATGCCGTGTCGGATCGCGTTCTCGACGAGCGGCTGGAGCAGCAGGTGCGGCACCTGCGCGGACAGCGCGTCGGGAGCGACGTCGATCGTGACGGTGAGGCGATCGCTGAATCGCATCTGCTGGATCGAGACGTACTGGCGCACCAGGTCCAGCTCGCTCTCGAGCGTCACTTCGCGCCCCGGTTCCGCGTGCAGCGACGCGCGCAGCAGTTCGCTGAGACTGCCGAGCATCTGCTCCGCCGCCTCCGGCTGATCGCGGATGAGCGCGGCGATCGAGTTCAGCGTGTTGAAGAGAAAGTGCGGCTGCAGGCGCCCCTGCAGGCTGTCGAGCTTCGCCTGGACCAGCGCGGCCTCGAGCCGCGCGGCGCGGACGTCGCGGTCGCGCACCTCGTGATGGTAGGCGACGGCGTGATAGGCCGCCGAGATCATCGAGTAGCGGAGCAGGTTCGATGCCGACGTCGACACGATCGAGCTGATGACGACGTCCAGAAGCTCGTTGAAGACGGAGATGCCCCCGAGCCAGCGCAGCGTGCCGGAGAGGGCGGCCTGGGCGACCGAGATGGCGAAGGCGATGAGCGCCTGGCGCGCGAATGCGGCCGGCGTGTACTGACCCGAGCGGCGCCAGCGCCGGGCGGCCGCGAAGATCCACGGGCTCAGCGCGAGCCACGATCCCCAGTTGATGATCTGAAGCTGAAAAACGCGGGCGAGAGAGGCGCCCGCGCGAACGCTCGCGGGCGTCACGTAGTTCTGGAACGTGAACAGGACCACCAGCGCCGCCGCCGCTGCGGAGGCGATCCGCCAGTCGACGCGCACGTCACCCGGCCGCGCTTCGCTCACGGCGGCTACTCTAGCAGCGGTGTCAATCCGCGCCAGTGGTTCGGTTCAGCGCTTGTCGGCGCTCGTCGTAATCTTCTTGGCCGGCGGCTGCGGCTTGGCGCGCTCCTTCAGGTGGTCTTCCATCTTCAGCCGCGGCACGCCGTTGGCCATCCAGTCGGGCGCGGGCGCGCCCATCAGGTAATGATCGAAGTACTCCTTCATGCGCACCGTGTAGTCGCGCTGGTTGGAGCGCTTCGCCAGGCCGTGGTTCTCGCCGATGTACTCCAGCATGATCACCGGCTTCTGCATGCGACGCAGCGTGTTGAAGTACTCGACGCCCTGCGTGAAGTCGACCGCGCCGTCCTTGTCGTTGTGCAGGATCATCAGCGGCGTCTTCACGTTCTTGGCGAAGAACACCGGCGAGTTGCGGTAGTAGGCGTCCCAGTTGTCCCAGAACCCGCCCTTGAACCGCCCCTGGCTGCTCTCGAAGATCGCGCCGTTCGAGCCGCCGCTGTTCTTGTAGACCAGCGAATACATGCTGACCATGTCGGTCAGCGGCGCGCCGGCGACCGCGGCCGCGAACAGGTCGGTTTGCGTGATGAGGAACGCCGTCTGGTAGCCGCCCCACGAGTGGCCGGTGATGCCGATGTGCTTCGGATCGACGATGCCGGTGGCGATCGCCGCCTTGACCGCCGGCACCATGCACCACACCGCCGACATGCCGGGATCGTTGACGCGATACGTGATGTCGGGGACGAAGACGGCGTAACCGTTGCTCGTGTAGAGCGTGCGGCTGAACCCGTTGGCGCTCGGCGCCTGGAACTGGTTCGCCGTCTGCGACATCTTCTCGTAGAAGTTCACCACCGTCGGATACGACTTGCCCTTCTCGTAGTTGGCGGGCAGGAACAGCGCTGCCTGGAGCTTGTCCCCCTTCTCGCTCGTGTAGTTCACGAGCTGCACGCCGGGCGACCAGGTGAACTGCTCCACCTGCGGCCGCTGATCGGTGAGGCGCGACGGGTTGGCCAGCGAGGCGTCGGCCGCGTAGAAGTCGGCCGGCTCGGTGGATGTGCCGCGTGAATAGATGAAGGTGTCGCCGTTTTTCGCCTTCATCATCGTCGGGTAGCTGGCGTCCGCCCACCCGAGGACCCTGGCGCCGTTGCCACCCGGATCGATTCGCGCGACACCGGCCTTCTTGGTCCATTCGCCGTAGGCGCGGAAGTACAGCGGCTTGCCGAGATCGATGCCGTTGTCACGGTCTTCCGGCGGCTCGAGCGCGTAGCGCTGCTGGTAGCGGATCGAGTCCTTCCGGCCGTTGACCGTCAGGTTGGTCGCCGATCCGCCCTCGACCGGCACCTTCCAGATGTCCCACGCGTCGCTGAGCAGCACGTTCTGGCTGTCGCTGGCCCAGCCGACCGCCGGGATCGGCGGCTTCACGTTGTTGTGATCGTCCTCGACGTCGACGAACGACACCGGCAGCCCCTGCGTGATGTTGCGATCGCGGCCGGTCGCGAAGCTGTAGACGTGGTAGTCGCCGTCCACGTAGTAGAGGATGTGATTGCCGTCGGGCGAGGGTCCCGAGAAGTAGCGCACGTGCGGAACCGCCATCTTGCGCGTGCCGGTCTCGAGATCGACCACGAACACGTCCTGGTAACGCCGGCCGTCGAGACTGCCCATCAGCTCGTATTCGCGGTCGTCGCTGCCGAAGCCCCAGCGGCTCTGCCGCGTCGACAGCGTCACGTCGCGCATCGCGTCATCGGCCAGGCGGATGAACTTCTTCGGCTGGACGCGGTACTCGGCGACGTAGTTGTAGGCACGATCCCGCGCCTCCTGCACTTCCTGCTGTGTCTGCAGGCGGGGATCCTTGTAGTGCCACAGCACGAGATCCACCTTGTCGTCGTTGTTGGCCGCGGCGGCCGGTCCGTTGGCCGCGCCGTCGCCGCCGGCAGCGGGACCCTCGGCGGCGTTCTCCGCCTCGGCATCCGACGCATCCTTCTTGCGCGGCTCGTAGAGGCCGAAGATGAGCGCCTGCAGATCGTCGGTCCACAGCGGCGCGCGGTTGGGGCTGATCGACAGGCCCTTGGGCACCGCGGGGTCCGCCGCCGGATCGAACACCACCTTGCGTGTGGAGGTGCTGCCGAGATCGGTGATCCCGACCACGGCGTAGAGCTTGTCGCGGAAGGCCTTGTCGTCGGTCCCCTTGAGGACCGCGATCGCGTCGCCCTTCTCGCTCCAGGTAATCCGCTCGTAGGTCGCGGCGCCGCTGTCGAGCGGCGTGACGCTGCCCTTCGTCATGTCGCGCAACTGCAGGCCGTTGCCGGCCTTGTCCTGCGCGTCGATCGCCAGCGCGAGCAGGCGGCCGTCCTTGCGGAACGAGAACTCGCTGACGTTGCCGATGTTGAGGACGTTCTCGGTCGTGGCGCCGGCCGCCAGCTCGCGCAGCAGGAGATCGCTGCCGCGCGGACGTTCGGGAGCGTTGGCGCCGGCGTTGCCGGCCGGTGCCGGGCCGCGTCCGCCGCCTGCCGGCGCCGCGCCGCCGCCTCCACCCGCCGGCGCATCGGGGCCGTAGCGGTGCAGCGCGATCCAGCCCGATGACTCGCCGGAGAATGCGAAGCGGCGAATCTTCGGATACTCGCGCTTGTCGCCGGTCTCGAGGTTCACGACCGTCACGCTGGACTGGATCGGCCGGCGCTGGCGCTTGAGGCGCTGCGCGGCCTGGTGCGTGGGATACGTGGTGAACGCGACCCACTTCGCGTCATCGGAGAAGGCCAGCACCGACGGCGCACCGCCGGCCGCGGGACCCCCGCGCCCGCCTCCACCGGCGCCGCCGTCGCCGGGCTGCGGCTGTTCGCCGATCGGGAAGCGCATCTCCTTGGCGTCACCGTGCACGCGGCGGATGACGACGTCGCCGTCCCCCTCCTGCGGCATGCTGCGATAGCCGAACCACTGGCCGTCGTTCGAGAGCACGGTGGAGCCGATGGCCTTCCAGGCGATCACATCCGACACGTCGATCGGCCGCTTCGGCGCCTGCTGCATCGTCGCCGCCGGACCGAACAGCGGCACGAGCGCGAGCACGAAGATAGCGAGAAACAGCTTGGGGCGGGGCGTCTTCATTTCGAGTCCTCCATGAGGCGGGAGCCGCATGCTAACAGATCGTCCCTCCTTTCGTCCTATACTCGGCCGCCCCCGATGTTCACCCGTCTCATCCTCCGCGTCTTCTGGGCGCTGCTGATTCTCGCGCCAGACGTCGACGCGGCGGGATGGCAGGCGCAGGCGCAGGCAAAAGCGCGCGTGTTCCTCGATTGCAACCGCTGCGACGAGGACTATCTCAAAAGGGAAATCACCTTCATCGACTACGTCCGCAACCGCGAGGACGCGGACGTGCACGTGCTCGTGACGACCCAGGACACGGGCGGCGGCGGCCGGCAATGGACGCTCAAGTTCATCGGCCTCGGCGGCTACCAGGGAGTCGATCAGACGCTCATCTACAACCAGCCGCAGACCGCCACGCCGGCCGAGACGCGCGAGGGGTTCGCGGAGGTCTTCAGGCTCGGGCTGGTGCGCTACGCCTCGAATACCGCGCTCGCCGACCGCCTGCGCGTCACCTACAAGGCGCCGGAGGGGCAGGCGGTCGGCACGTCGTCGAAGCAGGATCCCTGGAACTACTGGGTCTTCCGCATCAACGCCGGCGGCGACGTCAACGGCGAAGAGCTGTCGAGCGGGCGCGCGTTTCGCGGCTCCGTGTCGGCCAACCGCACGACCGACGACTGGCGCATGTCGTTCACCACCGGCGGGAACTATCGCGACAGCGAGTTCATCCTCGAGGACGAGGACGGCCAGCGCGAGACGATCCTCAGCGTGTCGCGAAACATCGACGTGAACGGCCTGGTCGTCAAGAGCCTGTCGCAGCACTGGTCGCTGGGCGTGGTCGGCAACGTCAACTCGCAGACGTTCCGCAACTTCGCGATCCGCACGCGGATCGCCGCCGGCCCGGAGTACAACTTCTTCCCCTATTCCGAGTCGACGCGGCGCATGCTGACGGTGCAGTACACCGTCGGCCACGATTACCACCGCTACCACGAGGTCACGATCTACGACAAACTCGAGGAGCAGCTGCTCGATCAGCGCGCGCAAGTCGGGTTGAGCCTGCGCCAGCCGTGGGGCACGTCGGAGGCACAGTTCACCTTCTCGCAGTACCTGACCGATCCGTCGAAATACTCGATGGGACTCTTCGGCGGCGCCGAGATCCGCATCTTCAAGGGCTTCTCGGTCGAGTTCTTCGGCGAGTTCTCGCGCACGCGCGACCAGATCTACCTGCCGCGCGGCCAGGCGAGCACCGAAGAGATCCTGCTGCGCCAGCGCCAGCTCGCGACGGGCTACCAGTACTTCTTCAACGCCGGCATGAGCTATTCCTTCGGCTCGATCTTCAACAACATCGTCAATCCACGATTCGGCGGCGGCAGCTGATCGCGGGTTCGTGCCGCTGACGCTGCGCCCGCCGCTGCGGCGGCGAAGACAATTCACGCCGAGCTCCCTTCGCTGATCGCGGTGGGAACGGAGGCCGCAGAGGATTTGAGGGCCGCTCGAGGCTGACGGCCGTCTTATTCAGCTGTCTTCGCCGCGCTCGTAGCCGCAGTCCGGGCTCACGATCGCGCGTACGCCGACCTCACCCCACGGCAGGTGCGACCCGCCGAGCTCGATCGAGATCGACTCCGGCGCCACGTCCTGCTCGGAAAGGAGGTGGTCTAGTCCAAAGACCATGAGCGTGTCGGTATCTGCAAGGATTCTTTCGTCAATCGGCAGCTTGAAGCCCGCCTGGTCGATGCGTTGAAATACGGCCACCGGATGGCCTGTCGACTCGCCGGCAATCTGCTGGAAGCTGAGAGTGGAACGGTGGAAAAGCTCCAGTGTACCCGCGATCCCTTGTAGAAACTCTGCGGCGCTCCATTCCGACGTCTCGTAATTTGGCCAAAGAACACGG
>Ga0207708_10001562_pt1 | contig 17103 bp, 14 predicted proteins | sample KBSK5101metaG_FD_184340 | JGI IMG/M metagenome (GOLD analysis project Ga0207708, IMG submission 184340) | Corn, switchgrass and miscanthus rhizosphere microbial communities from Kellogg Biological Station, Michigan, USA - KBS K5-10-1 metaG... | ecosystem: Host-associated > Plants > Roots >...
AGTTTCTGCAGCCATTCCTGCGCGAGCGGCAGCTCGTCTTTCCAATTCAGTCCGACCAGCGGGATCTCGCCACGACGGGCGATTTCCATCAACGCCGCATGTTCCTCGCGACAAGCGAAGCACCAGCTGCCCCAGATGTTCACGACATAGGGCCGGCCGGCGAATTCGCGGCTGGCAATCTTCTGCGACGGATCCTCGACCCGCGGCAGCTCGAACTGCGGCGCCGGCTTGCCGATCAGCGGCGACGGCAGCGTTTCCTTGTCGCGACTGAGCCCGATGAACAGGAATACAGCGAGCGTCGCGAACAGGCCGATGGGAATGATGAAGCGCAACATCTGTGCTTACGCCGCGCTGGTGTCGGCCTGCGCAGGACTGGTGGCATCGGCCGCTGCGCGCTGACGATAACGCCGGTCGCACACGGCAATGAATCCGCCGATTGCAATCACGAGCGCACCCAGCCAGATGAAGCGCACCATCGGCTTGTACTGCAGCCGCAGGCTCCAGGCGCCATCGCCCAGCGGCTCGCCCATCGCGACGAACAGATCGCGGTTCCAGCCGCCGTCGATGCCGGCCTCGGTCATCGCATTCTTCTGTACGCGATAGACGCGCTTCTGCGGATACAGCTTCGTGAGCTCACGGCCACCGCGGGAAATCGTCACTTCGCTCTCGACGGCCTGGTAGTTCGGTCCCGCGACATTGCGCAGGCTGTTCATCGTGAACGTGAAGCCGGCGACCTCGGTGCTCTGCCCGGGCCGCAAGCTCAGGTCCTTCTCCTGCTTGTACGACTCGACCGTGGTTGCGCCGAGAATGAACATGGCCAGGCCGAAGTGCGCGACGCTCATGCCGAGCACGCCGGCCGATAGCGTGTGGCCTTTGCGCAATCGCTCGACCGGCTCGACCAACGACGCGAACGCGATCCACAACGCGACGACGATGCCGACGACACTCAAGACCGAGCGCCAGCCGTACGCAAACGCAGGAATGCCTATACCGAGCGCAAGCGCTGCAAGCAGCAGCACGGCCAGCAACACCTTGGTGCGCTCGAACGACGCGCGTTTCCACGCAGCGTGCATGCCCGGCGCCAGCAGGAACGCGAGCGGCAGCATCGGCACCAGGAACATCGCGCTGAAGTAAGGCGGACCAACAGAAACGCCGCGCAGATCGAACGCGTCGAGGAAGATCGGATACAGCGTACCGAGCAGAATCACTCCCATCGCCGCGACCAGCAGCACGTTGTTCATCAGCAGGAACGACTCGCGCGAGATCGGAGCGAAGCCCGCTTTCGAAGTGAACAACGATGCCCGCCAGGCGTACAGCACGAGTGCGCCGCCGATGGTGATCACCAGGAACGCGAGAATGAACAAGCCGCGGGCGGGATCGCTGGCAAACGCGTGAACGGATTCGACGACGCCGGAGCGCACCAGGAACGTTCCGAGCAACGAGAGCGAGAACGCGAAGATCGCCAGCAGCAGCGTCCAGCTCTTGAAGAGCCCGCGCTTCTCCGTCACCGCGAGCGAATGAATGAGCGCAGTGCCGACCAGCCACGGCATGAACGATGCGTTCTCGACCGGATCCCAGAACCACCAGCCGCCCCAGCCGAGTTCGTAGTACGCCCACGCGCTGCCCATCATGATGCCAATCGTCAGGAACGACCACGCGACGGTCGTCCATGGGCGCGACCAGCGCGCCCATGCCGCGTCGAGACGTCCGCCGATCAGCGCTGCGAGCGCGAACGCAAACGCGACCGAGAATCCGACGTAGCCCATGTACAGCATCGGGGGATGCACGACCATGCCCGGGTCCTGCAGCAGCGGATTGAGATCCTGGCCTTCCGGCGCCGGGGGCGACAGTCGCGCGAACGGATTGGACGTCGCGAGCAGGAACAGCAGGAAGCCGACGGCAACGAGCCCCATCACCGCAAGTACGCGCGCACGCAGCGTCGTTGGCAGGTGGCGCGAGAACATCGTCACCGCCGCGCCCCAGCCGGCGAGCATCAGCGACCACAGCAAAAGCGAGCCTTCGTGCGAACCCCACGTCGCGGCGAACCGGTAGGCCGTTGGCAACTGCGAGTTCGAATGCAGCGCGACGTTCTCGACGGAGAAATCGCTGGTGACGAAGCTGTAGGCGAGGCAGCCGAACGCGAGCGCCACCAGCGCGAGCTGCGCGCGCGCCGCCGGCACGGCCACCGCCATCAGCGCGCCGTCGCGGCGGGCTGCGCCGATCATCGGAACGACCCCCTGCACGAGGGCTACGAGCAGCGCGACGATCAGTGCGAAGTGGCCGATCTCCGGAATCATCGCGTTGCCCCTTCGTGCCGCACGCTCATTGTCTGGTCTCCTGCATGCTCGGCAGCGTCATCGCCGAGCGCTTCCGCGCCTGTTCGATCGCCTGTGCAGCTTCCGGCGGCATGTAATTCTCGTCGTGCTTGGCGAGCACCTCTGTCGCATGGAACGCGCCATCCGCACCTAGCGACCCTTGCGCGACGACACCCTTGCCTTCCTTGAACAGATCGGGCAGCAAGCCGGTGTACGTGACGGGAATCGTCTGCGCGGTGTCGGTCACGCGGAACTGCACGGTCAGCGAGTTCGGATCGCGCTTCAGACTGCCGGCTTCGACCAGCCCGCCGATGCGAAACGGCCGCGCCTGCGGCGCCTCTTTCGCGATCACCTGCGACGGCGTGAAGAAGAAAACGAGGTTCGACTGGAACGCGTTCAGCACCAGCGCCACCGCCACGCCCAGCGCGGCGAGCCCGGCGCCGATCCAGGCGAAGCGGCGATGGCGTGCCTTCATCGCGCGCCCCGCACGTTCGTGACGGGCCCCGCGGCCGCGCTCGTCATCCGCAAGTCGTCGAACGCGCGCTTGCGTCGCGAGCGCAGGGCAGCGACCTCGACGATCACGGCGATCGCGGCTGCGCCGTACGACATCCAGACGTACCACGCATAGCCGCCCATCGCGAGGAATTCGCTCATGCCGACGACCTTCCGATCCCATCGCGCCGCCGCAGGTCGATCAGCGAGTCGAGCCACGTCGCGCCACGCTCGCGCTCGACGATGATCGCCTGCACGCGCATCAGTGTGACGGCGATCGTGTAGCACCACGCGGCCGCCGTCATGACGAGGATGCCGGTGACCATCGTCATCGCCATCTTCGGCGCGACGGTGAGGCTGATCGACGAGCCCTGGTGCAGCGTGTTCCACCAGCGCACGGAGAAATAAATGATTGGCACGTTCACGGCGCCGACCAGTGCGAGGAGCGCGCACGCGCGATCGGCGCGGCGCGGATCCTCGATCGCATTGCGCAATGCGATGATGCCGAGATAGAGGAAGAGCAGGATCAGCGTCGACGTCATCCGTGCATCCCACGCCCAGTACGTGCCCCACGTCGGGCGCCCCCAGAACGCGCCGGTCCACAGCGCCAGCGCGGCCATCAGCGCGCCGGTGGGCGCCAGCGCCTGCGCCATCATCGCCGACAGTCTTGCATTGAACCCGAGTGCTGCCGCGCTCCAGCCGGCCATCACGAGGTAGATGAACATGGCCATCCACGCCGCGGGAACGTGCAGGTAGATGATCCGGTAGGCATCGCCTTGCGTAGCATCCGTCGGCGCGGCGTAGAGCGCGACGAAGAGCCCGGCGCCGGCAAAGAGCGCGGCCAGGACGCCGAATACGTGCGCGCCGGTGCCGGCGAGCGGATAGAACGAGACCGGCGAGGAGAAGCGGTACCAGTTGATCAGCATTTCGTAATGGCTATTTTACCGGCGCTTTGGCCCCTTGGTGCGCCGGCGTTTGCCATCAGTCGAGCGCGATCCGGACGGCCGTGGCGGCGGCGAAAGGCACTGCAATGATCGCGACGATCAGCCCCGCGCCGAGCAGTGACAGGTGCGCGCTTGCCGAAACGCCGGCGCGCACCGCGTCGACGGCACCGGCGCCGAAGATCAGCACTGGTGCGTAGAGCGGCAGCACGAGCAGCGCGAGAAGGCCGCCGCCGCCGCGCGCGCCGAGCGTCAACGCGGCACCGATCGCGCCGAGCAACGACAGGATCGGCGTGCCCAGCAACAGTGCGATCGCGAGCATCGAGAGCGCCTCGCCGTCGAGCGCGTACTGGGCGCCGAGCAGCGGCGCCATCACGGCTACGGGCAGGCCCGTCGTCAGCCAGTGCGCGGCGATCTTGCCGGACACGAGCGCCGGCAGCGGCCGCGGCGACAACGCGATCTGTTCGAGCGTGCCGTCGGTGAAATCGCTCGCGAAAAGCCGCGGCAGCGACAACAGCGACGCGAGCAGCGCGGCGGTCCACAGGACACCGGGGCCGAGCATGCCCAGCACGTCGCGCGAAGGCGACGTCGACAGCGGGAACAGCGACACGACGATCACGTAGAACAGGAGTTGCACGCCGAGCTCGGCCTTCGAGCGCATCGCGATGCGCAGGTCGCGCGCAAGCGACCAGCCGAATGCGCGGAGCACCGAAGCGCGAGCATCATCGGCAGCGTCGTCGGCCGGCGACGTTGCGGCGCGCTGCGCGTCGATGTCCCGCGTGTCGGTACTGTTCATGCCGGGGCCGACGCGCCGAGCGTGATCGAGCGCATTCGCGATACCGCAACGGGCAGCGGCTGATGCGACGCGGCGACGCAGAGCCCGCCGCGATCGAGATGACGCTCGAGCAGGGCGCCGAGGAGGTCGATCGCGTCCGCGTCGAGTGCCGTCAACGGCTCGTCCAGGATCCACAGCGGCCGCTGCGAAAGATGCAGCCGTGCAAGGCCGATCCGCCGCCGCTGTCCCTGCGACAGACAACGTACCGGCAGCGCTTTCTGGCGGGTGAGCGCGACGGCCTCGAGCGCCGCCGCAATGGCTTCGGCTGCGGCAGGATGCTCGTCGAGTGCCACGGAGATCTCGAGGTTTTCCTGTGCCGTCAGCTCGTCCTTCAGCGCGGGAAGATGGCCGTTGAACGCAACCGCATTGCGAATGCGGGGATCGAATGGGCGAACCGCCTGTCGCTGCCAGCGGACTTCGCCTTCGGCCGGTGTGGTCAGTCCGGCGACGATGCGCAGCAGCGTGGTCTTCCCGCTGCCGTTGGGGCCTGTGACGGAAAGCGCCTCGCCGCCCGCGATCGAGAAGCCGAGGCCGGCGAACAGGGCAACGTCTCCTCGGCGTGCGGCGAGTCGTTCGACGTCGAGCGCGTCGACCGACCCGCGCGCGCCGCTCATGGCAAGACGCCGTCGATGACGATCGACACTTCGTCGCCGCCGGGCTTGATCTCCTTGCTGATGCCGCGCAGATCGCCGGACGCCGGCGTCGCACTACCCGATTTGGAGACGCGCGCCTCGACGACGACGTCGGCGGCGCTCGACAGCCGCGCTGCCGGCGACATGGCCATCGAGTCGTCGAGCGTGAAGCTGCGTGGCAGCTCATTGGCTTGTGTGCGGATTACCGCGAGCGGCATCCGCGAGCCGCCGACCGCGCGCGCAAACACGAACAGCGCATCGCCGGCCGCAACGCGGTCGCGCAGCTTGGGATCGAGCACGACGCGCACGCGAACGGTCGATGCATCGACACGCGACGATGTGGCGCCAGAGGCCTGCGCCGACGGCGCCATTGCGCTCGCGGGCGCTGCCGCGACGCCTGGTGCATCGGAAGCCGCCGCAGCACCGCCGCGCTTCGCCGCGTCGGCTTGCGCGATCATGCTCGCGATCTCCTTCGCTTCGGCGCTGGCCGGCGCAAACTGGGCCTGCAGCTTGCGCCACTCGGTGATCGCGGCGTCGTAGTCCTTGCGCTCCAATGCAGCCGACGCGGACAGCGACAACGCCTTCTGGTTGCGCGGTTCGAGCGCGAGCGCGCGCGCGACCAATTGCGCAGGCTCGCCCTGCAGCGTCTGTTTTTGCATCGCCAGCGCGTCGGCCCAGTCGGCCAGCAGCGCCGGATCCTCCTGCGGCGAGCGCGCCGACGCCTCGCCGAACGCTGCCACGGATTCCTCGTAGCGACCCATCGCCGAGTAGGCGCGCGCAAGGAGCTTCCAGCCGGTCGAATCCTCCGGCTGCCCCTTCATCCGCGCCGCCAGCTTGTCGACCATCGTCGTCAGCTCGTCGTGCGACATCGGCGCGCGCTCGCTGGCCTGCACCGCGCCGCGGATCGCATTCGGATTGCCGAGCGTCACGTAGAGCACCAGCGCGCTGACCGGCAGCAGCGCGACGAGCATCAGCGCCGCGACGAACGGCAATCTCGACGGCGCTCTCGATGCCGCGGGCGCCGTCAGCTCGGCTCCGAGACGCGACGTCAGCTCCTGCAGGCTGGTGTCGTATTCCGAGCGCGTGATCGAGCCTGCCGCCATCTCGTCGTCGAGTTGGCGCTTCTGGTCGCGGTAGACGTCGGTTGCCGCAGCGTCGTCCGGATCCGGCGCTTGCGACTGCGCGCGCAGCAACGGCCACGACAGCGCGCCGACGGTGGCGGCGACCATAAGCAGGGCGATGATCCAGAAGATCGGAACGGCGGGCATGTCGAGAGCCATTATAGCGATGCAACGATCGAGGGCCGCGGCTGCGGCACGTTCGCCGCAGGACGGTTATCATGCTGAATCGCTTCGACAATCCGGAGCGGGGAGAGCCGCATCATGTCCGACCAGGACCGGAACATCCGCGAAGATTCGCTCGCCTACCATCGTCGCTCGCCGCCCGGAAAGATTTCGATCGCGCCGACGAAGCAACTCACCAACCAGCGCGATCTTGCGCTCGCTTATTCGCCGGGCGTCGCGGCCGCGTGCGACGAAATCGTCCGCGATCCCCGTGAAGTCTCCACGCTGACGGCACGCGGCAACCTTGTCGGTGTCGTGACCAACGGCACGGCAGTGCTCGGCCTGGGTGCGATCGGTCCGCTCGCCGCCAAGCCGGTGATGGAAGGCAAGGCAGTGCTGTTCAAGAAATTCGCCGGCCTCGACTGCTTCGACATCGAGATCGCCGAGCGCGATCCCGACAAGCTCGTCGACATGATCTGTGCGCTCGAGCCGACGTTCGGCGGCATCAATCTCGAGGACATCAAGGCGCCCGAGTGCTTCTACATCGAGCGCAAATGTCGCGAGCGGATGAAGATTCCCGTCTTCCACGACGACCAGCACGGGACGGCGATCATCGTCGGCGCCGCGGTGTTGAACGGCCTGCGCGTCGTCGGCAAGGAATTCTCGAAGGTCAAGCTCGTGTGCTCGGGCGCAGGTGCTGCGGCGCTTGCGTGCCTCGACCTGCTTGTCGAGCTCGGCATAAGGCGCGAGAACATCTACGTGTCCGACATCAAGGGCGTCGTCTACCAGGGGCGCACCGAGGAGATGGACGACAACAAGGCACGCTACGCGCAGCCGACGTCCGCCCGCTCGCTCGCCGAGCTGTTGCCGGGCGCCGACATCTTCCTCGGACTCTCGGCCGCGCGCGTGTTGAAGCCCGAGTGGCTCGCGAAGATGTCCGACAAGCCGCTGATCCTGGCACTCGCGAATCCGGAGCCGGAGGTCATGCCGGACATCGCAAAGGCGGCGCGTCCCGACGCGATCATCGCGACTGGGCGGTCGGACTTTCCGAACCAGGTCAACAACGTGCTGTGCTTTCCGTTCATCTTCCGCGGCGCGCTCGACGTGGGGGCGACGACGATCAACGAAGCGATGAAGCTCGCGTGCGTGCGCGCGATCGCCGACCTCGCGATGATCGAGCAGTCCGACATCGTCGCCAGCGCGTACAACATGAGCGAGAGCCTGAGCTTCGGCCCGGAGTACCTGATCCCGAAGCCGTTCGATCCGCGGCTTATCGTCATGATCGCGCCCGCTGTTGCAAAGGCGGCGATGGATTCGGGTGTCGCGACGCGGCCGATCGCAGACTTCGACGCGTATCGCGCGAAGCTCACTGGCTTCGTCTATCACTCCGGCCTGCTGATGCAGCCGATCTTCACGGCGGCGAAGAAGGAGCCGAAGCGCATCGTCTACGCGGAAGGCGAGGACGAGCGGGTGCTGCGCGCCGTGCAGGTGGTCGTGGACGAGAAGCTCGCGAAACCGATCCTCGTCGGCCGGCCCGCCGTGCTCGCGCGGCGCATCGAGCGCTTCGGACTGCGACTCAAGCCTGACGTCGATTTCGAGACGATCAACCCGGAGTTCGATGAGCGCTATCGCGACTACTGGATGAATTACTACGAGCTGACGCAGCGGAAGGGCGTGTCGCAGCCGTACGCGCAGGTGGAGATGCGCCGTCGGCACACGCTGATCGGTGCGATGATGATCCACCGTGGCGACGCGGACGGCATGATCTGCGGCACGTTCGGCACGCACGCGTTGCACTTGCACTTCATCGACCAGGTGATCGGCCGTCGGCCGGGCGCTGCGGTCTATGCTGCGATGAACGCCATCCTGTTGCCGGCGCGCACCGTGTTCATCGCCGACACGTATGTCAACGCCGACCCGACACCCGAGCAGATTGGCGACATTGCGGTGATGGCGGCCGACGAGATCCGTCGCTTCGGGCTCACGCCCAAGGTTGCGCTGCTGTCGCATTCGTCGTTCGGCACGAGCAGGCACGCATGCGCGCAGAAGATGCGCGACGCGCTCGCGCTCATCCAGCGCAAGGCACCGGATCTCGAGATCGACGGCGAGATGCACGGCGACGCCGCGCTGAGCGAGGCCGTGCGAAGGAGCGCGTTCCCGAATTCGAAGCTCGTCGGCGAGGCGAACCTGCTGATCATGCCCACCCTCGATGCGGCGAACATCTCGTTCAACCTGCTGAAGGTCGCATCCGGCGGAGGCGTCACGCTCGGTCCAATCCTGCTTGGCGTCGCCAAGCCTGCGCACATCCTCACGCAATCAGCCACGGTTCGCCGCATCGTCAACATGACGGCGCTCACCGTCGTCGATTCCACGATCGACCGGCAGGCTCAGCTCGCGTACTCGACCTCGGCGTAGGAGGTCGCCGACAGCAGTTGCCGCCAGGCACCGTCCGCAGTTTCCGCGCGGTGCTGTCGTCGGCCGCACCGCCCGCCGCCGACAATGGCGCCTCGAGTCATTTCATCCGAGGACGCCATGGCGAAAGATGATGCCAATCAAGTAAAGCCTGCAGATTCCGCCGACAAGCACGAGCTGTGGGATCGGCTCGAATCGCTGCGCACCGCGATGCTGACGACTCACGATGCCGAAGGTCGAATGGGTTCGCGCCCCGTCACCGTGCTGAAGATCGACGATGGCCGCATGTGGTTCTTCGCTCCGGTCACGGGCGGTATCGCGGACGACGTCAAGCGTGACCCGGAAGTCCACCTGAGCGTAATGGACAAGGACGACGATCTCTTCGTCTCGCTCCGCGGGGAAGCTCACGTGGAGCGCAATCCGGCGAAGGCCAAGGAGCTATGGTCCACGATGGCCGGTGCATGGTTCCCCGGCGGTCCCGACGATCCGAACCTCGGCGTGCTGCACGTCGACGTCCATCGCGGTGATTACTGGGACGTGAAAGCGAGCAAGCTCGTGCAGTTCTACGAGATGGCGAAGGCGTCGCTCACCAAGCGCACGCCCGAGAACCTCGGCGACCATCGCCGCTTCACGAACTAGACCGGGTCATCCTCGCAACGCCTCGGCGACCGCGCGCTCGAATCCGAGCGCGCGTCCCGTTTGCCACGCCGCGTCCGCGCCATCACCGAGTGCGGATCGCGCGAAACCGTAATACCGATCGAGCAATCCGCTCCAGAAACGAATGCCCGAAAAATCGATGCCCAGCGCATCGAGCTCTGCCGCCGCTGCGCCGCCGAGCACGAGGGCGCGTTGCGCGTCGCCCGTTCCGGCGGCCGCCATCGCAACGCCCTGCATCTCGATCGCCATTTCAGTCCGCTCGCCGAGCGCGTGCGCGAGTTCGAGCGCGCGACGGTAACGCCTTCGCCGAAGTGCGAGTGCAGGTGCCACAGTCCGACGAGCGATCCGACCATTGCGACGAAGCGCGCGGGTGCGTTGGTGCGCAGCCAGTCGAGTGCCGCGCGCAGGTTGTCGTGCTCGACTTCGAGGCGGTCCAGCGCCGCCTTTTCGTCGCTCCCGCGTTGCGCGTCGGCGTCGGCGACGAGCGCCTCGAAATGTGCCGCGTGCCGATCGCCGATATCGTCGGCGAACGGACTTGCGCTGAGCTTATCGGCCGCGAACGCGCGGATCGTTTCCAGCATGGCAAGCCGCTCGCCGGTGCGCTGGACGAGGCTCTTGTCGACCAGCGATGCAATGACGTCGAGCGACGTGTCGCAGACCAGCTCGGCGGACTCGATCGCGAAGTCACCGGGAAAAATGCCGAGTTGCGAGAACAGCTCGCGCTCGGCGTCGTCGAGCAGATCGTAGCTCCACGCGATGGCGTTGCGGATCGTTTGCTGGCGCATCGGCAGATCGCGCGCGCCGCCGGCGAGCATCTTGAGCCGTTGCGGCATGCGCCTGACGATCGCGTCGGGAGACAGCACATTCGAGCGCGCTGCGGCGAGCTCGATGGCCAGCGGCAGTCCGTCGAGATGGCGACAGATCTCCGCAACAGCGTGCGCGTTGTGCGCGTCGACCTCGAACGCGGGATTGACGGCCCTCGCGCGTTCGATGAACAGAGCGACCGACGCGTAGCTCGCCAAAGCTTCCGGCGAAACGTCGGCGCGTGTTTCCGGCACTCCCAGCGGGCCGACGGGGTAGACGTGCTCGCCCGTCAGGTGCAGCGGCTCCCGGCTCGTCGCAAGAAACTTGACGCGCGGTGCCGCCGCGATGATCGCAGCGAGCTCGGGCGCGACGGCGATGACCTGCTCGAGATTGTCGATGACGATCAACATCGCCTTTTCGGCGAGATACGCAGTCAACGACTGGCCGGCGGCTGCGCTGACGCCGATGGCTTGCGCGATCGCAGGCGCAACCAGCGCCGGATCGGTGATGCTCGCAAGGCCGACGAAGAACGTGCCATGCGGAAACGCATCGGCCACTTCGGCCGCAACCTGCAGGGCCAGCCGCGTCTTGCCGCTTCCGCCCGGACCCGTCAGCGTCAGCAGGCGAGCGCCCGGTTCAGCAAGCATTGCCGCAACGGCGTGCACTTCGCGCTCGCGTCCGACGAACGACGTCGTCTGCGGGGGAAGACGCGGCGCGCGCTTGCCTGCCGTTCGCAGCGCGGGAAAGTCGGCCGGTAGCCGCGGGTGCAGCAATTGAAACAGCCGCTGCGGCTCCGGCAAGCCTTTCAACTCATGCTCGCCGAGATCGCGAGCGGCGAATTCGGGGCTTTCGGCGACGAGCGCGTGTGTCGTATGCGAAAGCAGGACCTGTCCGCCATGCCCCGCATCGCAGATGCGCGACGCCCGGTGCACGCCGATGCCTACGTAGTCGTCGGCGACCGACATCGCTTCGGCGGTGTGCAATCCCATCCGTACGCGCACGGGTCGCGAGTGCACCCACGCGTGGTCGGCCAGCGCGACCTGTGCGTCGAACGCAGCGCGCAGCGCCTGTTGCGCGCTTCCGAATGCGACGAACATCGAATCGCCGGCGCCGCCGAAATCGTGACCCTGGTGCCTGGAAAACGCGTCACGCAACAGCGCGCGATGCTGATCGAGCACTGCGCCGTAACGTTCCGCACCCAGCTCCGCCAGATGCTGGGTCGAACCTTCGATGTCGCTGAACAGGAACGTGACGGTGCCCGTGGGTCGCATAGCCAGATCGGACGAGGCGTGCGTGCGCGCCCGACGTCGTCGAAAAATGCGAAGGGTGAGGCACGCCGCAGCGCGAATCAAGGCCGTTCCGCCGGCCGGAACGACGGCTCAGCGCTGCTATACTGCCGCGCCTTCGGACGGCCGCTCCGCCCCGGGCGACACCGATGATCGAACGCACGCGCAAATTCCTCGATCGCCTCGGCCCCGGGCTCATCACCGGCGCTGCCGACGACGACCCGAGCGGCATCGCGACGTACTCGCAGGCCGGCGCGCAGTTCGGCCTCGCGATGCTGTGGAGCGTGTTCCTGACCACCCCGCTGATGGTCGGCATCCAGGTCGTCAGCGCGCGGATCGGCCGCGTCACGGGCCACGGTATCGCGCGCAACCTGCGCGACCACTACCCGCGGCCGCTGCTGTGGTTCATCGTGTCACTGCTGCTCATCGCGAACACGCTCAACGTCGGCGCCGATATCGGTGCGATGGGACAGGCGCTCGAGCTGGTCATCGGCGGTCCTTCGCAGGTCTACGAGTTGATGTTCGGCGTGCTCGCGATCCTGATGCAACTGTTCATTCCGTACCGATACCTGGCGCCGGTGCTGAAGTGGCTGACGCTGTCGCTGTTCGCCTACGTTGCCGTGCTGCTCGCCGTCGACATCCCGTGGACCGAACTGGTCGTCGCCACGCTGATTCCGCCGCTGGAATTGACGCGCGATTACCTGATGCTGCTTGTCGCCGTCCTCGGCACGACGATCAGCCCGTACCTGTTCTTCTGGCAGGCGTCGCAGGAGGTCGAGGAGCAGCGTGCAACGGATGGTGACGAGCCGTTACGCGATTCGGCGAAGGGCGCGCGGGATCAATTGCGGCGGATCAAGATCGACACGTGGCTCGGCATGACGTTCTCGAACCTGATCGCGTTCTCGATCATGCTGACGACGGCGGTCACGCTTCACAACGCGGGCATCACCGACATCGAATCGTCTGCGCAGGCGGCGCAGGCGCTGAAGCCCGTCGCCGGGGAGTTTGCGTTCGTCCTGTTTGCCGCGGGCATCATCGGCACCGGCCTGCTGGCGATCCCCGTACTCGCCGGGTCCGCCGCCTACGCATTCGCCGAGGCGATGAAATGGCCGATCGGCCACAGTCTCGAGCCGATGCAGGCCAAGGGGTTCTACGGGATCATCACGTTGGCGACCGCCATCGGCATCGGGATCGACTTCGCGCCGATCGATCCGATCAAGGCATTGGTGTGGTCGGCGATGCTGAACGGCGTGGTCGCCGTGCCGATCATGGCGGTGATGATGCGAATGGCCGTGCGTCCCGACATCATGGGCGCATTCACGATCACGCCGAAGCTGCAGCGGCTTGGCTGGTTCGCGACGGCGGTGATGGGCATCGCCGTCGTGGCGATGCTCGGATCGCTGCTGGTCTAGCGCACGAAGCGGGGCCGGCCTGCAGCAAAGGTTCGGAATCCCCCGCCGCCCTACGGTCCGACCGTGCTATGCTCGGACGAACGATCGTTCGACGCTCCGCCGGCGTCCGCCGCGGGTCGCACGAGTTACCGATCCCTCGCGCCATGCTAGACGCCTGTTCGCTGGATATTGCAAAACCCCTAACGGCACGCGACCCGCCGTATCTGGCGACGCTCAACGCGCAGCAACGGGTCGCCGTCGAACATGGCGTGGGCGTCGACGCGGACGACCGGCGTCCGCTGCTGATCATCGCGGGCGCGGGCTCCGGCAAGACGAGCACGCTTGCCTGCCGGGCTGCGCACCTGATCGCGAACGGCGCCGACCCGCAGCGACTGCTGCTGCTGACGTTTTCGCGCCGCGCCGCCGAGACGCTCGAACGGCGCGCCGGACAGGTCCTGCAGCGCCTGAGCACGACGGCATCGATACGCGCTCCGGTGCTCGCCTGGGCCGGCACGTTTCACAGCGTCGGCGCGCGCGTGCTGCGCCAGTACGCGACGCGCATCGGCGTCAACGAATCGTTCAGCATTCTCGATCGTGCGGATGCCGAGGATCTGCTCGATCTCGTGCGTCACGATCTCGGCCTGTCGGCGACGAAGAGTCGATTTCCGGCGAAGGGCACGTGCGTTGCGATCTACTCGCGCGTCGTCAACGGCGGGACGTCGCTCGACGACGTTCTCGCCGCCGTATACCCGTGGTGCGCGCAGTGGGGAAGCGAGCTGGCGAAGCTCTTCGAAGCCTATGTCGCTGCGAAGCAGGTGCAGAACGTCCTCGACTACGACGATCTCCTGCTCTACTGGGCCGACATGATGGCGGAGCCGTCGCTCGCGCGCGATGTTGGCGAGCGCTTCGACCATGTGCTCGTCGACGAATACCAGGACACCAATCGGCTGCAGTCATCGATCCTGCTGGCGCTCAAGCCGGATGGATGCGGCGTCACCGTGGTCGGCGACGATGCACAATCGATTTATTCGTTCCGCGCGGCTACCGTGCGCAACATCCTCGAATTTCCGCGCGCGTTCGATCCGGCCGCGCGCATCGTGACGCTCGAGCGCAACTATCGATCGACACAGCCGATTCTCGATGCATCGAACGCGGTGATCGGGCTCGCCGCGGAACGATTCACGAAGAACCTCTGGACCGAGCGAGCGACTGGCCGCAGGCCGCGTCTCGTCGCGACGCGCGACGAGGCGGGACAGGCGAGCTACGTCGCCGATCGCGTGCTCGAAGCGCGCGAGCGCGGGACGGCGCTGAAATCGCAGGCGGTGCTGTTCAGGAGCGCGAGCCATAGCGCTCCGCTCGAGCTCGAGCTCGCACGCCGCGGCATTCCGTTCGTCAAGTACGGGGGTCTCAAGTTTCTCGAGTCCGCGCACGTGAAGGACGTGCTCGCCATCCTGAAATGGGCCGACAACGTGCGCAACCGGATGGCGGGGTTCCGGACGCTGCGGCTCATTTCCGGTGTCGGTCCGTCCACGGCCAACCGGGTTCTCGATGCGCTCGCGGCCGCGCCGGACGTTTTGGAGGCGCTGGAGGCGCTCGTGCCTGCACCTTCGCTCGCAGCCGATTGGCGTGAGCTCGCCGAATTGTTCCGCGCGCTCGGCGAACGCGCGCTGGCGTGGCCGGGCGACATCGACGCCGTCGTTCGCTGGTACGAGCCGCATTTCGAGCGGATCTTCGACGATGCGTTCATTCGCCGCGGCGATCTGGCGCAATTGCAGCAGATCGCGTCGACGTACGCATCGCGTGAACGGTTCCTCACGGAGTTGACGCTGGATCCGCCCGATGCGACCAGTGACGAGGCAGGTCCGCCGGGCCGCGACGACGACTACCTGATCCTGTCGACGATCCATTCCGCCAAGGGGCAGGAGTGGAAGTCCGTGCATGTGCTGAACGTCGTCGACGGGTGCATCCCGTCGGACATGGCAACGGGGAACAGCGACGAAATCGAGGAAGAGCGGCGGTTGCTGTACGTGGCGATGACGCGCGCGAAGGACGAGCTCGACCTCATCTCGCCGCAGCGCTTTTTCGTGCGGCAACAGAGCGCGCACGGCGACCGACACGTCTACGCGCTGCGCAGCCGCTTCATCCCGGACACGCTGGCGCAGTTCTTCGATTCGTGCGCGTCGCCCGTCGAAGCGCCTGCAATCGAAAGCGCAACCGTGTTGCGCGAGCCGTCGCCGCCGATCGACGTCTCCGCTCGTGTCCGCGCCCGCTGGTCGCGCGGCAGTTGACGGTGTCGATCGGGCCTGCCGATATCGCAGTCGCGCTCGCGGATCAAACCAGCGCCTGGACGTCGGCGTCCACGGCAACCGCCTGCCCCGAAATGTTCGCGCCCGCCGGTGAGCACAGGAATACGATCGTGTTCGCGATGTCGTCGGCGGTGACGAGGCGGTGCAACGACGTCTTCGCGAGCGCCTCTTCCAGCACCACCGCGTAGTCGACGCCGCGCGCTGCCGCCTTGTTCGCGTAGACCGATTCGATTCGCTGACCCGCGACCGAGCCAGGGCAGATCGCGTTGACGCGGATGCCGTCGCCGCCGAGCTCGATCGACAGCGACTTCGTGAAGCCGATCACCGCCCATTTCGACGCAGCGTACGGCGTGCGTAGCGCGAATCCGAAACGCCCCGCTGCCGACGACAGGTTGACGATGCTCGGATTGCGGCTCTTGCGCAGATGCGGAATGGCCAACTGTGCGCAATGGAACTGGCCGGTGATGTTGACAGCGAGTGTCTTCTCCCCGGCAGCGGGGTCCACCTCCTCGCATTTGGCGGTCGGCCCCGCGATGCCCGCGTTGTTGACGAGCACGTCCAACCCGCCAAGCGCCGCCAGCGCGTTGTCGAACAGCGCGGCCACCTGGCCGCGATCGGACACGTCGCACACGCTTTGCGACAGCGCCGAATCAGTGCGCGTCATGGCCTCGAGCGCGCCGCGGTCGACGTCGCAGATGTGGACGCGCGCACCTTCGCGCGCGAACGCACGCGCAGTGGCTAGGCCGATGCCGCTCGCGCCGGCAGTGATCAGGACGCGCAAGCCGTCGAGCTGGAGATCCATGTCGCTTCCTTCGCCTGTTCAAACGAGCCAAGGTATATACGCGAAGCCGGCCGGAACGCAACTTGCGAGGCGTCAGGGGTGATCGACGTCGCGCCAGCCGAGTGCGGCGCGCTTTACCTTGATTCTCGAACGATTTTGACCACCTCGCAAAGACTTTTGGCGCATTCCCGTAGCGGACGGCACGACGTCGTCGGCAAAACCTACAACTCGCCGGTTGTCGTTTCCGGGGTGGGCGACGACGCTTACCTCGGCCGCAAGCGTCGCGAAATAGCACTGATCGCCGATTGCCTCACCACGCGGCCCGAAATCGCGCCCGTGTCGTCGGCAGCGGCCGCCATCGAGACGAAGTTCAGGCTGGCCGGCGCGCTGCGCGCAGAGCGGTCGCTGCAGAGTTGGGCAATCACCGAAACCGCGCGGCCCGACACGCAGCACTGGCGGTCGGGGGCTTATCAGTTCAGCTTCGGCTACCAGCGCGCCGATCTCGAGGTCGAAGGCCCGCTGATCTACGACGCGATCGGCGCAGCAGGCGCCGGAGTCCGCCAGAAGACCGTGTACACGGGTTCCGGCATGAGCGCGATTGCCGCGGTCGTCGTTGCGCTGCTGCGCGTGCGCGGCGGCGTACGAGTGCAGGCGGCGTGCGGTTGCTACGGCGAAACACGCGAGCTCCTCGACAGCCTTCGCGGACAGGTGACGACCGTGCCATTCTCGTCGCGGGCCGCAGCGGTGGACCCGTCACGGTGGCGGCCGATTCGACGCCGGGAATCGCGGCGATCCGGTCCAGGTAACCCTGAATAGCTGCGCCTGCGTTAGGATCGGCCGTACTCTGTGGACGCGCCGCCAGTTTCAACCGCATCGCGACTACCTGCTGCGGATCGAATCCCATCGGAGTTTCCGTTAGCGTCCACAGATTTTGTACTACCAGACCGGCGCCGCACAACAGGAATACG
>Ga0207708_10001564_pt1 | contig 17087 bp, 14 predicted proteins | sample KBSK5101metaG_FD_184340 | JGI IMG/M metagenome (GOLD analysis project Ga0207708, IMG submission 184340) | Corn, switchgrass and miscanthus rhizosphere microbial communities from Kellogg Biological Station, Michigan, USA - KBS K5-10-1 metaG... | ecosystem: Host-associated > Plants > Roots >...
TCAGCCTGGGAGCGGCGGCGCTGCTGATGGCGGTTGTCGCGGCCATTGCCGGCTACCTGCCGGCGCGCCGCGCGGCGCGACTGGATCCGCTGGTCGCGCTACGGGTCGAGTGATCCTTCGTATCCTTCGACTTCCTTCGTATCCTTCGACTTCCTTACTTTGCCTCTTTCCAGTTGTCGCCGACGCCGACGTCGACGGTCAGCGGCACGTTCAGCTTGACCGCGCCTTCCATCAGGTCGCGCACGGCGGCGGCGGTCTCGTCGGCCGCCTCCCCGGGCGCTTCGAACAGCAGCTCGTCGTGCACCGTGAGGATCATGCGCGCGCGGCCGCCGGCCACCTTCGGCAGCCCGGCGTGGACGTCGATCATCGCGCGCTTGAGGATGTCGGCCGCCGATCCCTGGATCGGCATGTTGACCGCCATCCGCTCCGAGGCCGAGCGCACCTGGAAATTGCGGCTGGTCAGCTCCGGCACCAGCCGGCGCCGTCCGAACATGGTCCGCACGACACCCGACTTGCGCCCTTCGTCGAGCGTGCGATCGATGAACTCGCGCACGCGCGGGAAGCCGGCGAAGTAGGCGTCGATGAACTCCTGCGCCGCCTCGGTGGTCACGCCGATGTCCTTCGACAGCGTGAACGCCGACTTTCCGTAGAGCAGCGCGTAGTTGACCATCTTCGCGATGCTGCGGAGCTGGTGCGGATCCCGTCCCGATTCGCTGCCGAAGATCTTGAGCGCCGTCCGTTCGTGGAAGTCTGCGCCCTCCGAGAACGCCGCGACCAGGACCGGATCCTCGGACAGATGCGCCAGCACGCGGAACTCGATCTGCGAGTAGTCGGCGGAGATGAGGACGTTGCCGCGATCGGCGATGAAGGCGCGGCGAATCTCGCGCCCGAGCTCGGTCTTGATCGGGATGTTCTGCAGGTTCGGATCGCTGCTGCTCAATCGCCCCGTCGCGGCCACCGCCTGGTTGAAGCAGGTGTGGACGCGGCCGGTGTCGGGGTTGACGAGCTGCGGCAGGGCGTCGATGTAGGTGCCCTTCAGCTTCATCAGGCTGCGCCATTCGAGGATCATGCGCGGCAGCTCGTGCGCCAGCGCGAGCTCCTCGAGCACTTCGACCGCGGTCGACGGCGCGCGCGACGTGCCGGTGCGCTTGATCACCGGCAGCTGCATCTTGTCGAACAGCACTTCCGCGAGCTGCTTGGGCGAGTTGATGTTGAATTCGCCGCCGGCGACCTCGTAGATCTCCTTCGTGCGCTTCGCCAGCTCCTGCTCGAGGCGCTGCGACTGCGACGCCAGCGCCGGGCCGTCGATGCGGATGCCGGCGCGCTCGATCGCCACGAGCACGGGAATCAGCGGCCGCTCGAGCCGCTCGTAGACGTCGGCGAGCTGCTCCTTCACGAGCAGATCGTGGAAGACCGGCGCCAGCTGGCCGACGAGATCCGCGCGTTCGGCGGCATAGTCGAGCGCGGCGTCCACCGGCACGTCGGCCAGCGAGATCGCCTTGGCGCCGCGGCCGCAGACGTCCTCCTCCTTGAGCGCCTTGTAGCTGACGTGCTCGAGCGCGAGATCCTCGAGGCGATGCTCCGCGCGCGTGGCGTCGATCAGGTAGCTCGTGAGCATCGTGTCGGTCTCGAGCCCCTGCAGCGTCACGCCGTGGCGCGCCAGCATGATCGCGTCGAACTTCAGGTCGTGCCCCGACTTGCCGATCGCCGGATCCTCGAGCACCGGCCGCAGCGCGTCGAGCACCGTGCCGACGGCGATCGTCGGCACCTCGGCGGCCTCTTCCACCAGGCTCGGCGCAGGCCCGCGATGCCCGATCGGGATGTAGTCGGCGTCGCGCGGTGCCGTCGAGAACGCGATGCCGACGATGCCCGCGCGCATGGCCGACGGCGCATCCGGCAGCACGCGCATGGCGAAGCGCCCCGCCGATCGCAGCCGCGCCGCGAGCGCCCCCAGGTCGGCCTCGGTACTCACGATGCGGTAGGCCTTGCTGATGGTGTCGGCGGTCGGCGCGTATTCGCCGACGAAGGCGCGGAAGCCGAGCTCGTTGAAGATCCGGAAGCAGCGCTCCCGGGTCGCGCCGCGGTAGCGCATCGCCTCGGCATCGAACGGCACGGGCACGTCGGTGCGGATGCGTGCCAGCTCCTGGCTCTGGCGCGCCTCGTCAGCGTGGGCCTGCAGCCCCTCGCGGTAGCGCTTGTTCTTGACCTCGCCGGCGTGCGCGATCAGGTTCTCGAGCGTGCCGTAGGTCGCGATCAGCTCGCGCGCCCCCTTCTCGCCGATTCCCGGTACGCCCTTGATGTTGTCGATCGTGTCGCCCATCAGCGCGAGCACGTCGACGACCTGCTCGGGGGCGACGCCGAATTTCTCCTTGACGCCGGCGGCGTCGTACCAGGTGCCTTCTTCCTTCGGGTTGTAGACCTTGATGCCGTCGCGGACGAGCTGAAAGAAATCCTTGTCGCCGGTGACGATCGCCACCTCGAAGCCGGCCGCCGAGGCTTTCTCCGCCAGCGTGCCGATCACGTCGTCTGCCTCGTAGCGCTCCGACGTCAGGATCGGGACGCCGAGCGCCTCGCACGCGGCGTGGACCATCGGGATCTGCTCGGCGAGCTCGTCCGGCATCGGCGTGCGGTTCGCCTTGTAGTCCGAGACGAGATCGTCGCGGAAGGTGCGGCCCGGCAGATCGAACGACGCGGCGATGTACTCCGGCTGCATCTCGTTGAACAGCTTTCGCAGCATGGTCACGAAGATGTAGACGGCGTTGGTCGGGCGTCCCTGCGCGTTGCGGAGGAAGCCGCCTTCGGCCGTCCGCACGGGCGCGTGATACGCGCGATACATCTGCGAGCTGCCGTCGATGAGGAACAGACGACGAGGCGTGGGCATGCGGCGGGAAAACTTCAGTATATCATTCGATCGATGCGCGCTTCGACGGTTGCGGTCCTGATCGCCACCATCATCGTGGCGGCGGCCGTCAGCGCCTGCAGCGGCCGCGGCATCTCGCCGCTCGCGCCCGAGTACGAGTACGAAGAAGATCTCACGCTCAGCCTCGACGGCTCGGCGACGATGACCGTCAACGCGTCGCTGCCGGCGCTGATCGCGCTGCGCGGCCTGCCGCTGGACGCCGATCCGCGGGTGCGCGCGGATCAGGTGAAGACGCAGGTGCGCGACCTTTATACGTCGCCGTACGCCGACGTCCGCCGCGTCAGCACCTGGACACGGCACGGGCGCCGCTTCGTCGGCGTCTACCTGCGCATCCCCGACATCCGGAACCTCCCGAAAGCGCCGCCGTTCTCATGGGCGACCTACGAGCTGCGGCAGGACGGCGAGGAGATGCTCTTCAAGCACACGCTCAGCAAGCCGCCGGCGTCGCCGGAGGACGCTGCGCGGGCCGGCTGGAAGGGCAACGAGCTCGTCGCCTTCAGGCTGCACCTGCCGGCGCGCATCCGCTTCCACAACTCGCGCTACTACGACACCAACCAGGTGCGCGACGCGTCGCGCGGCAACATCCTGACGTGGGAACAGCGGCTCGGCGATCGGCTGGCGGGAAAACCGATCGGCTATGCGCAGGACACGAAGCCGGACGTGATGGAAGTCCGGATGGACAAGGAGTCGATTCTCTACCGGACGCTGTGGCTGTTCGCGCTCGCGTTCGCCGCGGCCGTCGCGGTCCTCGGCGGATTGATCTGGATGACTATGCGGCGGGCCCCCGCAGATCCTCCGACTTCTTCTCTCCCTCAGTGAGCGACACCTTCTTCGCCGCCGGCCGCATCTCCTCGAGATAGGCCGGGTCGAACCACTCGCCCTGCTCGACGTCGTCCACCGCGATCACCAGGTAGTCGCCGGGCGGCAGGCTGCGGATGTGATACGCGCCTGCCTGATCGGTGCGCCCGACCTGGATCTGGCGGGACTGCGGCCGCCACAACTGCTGGTCGGTCGAGAAGGCGATGACCGTCACCCCGCCCATGCCCGCGCCCTTCGCGTCACGCACCGTCCCCGAGAGCTCGGTCAGGCGATCGGTGAGCACGACGGTGACGTTGTCGATGTTCTGTCCCGGCTTGATCTCGATCGGTTGGTCGGTGACGTCCTGTCCGCCGGCCTGGATCGACTTCAACGTCCACGGCCCCTGCGCGGCGACGCGGAGGTAATGCGCGCCGGGCAGCAGGTTCGGGATCTGGAAGGTGCCGTTCTTGTCGGCGCGCCCGCCGCCGCCGAACGGACCGCCGCCGCGGCCGCCGGGTCCGCCGCCGATCGGCAGCGGATTGACGTCGGGCGCGTCGACGCGAAACGACGAGTAGTCGGTCGGCGCCGGCGTGCCGGAGGATTCCACCGTGAAGTTGCCCGACACGGTGACCCCGGGCTGCAGCACGAGCGTCACCCCGTCGATGTTCTGGCCGTTGACGGCGACCGCCTGCATGCCGATCTTCGGATCGCCGGAGCGTCCGCCGGATCGCGCCACCGCGAGATACCGCCCCGGCGGCACGTTGGTGATGCTGAACGTGCCGTCAGCCTGCGCGCGCCCGTTCAGCGCCGCGCCGCCGAGGCCGGCGAGCCCGCCGAGCCCGCCGGAGTTCTGCGGCACGAGCAGCACCCCCGCGACATCGTCGGCGCCGGCCACCACGCCGGTGACGGTGGCGAACGCCACGAGCTGGATCTGGAAGTCGATGCCGCCGGCCTCCTGTCCCGGTCCGACGGCGACCTTGCCGGCGTCGGACGGCGTGACGACGCCGGGATAGAAGGTGGGCGCGTATCCGCTCGGCGCCGCATCGTTGCCGGTCGCGCCGAATCCCAGCGGGCCCGGTCCGCCGACGACGCCGCGCCCGCCGCGTCCCGCACCGGCCGCGGCCATGCCGGTGGCGAGCTGCTGCAGGCCGCGGCCGATCACCTCGGCCAGGCCCGACGCGCTCGCGCTGACGTAGTAATCGCCTGGCGGCAATCCGAACACGCGGTACTGGCCGCGATCGTCGGTCTGATCGCCGCCCGCCGGCGTCAGCTGGCGCTCGCCGCGGACGTACTGGTAGCGCTGCACCGTGACGAGCGCGCGCGCCAGCGGCTCGCCGTCCTCGTCGAGCACGCGGCCGGTGACGACGCCGCCGCGGGTGAGGCGCATGTCGACGCCGGCGGCGGCCTGGTTGTCGGCGAGCGTCAGCGGCGTGCCCGGCTGCAGCGGCCGCCGCTGACCGAAGACCGCGTCGACGAAGCCCGCCTTCGAGGCACTGACGTTGTAGTTCCCCGCCGCCAGCTCGCCGATCTGGTAGCGCCCCTGGTCGTCGGTGATCGCCGTCCTGGCGCCGCGGCCGCCGCCCGCCACGAAGACGCGCGCGCGCTTCACCGGACGGCCGCTGTCGGCCGCCAGCACGCGTCCCGCGATCGACGACGTGCCCTGCGGAAGCGCCGCGCGATCGCGCGCCGCCTGCTGCTGCTGCTGCTGGCGTCCGCCGCCGCGCTGCGGCGGCGTCTGCGGCTGTGCCTGTGCCGGCTGGGCCGGCGGTTGCTGGGCCAGCCCGGCGCCGGCTGCCAGCGCGAGGAGTGCGACGAGGACGGAGAGTCTTCGCATCGTGTGTCCACTGTAAGACCGGCCGCCGCCCGCCGGGGTTTACTGCTACCGCAACGGCCCATCCCGTGGCTTCCGGCTTTAGCCGGTAGATCGGCGCTCCGCTACTTCCGCCTGAAGGCGGAAGCCACAGGTTACAGCAGCGCGATCGTCACGATTCCCGCGCTAATCAGCAGGAACTGCCGCACGCTGCCGACATCGCCGCCTCGATGCAGATCGGGAATGAGATCCGCCATCGCCACATACAGAAAGTTGCCCGCGGCAAACGCCAGCACGTAGGGCAGGACCTGCGGCAGCAGCTTCGAGGCCACCACCATCGCGGCGGCGCCGAGAATGCCGCCCGCGCCGGCGAGCAGGTTCAGCGTGAAGGCGCGCATGCGCGAGTAGCCGGCGCGCAGCAGGATCGCGACGTCGCCGACCTCCTGCGGGATCTCGTGCGCCGCCACCGCCAGCGCCGTCGTCAGCCCGAGCGGGATCGAGGTCACGACCGCGGCGGCGATCACGGCGCCGTCCACGAAGGTGTGAAACGCGTCGCCGACGATCACCAGCGACGCCGCCGTGTTGTGCACGTGGCACGTCTCGTCGTCGTGACAGTGACGCCAGATCACCGCCTTCTCGAGCACGAAGAACGTCAGGATGCCGGCCGCCATCGTCAGCATCGCCGGCCGCGCCGGCAGCTCCCCGAGCGCCTCGGGCACCAGCGCGACGAGCGCGACGCCGACGAGCGTGCCGACGGCGTAGCTGATCAGCCACGGCACCAGCCGCACGCGCAGCTTTTCACCGAGAAGCAGGAAGCTCGAGGCGACGATCACTCCGCCGAGCGAGCCGAGAATGGACAGTCCAACCGAGATGCCGAGCAGTCTCACCGGGTAAGCAGTATGCAGTAGCCCGCTGCCGCGGCAAAACCGGCGTGCGCGCTCAGCGGCCGGCGATATAGCCGCGCCGCGCGCGGACGTGATACGCCGGCTGGCGCACTTCGACGCGGATCGAGTGCCAGCGGCCGTCGCGGGCACCGCCCGCCGAGTAGCCGAGGTAATACTGCTTGCTCAACTCGTCGGCGATGCCGGCGGTGGCGGGATCGAGATCGCGCGTGTAGCGGATGATCTCGGTGCGCCCGCCGCTGTCGTCGGTGATGTCGCGCAGCGCCGCGACGTTGACGCGATCGTCGTTGCCGCCGTGCCAGCGCGAGTTGCCGCCGCCGGGATAGCCGCCGCCCGGCGGCTGCGGCTGCGGTGGGGGCGGCGGGTTCGGTGTCGGCCTTCGCCCGGGAATCGGGAATGGCAGCGGGATCGGCCGCGGCGCCGGCGGATAGCCGCGCTGCCGGTAGACGCCGCCCTGCTGCAGGTTCGGATCGCGCACGTAGGCCGTCGTCCCCGCCGAGTCGATCCCGATCGCGTAGACCAGCACCTCCGTCTCGCGGATCAACTGTTTCACCGCGAACACGTCGGTCCGGCTGCTGGTGTCGTTGCCGTCGGAGATGATGAGAACCGCCTTCTTGCGGTTCTTCCCCTGCTGCGCCATGTGCACCGCTTCAGCGACGGTGTCGTAGAGCGCGGTGCCGCCGCGCGGGTGGATGCGGTTGAGCGACTCGCTGACGCGCCGCTTGTCGTGCGTCCATCCCTCGACGAGCTCGGGGCTGTTGTCGAACCGGTAGAGGAACACCTCGTCCTGCGCGTCGAGCAGCTGCGACAGGAAGCGATCGAGCGCCTGGCGCGCGGCGACCATCTTCTCGCCGTCCATGCTGCCGCTGGTGTCGAGGATGATGCCGAGGCTGACCGGGACGCGTTCCGAGTTGAAGTGCGTCACCGTCTGCAGCTGCTCGTCGTCGTAGACGCGGAAGTCGTCCTTGTTCAGGCCGCCGACGAAGCGACCGGTCTGATCGGTGACGGTGGCGTTCACGTTGATCAGCTCGACGCCGGTGCGGAACCTGAACGCCTGCCCGTCCGATGGCGGCGGCTGCTGCGACGGCGGCGGAGGATTCTGCGGCGCCGTCTGCTGACCCGCGGCGGACAGCAGGGTTCCCGCGGCCAGGAGAACGGCGATCGCGCAGGAGGAGATGCGTTGGATCATGGCGTTCACCAGTTGGCCTGGCCTGAGCCAGGTCGAAGGGCCGCGACAGGACCCTGCTGCCGCTTGTCGACGTGCGCGATGACGCGCCCGTCCTCGCCGCGGAACCCGATGCGGTATCGCGCGACTCCTTCGGTGACCGGAACCGAGACCAGGAACGGAGAGTCGTCGCCCGGCGAGAGTGACGTGACGTCGAGCAGCGCGCGGCCGCTCGCGAGGAACGCGCCGTTGGCGTCGAACGCGTAGGCGGTGACGCTGACGCGCGACAGCGGCGTGCCCGTGCGCGGGTTGCGGACGAGGCCGCTGATCGTCAGCGTCCCGGCGGCGCGCGCGTCGCGCATCGACACCAGCTCGAGCGCCGGCTGCGGCGACGCCGGCGCCTGCGCCGGCTGTTCGGTGTTGGCCGTGGGGAGGGCCGGGCGGACCTGGCGCGGCGTCACGCGTCCCTTCGCCGCGAGGGTGAACAGGACCACGGACGCGAGCACCAGCCCCAGCGCCGCCATGACGACGAAGCGATTGCGCCACGGCGATTCTTCTTCGACGTGCTCGACGAACAGATCGCCGACGCGCTGCTGCTGCTGCGGCGACGCGACCCGGCGCGGCGCGGCGGGCGGACGGATCGGCAGATCGATATGCGGCGATGCCTGCCGTGCCGGCGGCGCCGCCGACCCGGCCGCGAGCGACGCCAGCGCCGCGACGCGTGCGTCACTCCGCTCCCGCTCGTCCCGCAGCATCCGCCACACGATCACGCTCAACGCGCCCGCCATCCCCATCGACAGCAGAGTGACGATCACCAATGTCGTATCCATGTTGCCCTTCGAGCGAACCCAGAACCGTAGAACCCGAGAACCCCAGAACCGTAGAACCCTCTTCTGCGCGTCAGCGGAGCTTGAACTCCATCGCGACTTCGACGATGACGTCGACCGGCGTCCCGTACCGCCGCGCCGGCGAGAACTTCCACTCCCGCACCGCCTCCATCGCCCGCTGATCGAGACCGGCGCCGAGCCCCTGCAGCAGCTTCACGTTGCCGACGCTGCCGTCGGCGCGGACCACGATCTCGAGCACGACGTCCCCTTCGATCGCGCGGCGCCGTCCTTCTTCGGTGTAATCGGGCTTCACCTCGCGGATGATCGCCGGCGCGCTGATGCCGCTGCCCGGACGATACGGTCCGCCGCCGGTGCCGCCGCCCGATCCCTTGCCAAGACCGCTGCCGTCCCCTTCGCCGATCCCCGCGCCCTGGCCCGTTCCACTGCCTCCGCCGGTCCCGGCGCCATGGCTGTCGGGCACCGGATCCTTCGGAGCCTGCCATGGAATGCCGGCGCGATCCTTCGGATCGTGCGACACCTCGGCGACCGGGGCGACCACCGGCGGCGCCGGATCCGGCTTCGGCGGTTCGACGACCTTCTCGACCGGGGGCGGATCGACCGGCGGCGGCTTGCGCACGTGCACCGGGCTGCGCAGCGCGCTGGTTCCTTTGCGCTCCGCTGGAGGAGGAGGCGCGGGCTCCTTCAGTCCGCCGCCGCCTCCGCCGCCGCCCGGCCCGGGGGACACGAGGAAGACCAGCCGCAGATCGTTACGATCCTGCGGCGTCACGCGCGCTTCCGGCCTCGCCATCCCCAGCGTCGCGAGCAGCGCGATCCCGGCGGCAATCGCCACGTGCAGCGTGCCCGACAAGGCGAGCGGCATCGCCGGCTCGCGGCGGACGCCGTACGCGGGTCGGAACAGCGGCCGGTCGGTGACCGGCGCCTGGCCGCGCAGCGAACGGACCGCGAAAACGGCCTGGTCGGCCGTGAAGAAACGTCCGTCGGGAACGGCCGGCTGGATTGCGCCGGCCGCCACCAGGTCGAGCACCTCGCGGACGCCGGCACCGGCGACGCGGGCGATCTCGGCCGCGGAGAAAACGTCCGGGGGTTCCAGGGGGGTCTGCTGCATTCCGCGTACTCCGCGGATACCGCGGCCGGCCTGTGCGGCCGCAAATGGCGTTCCATCGATGTTTCGGCCGATCTGGGCCAGATCTGCGCCGTCAGCCTACGGCATCCTGTCGCTAACCACGGACACTGTTCAACTTGTGCTACAACCGGCGCATGCAAACGGTCGTGGTGACGGGGGCCTCGAGCGGCATCGGCCGGGCCGCGGCGATCCGCTTCGGCCGGGACGGCGGCTCGGTCCTTGCCGTCGGTCGTAAGGCGGCGGCGCTGCGGGAAGTGGCTCGCGAAGTCCAGGAGGCCGGCGGTCGCTGCGAGCCCTTCGAGGCCGACGTGACGGCAGCCGCCGCGCCCGGCGACATCGTGGCGGCCGCGATCGCGGCGTTCGGCGGCCTCACGACCGTCGTCAACGCCGCGGGGATCATCGCGTCGGGGACGATCGAGAGCACGTCGGACGCGGCGTGGGACGACATGATCGACGTCAACCTGCGCGCGCCGTTCCGGTTGATGCGCGCGGCGGCGCCGCACCTCGTCGCGTCCGCACGCGCCGCGACACCGACGTCGACGGCGTCGGTGGTGAATGTGTCGAGCGTCACAGGCCTGCGCGCCTTTCCCGGCGTCCTCGCCTACTGCGTGAGCAAGGCCGGTGTCGATCAGCTGACCCGCTGCGCCGCGCTCGAGCTCGCGCCGCAGGGCGTCCGCGTGAATGCCGTGAACCCCGGCGTCGTCGTCACCAACCTGCACCGCCGCAGCGGCATGGACGAACCGTCCTACGCGACCTTTCTCGAGCGCTCGAAACAGACGCACCCGCTCGGCCGTCCCGGCGACGCCGACGAAATCGCGGACCTGATCGCGTTTCTCGCCTCCGACCGGGCGGGCTGGATCACCGGGGAGACGATCTCGATCGACGGCGGCCGTCACCTCACCTGCGCCCGCTAGCGGCGCGGGATTGGGGGTCAGGTCTGCAAAACGTCCGATCCCGGGGGTCAGGTCTGCAAAAAGGCGCTTCGGCGCTTCGGGGTCAGGTCTGCAAAAAGGCCAATCCAGGGTCAGACCCGCTGCCGACGTGGCACCGCGAAGCGACAATTTGCAGACCTGACCCCCGAATCGCAGCGCCGGCCTGGCACCGCGAAGCGACGGTTTGCAGACCTGACCCCCGGTCGGTCGATCGATCACTCGCCCTTCTTGATGGCCTCGACGTAAAGGGTGCCGGCGGCTTCGGCCAGTTCGCGTACGGCGACGAAGCCTTCGTCTTTCAGCGCCTGCGCGGGACCGGGATAGCTCGCGTCGAATGGCTCGCGGTGCAGCAGCGCGCCGAAGCCGCCGCGACGCGCCGGCTCGATGACGATGACGCGGCCGCCGCGGCGCAGCACGCGCAGCGTTTCGCCGATGCAGCGCGAACGGGCCTCGGCCGGCAGCGACGGCAGCAGGTTGCTGATGACGGCGACGTCGACGCTCTCGGCGTCGAACGGCCACAGCCCCCACGGCGCGCGCGTGACCTCCACGAGCGCCCCTTCGCGCTCGATCGCCACGCGCGCCTTCTCGACGCGCGCCGCGTCGGGATCGATCGCGCGCGCCTGGCCGGTGAGCCCGGACTTCACCGCGAGCGCGGCAATCAGCGGCGCGTCGCTCACGCCGATCGCGAGAAACCGATCGCCAAGCTTGACCCCCGCCATCGTCACGGCGAGCGGCTCGGTCGGCGCCGATCTCCTGAACCAGCCCACGCTAAAACTCCCGACGGCGCGACGCCCGATTCCAGAGAAACATCGGATGTCACCAAATCACGAAATCGGGAAATCACCAAATGCCGGGTGATATAGTCCGTAGGTTGTGAAGAACCCGCAGAAGATACAGAAGGCCGAGGGCAAGCTCGGGATCATGCTGGTCGGGCTCGGTGCGGTCAGCACCACCACGATCGCCGGCGTGATCGCCATCCGCCGCGGACTGGCCAAGCCGATCGGCTCGCTCACGCAGATGGGCACGATCCGTCTCGGCAAGCGCACCGAGAAAAACTCGCCGCGCATCAAGGATTTCGTGTCGCTCGCCGCACTCGAGGACGTCGTGTTCGGCGGCTGGGACATCTTCGAGGACAACTGTTACGAGGCGGCAAAGACCGCCGGCGTGCTCGAGAAGGACCTGCTCGACCAGATCCGCCCCGAGCTGGAAAAGATCAAGCCGTGGCCCGCGGTGTTCGACCGCCGCTACGTCAAGCGGCTCGACGGGCCGAACGTGAAGAAGGGGAAGAACAAGAAGGATCTCGCCGAGCAGCTGCGCGCCGACATCCAGAAGTTCAAGGCCGACCACGGCCTGAACCGGATGGTCATGGTGTGGTGCGGCAGCACCGAGGTGTACCTGACCGAGTCCCCCGCGCACGCCACCATCGAGACGTTCGAGAAAGCGCTCGAGGCGAGCGACGACACCATCCCCTCGAGCATGATCTACGCCTACGCGGCGATCAAGGAAGGCATCCCCTACGCCAACGCGGCGCCGAACCTGAGCGCCGACATCCCCGCGCTGATCCAGCTCGCGCAGCAGACGGGATCGCCGCTCGCCGGCAAGGACCTGAAGACCGGCCAGACGCTGATCAAGACGATCATCGCGCCCGGGCTGAAGTCGCGCCTCATCGGCGTCGAGGGCTGGTACTCGACCAACATCCTCGGCAACCGCGACGGGGAAGTGCTCGACGATCCCGAGTCGTTCAAGACCAAGGAAGAGAGCAAGAAGTCGGTCCTCGATTACATCTTCCAGCCGAACCTCTATCCCGAGCTCTACGAGAAGCTCTGTCACGTCGTGCGCATCAACTATTACCCGCCGCGCGGCGACAACAAGGAAGGCTGGGACAACATCGACATCTTCGGCTGGCTCGGCTACCCGATGCAGCTGAAGATCAACTTCCTCTGCCGCGACAGCATCCTGGCCGCGCCGATCGTGCTCGACTCGGCGCTGTTCCTCGACCTGGCGAAGCGCGCCGGCATGAGCGGCATCCAGGAATGGCTGTCGTTCTATTACAAGAGCCCGATGCACGCGGCGGGGCTCTATCCTGAGCACGACCTGTTCATCCAGCTGATGAAGCTGAAGAACACGCTGCGCTACATGCAGGGCGAAGAGCTGATCACGCACCTCGGGCGCGAGTACTACGACTGACATGACGCCACAGCCTCCCCGTCTTCAACCGGCGCTCCTCGGCGGCGCACTGATCGGCGTCCTGTCGGCGCTCCCGATCGTCGGCTGGTTGAACACGTGCTGCTGCCTCTGGGTGGTGCTGGGCGGGGCCATCGCGCTGTGGATTGCGCAGAGCAATCATCCGTACCCGGTGACAGCCGCCGACGGCGCGCTGACGGGACTGCTGGCGGGACTCTTCGGCGGCATCGTCGCGATCCCGTTGAACATCCTCTTCGAGCCGATTCAGCGCAACCTCATTCTCCGGATACTCGACTCGACGCAGGCGGACATTCCCCCCCAGTTCCGCACGATGCTGGAAAACTCCGGCGGCCGCGGATTGATCGGGCACATCTTCAACGGCCTCTTCATGATGGCGATCTACGCCGTCATCGCCATGCTTGGCGGCCTGCTCGGTGTCGCGCTCTTCAAGAAGAAGGATGTGCCACCGCCTCCGGGCACGGTCGAAGTGCTGCCGCCTGACGGCGGCACGTCGTTCTGAGGGGTTCTAAGGTTCTGCGGTTCTAAGGTTCGCGGTTCGCGGTTCGCCGACCCCTATCGTTCTTCCCATTCCGCTCCGAAATCTCTAACAGCAAAAGTGTGCAGCCGTGCGCGCTTCCGCGAACGCGGTCGCGCGCTGCCGGCAACCTGTTGATACCGAACTGCTTATGCTTCGCCATGTGGCGCTTGTCGCGGCGGTCGTGGCCCTCGGCGGGCCGCAGGGGATGCTACCGGTCCGTCCGGCCGACGGCCAGCAGCTGCGCCCGATGGCGGTCACCGAGATCGACCAGCGCGAGACGACGCTCGACTCGCCGCGCCGGCTGACGCTGACGTTTGCCGAGCCGCAGCCGATCGAGGAGGCGCTGCAGCTGCTCGTGATGGGCACGCCGTTCAGCCTGGCGATCGACGGCGAGGTCAAGGGCTCGTTCCGCGGCGAGCTGAAGCAGTTGACGCTGCGTGAGGCGCTCACGGCGCTGCTGGCGCCGCTCGGCCTCGACTTCGAGGTGCAGGGTACGGTGATCCGCGTGACGAAGCATCAGCCGCAGACGCGCCTGTTCGATCTGAACCTGCTCGCGGTGCAGCGGACGCTGCAGCGCACGAGCGGCCCCTCGACTGCGCTCGGAACAGGTCCGGCGGCGTCGATCGCCACGACGTCCGGGCGCGACCAGACGATCGACGGCGTCGTCGAAGGGGTGCAGGCGCTGCTGTCGGACACGGGGCGCGTGCACGTCGACGGACATGCCGGCCTCGTGCAGGTCACCGATTTCCCGGAGCGCCTCGAGCGCGTCGCGCTTTACCTGGAGACGCTGCAGCAGCGCAGCGGACGCCAGGTCCGGCTGCAGTCGCAGGTCTTCGAGGTGACGCTCACCGGCGCCGCGCCAATCGACTGGCGCGCCGTGCGCGGCCGGCTCGGGCTGCCCGCCGACGCCGCGTCGGCGGGGATGGCCGCGGATCCGCGCGCGCTGCGAGCCGCGCTCGCCGCCGAAGGAGAGATTCGCGATCTGTGGGCGCCGGACGTGACCGCGCTCAACAACGAGCCGGCCCTGGTGCGCATCGCCACCGCGGGCGGCCCGTCGCTGACGATGACGGTGGTGCCGCAAGTGTCGGCGGACGGGATCGTCCAGTTGAGCGTGTCGCACGCGTGGGAGGAAATGGCGCGCGTCACCGAGTCCGACACGGTGATGCGCGTGCTCGACGGGCAGACGGCGGTGATCGCCGGCCTGCTGCGCCCACAGCAGGTGGCCGCGGCAGGCGAGCGGACCATCTTTGGATCGACGCCGAAGCGGCCGGGACACGCCGAGCTGGTCGTGCTGATCCGGCCGACGATCGTCACGCTGGGCACGAAATAACGGAGACGATATGTACGAGGAGTACTACGGGTTTACCGAGAAGCCGTTCAGCCTGACGCCGGATCCCAAGTACCTGTACAAGAGCGCGTCGCACGCCAACGCGTTCGAGCTGCTGCAGTATGCGATCCGCCGGCGGGAAGGCTTCGTCGTGATCACCGGCGACATCGGCACCGGCAAGACCACGCTGTGCCGGGCGCTGCTCGACCAGGTGGATCGCAAGACGTTCACCGCGCTGGTCCTCAACCCCTTCCTCGCCGAAGAAGATCTGCTGCGGCTCATCCTGCAGGAGTTTGGCGTCGTCTCGCGCGACGAGATCAAGCGCGGCCGGCTCGCCGGCGTGACCAAGCAGGAGCTGATCGAAACGCTGAACGAGTTCCTGCTGTCGCTGCGCGCGCTCGGCGCGCAGGCGCTGCTGATCGTCGACGAGGCGCAGAACCTGCCGCTGCACGTGCTCGAGCAGGTGCGGATCCTCTCGAACCTGGAGACCGAGAAGGAGAAGCTGCTGCAGATCGTGCTGGTCGGCCAGTCGAACCTGAAGGATCTGCTGCGCAAGCCCGAGCTGCGGCAGCTCGATCAGCGCGTGTCGATCCGCTACGACCTGAAGCCGCTGTCGGCGGAAGAGACCGCCGCGTACGTGCAGCACCGCCTGTCGGTCGCCGGCGGCGGCGCGGCGGTGGCGTTCGCGCCCAAGGCGCTGGCGCGGCTGCACCGCTTCACGGGCGGGATTCCGCGCCTCATCAACCTGCTCTGCGATCGCGCGCTGCTCGCCGGCTATTCCGCGCACACCAACCGCATCACCCCGGCGCACGTCGACGCCGCCGCGAGCGCGCTGGAGCTGGAGCGGCCGAGAGTCGCCGTCCGCACCTGGCTGCGTCAGCGCTTCGCCGCCTTCGCCGCCGGCATGACCGTCGCCGGATTGCTCACCGCCGGCGGCGCGACGCTGTGGCACTATCGCGAGTTCGCGGCGGTGATGGTGCAGCTTGTCGCCAGCCGCCCCTGAGCCGGACCCGTGAGCCTGATCAACGACGCGCTCCGCCGGTCCGCGCGCCCCGCGGCGGCCAGGAATCGTGAGGGCGATCGCGCCGAAGGCGTGATCGCCGCGCTCGGTTACCGGTCCGAGCCGCGCCGCGGCTCGCGCGAATGGATGCCCGTCGCCGTCGCGGCGCTGATCGTCGCGGCCGTCGGCGTGTGGCTGTGGTGGCCCGGGCTGCGACGTCCGACGTCAGACGGGCGAAGTGCGACGTCCGCCGTGCGACGGCCGACGACCGAGGTCCGAACTCCGAAACTCGAAGATCGAGGACCGAAGGAGGTTCCAGGAGCAGTTGTTGCGCGCTCACCGGCAACTCCGGCGCAGCCGCCTCCGGTCGTGGCGACGTCGAGCCCGGAGGCACCGCATGCAGCCGCTGAACCCGCTGGAGCTCCAGTGGGCGGGCGCGGCACGCGCCTTCGGCTTCGCGGGTCCGCGGACCTCGGACTTCGGACCTCGGACCTCGGACCTCGATCTCCCGCCGTCGCTGAAGCTTCGGCGCGCAAGCCGGACGACTTCCAGCTCGGGCTCTACTACCAGCGCGCCGGCGACTTCGAGCAGGCGCTGATGCACTACCGCGCGGCGCTGCAGCGCGACGAGATGAACGTCGAGGCGCACAACAACCTCGGGCACCTCTATCTCGGCAGGGGGCTCGCCGACGAGGCGGCGCGCGAGTTCCAGCGCGTCATCGCCATCGAGCCGAGGTACGTCACGGCGCGCGTCAACCTGTCGGCGGCGCTCTACGCGCTCGGTCGCTTCGACGCGGCGGCGGCGCAGGCGCACGAGGCGCTGCAGCTCGATCCGAAGAGCGGCGCCGCCTACGTGAACCTGGCGCTGGCGCAGAAGGCCGCCGGCCAGGCGGGCGACGCGCAACTCAGCCTGCGGCGCGCGCTCGAGCTCGATCCGCGCAACGCCGCCGCGCACTACAATCTCGCCCGGCAGTTCGAGGAAAGCGGCGAGGCGGCGCCGGCGCTCGATCACTATCGCCAGTTCCTGCAGTACGCCGGCCCCGACCAGTCGGGCTACGCGCCGGACGTCCGCACCCGCATCGCCGCGCTTCAGGGACGGATGAAGTAGTCTTCCGCAAGAAGCCTGAACCAGTCCTTCCGCCTGAAGGCGGAAGCCACGAGAATAGCCGCATGTCGGAAATCGACGCCTTACTGAAGGAAGACCGGAGCTTTGCGCCGCCGGAGGCGTTCCGCCGCGACGCGGTGGTCAACGATCCCGGCGTTTACGCGCGCGCCGACGCCGACCCCGAAGCGTTCTGGGAAGCGTTCGCGCGCGAGCTCGAATGGATCGCGCCGTGGTCGCGGGTGCTCGAGTGGACGCCGCCGTACGCGAAGTGGTTCGTCGGCGGAAAGCTCAACGTCAGCGCCAACTGCATCGACCGCCACGTCCGCGGCCCGCGTCGCAACAAGGCGGCGTTCATCTGGGAAGGGGAGCCCGGCGACCGCCGCACCCTGACCTACTGGGATCTCTATCGCCAGGTCGGCGCCTTCGCCAACGTCCT
>Ga0207708_10001565_pt1 | contig 17085 bp, 16 predicted proteins | sample KBSK5101metaG_FD_184340 | JGI IMG/M metagenome (GOLD analysis project Ga0207708, IMG submission 184340) | Corn, switchgrass and miscanthus rhizosphere microbial communities from Kellogg Biological Station, Michigan, USA - KBS K5-10-1 metaG... | ecosystem: Host-associated > Plants > Roots >...
CCTGGGCGAGACGCCGGGGTGGAAGTACGCGGCGATCGGCCTGCTCGCGGGGTTCGTCTCGGGGCTGCTGGGCGTCGGCGGCGGGATCGTGATGGTGCCAGCCTTCACGTCCTGGATCGGGATGCCCCTGCGCCGGGCGCTCGGGACCTCCCTGCTCGTGATCGCGGTCCTCGTCATCCCGGGCACGATCGTCCACGCGCTCCTCGGGAACGTCGACTGGGCGATCTTCCTGGTGCTCACGCTCGGCGTGATCCCCGGGGCACGGCTCGGGGCCCGCATCGCGCTGGGCGTCCGCGAACGCACGTTGCGCCTCGCGGTCGGTACCTTCCTGCTCGTGGTGGCGATCGCATACGCGGCGACCGAGCTCACGGCCCTGGCCGAGGGGCAAGGGTAGGATGACCCGACCGATCATGCGACGGCTCTCGCCGCTCGTCCCCGCGCTCTCGTCCGTGTTCGCGCTCGTGCTCCTGTTCGCCCTCGGGTCGCCGGCGCCGTCCGCGACCGCGCAGGAGAGCCCCTCGGTCCTGCTCACGCTCCTGTCGCAGCCATCGTGGAACTGCCCAACCGCGACGGCCGACCTGGCGCAGGAGCAGACGACCTGGAGCTGCCCGTCCGGGCGGGAGCTCGTGGTGCGGTTCCGGGCGCAGAACCGGGGGACGACCCCGCTCGACGAGCTCGCGATCGGCGTCACCCTGTACTCGCGTGTCCTCACCAGGAGCGCCTACGAGGCCTCGCTCGCCTCCGACCCATCGATCGTGATCGACGGGGGCACACTGCCGAGGGAGGGCCAGATCGCACCCGGCCAGACGAGGGACTTCGAGGTCTCGCTGACGCTCGGTCCGGGCATCGACACCGACCACTCGGGCGTCTACCCGCTCAAGGTCGACCTCCGCAGCGGCATCGGGTCGTTGGCCGCCCTGCGGACGCCGGTGATCTACCTGGTCCGGGAGCCCGAGATCCCGCTGGGGCTGTCGTGGACCTTCGTCCTGTCGCACCCGATCACCTTCGAGCCCGACGGAACGTTCAGCGATCCGTCCCTGGAGGTCTCGCTCGGGCCGGGCGGCCGGCTGAACGGCGAGATCCGCTCGCTGCTCGAGGTCGCTGCCGACCCCACCGCACCGCAGGTCGACGTGGCGATCGCGCCGGTGCTACTGACCCAGCTCGGACGGATGGTCGACGGCTATCGGGTCGCCGAGGATGGCGGGGATCGGCAGGTGGCGCGGGGCGAGGGCGGGTCGGCGTTGGCCAAGCAGGCGCTCGACGACATCCGAACGGTCGTCGCCGCCCCGAACGTTGAGGTCACAGCCCTGCCCTTCTCGGCTCCGGAGATCCCGTCGCTCTACGGCGGGGGTCTCGGACGGGACGTCGTCGTCCAGCTCCAGCACGGCCGCGACGTGACGTCGACGCTGGTCGGAGCCCAGATCCCCGAGACGATCCTGCGGCCGCCGGGCGCCGCCCTGGACGACACGACCCTGCGTGGGCTCGCCGGCGACGGCATCAGAACGCTGATCGTCGACCCCACGACCGTCGAGCTGCCCGAGCAGCCGCTCGGGTTCGCCGGTCCGCCGACCACGACGCTGGGCGAGGGATCGCTCGCGGCCGTCGTCCCCGAACCGGCGAGCGACGCCCTCCTCGGATCGGTGGTCGGCGAGGATCCGGTCCGCGCGGCGCAAGTGCTGCTCGGCGAGCTCGCGACGATCTGGCAGGAGCAGCCCGGCGAGACACGGGGCGTGGCGATGGTGTTCGGCGAGGACGCGCCGCTCCCGGGCCCGTTCTTCCCGCCGATGGTCCGAGGCGTCGCGACCGCGCCGTGGCTCGCGCCCACCGCCGTCGGCGGGTTCGTCGCGACGTTCCCACCGACCGGCGGGTCGATCCTCGTGTCGCCCTCGTTCCGGCGGTTCCCGATCGCGTACGTCGCCTCACTCAAGCAGGCGAGGAGGCGGATCGAGACGCTCCGCTCGATGCTCCCTGATGGCAGTCTCGAACCCGCTCGCCTGGAAACGATGCTGCTGCTGGCGGAGGCGCGACAGTTCTTGACCTCGACGACGGATGGTCTGGCGTTCATCGACGCCGCTCGCGAGAGCGTGCGCGCGACTGTCGACGATCTGGCGCTCGACACGGTGCCGTCAGTGACGTTGACCTCGGACTCGGGCGGGATCCCGGTTACGGTCACGAACCAGGGGCCGCACTCGCTCAGGTTCTCGGTGCAGCTCGTCTCGACCAGGATCCGCGAGGAACCGGCGACCCCGGTCGAGCTCGCACCCGGCGAAACCGAGACGTTCCGGCTCCGGGCCAGCCTGCGATCGACCGGGCGGTTCCCGGTCCACGTGCTTATGGTCTCGCCGAGCGGCCGGATGATCGGCGAGGCGACCCTCGTGGTGCGTTCGACCGCGTACAACCGCATCGCGCTGCTGATCACGATCGGAGCTGCACTCGTGCTGCTGCTCGTTTGGGCGAGGCGGTTCGCGCCGGGCCGGCCGCGGTCGGAGAGGACCTGACCACCGGATGTCAGACGACCTGACCGAGGACCTGACCCCGGGCGGCGTCGAGCCGCCGCCACCGCCCGCCCCTCCGGCGCGTCCGGGACCGCCCGCCGAGGACTCGACGTCCTCGTTCGTCCGCAACACGATCGTGATGTCGACCGGCATCGCGATCTCGCGGCTGACCGGGTTCCTGCGCCTGTCGGCGATGGCCTTCGCGATCGGCATCACCGAGTCGCGTCTCGCCGACGCCTACAACGTCGCGAACATCACGCCGAACATCCTGTACGAACTCGCGCTCGGCGGGATCCTGACCTCGGTCGTGGTCCCCGTCGTCGTCGAATGGATGCAGGCGCGCGGTCGCGAGGTGGCCTGGGACGTCGTCCGGCGCCTGTTCACGATCGCGATCGTGGTGCTCGCGGCGATCGCACTCCTGGGCATCCTCCTGGCGCCGTGGATCGTGGACCTCTATACGGTGGGCTACCCCGACGCGCAACGCGAGGCCGTGCACGGGCTCGCCACGTTCTTCCTGCGCTGGTTCATGCCGCAGGTCGTCTTCTACGGGATAGGCGCCGTCGCGGCCGGCCTGCTGAACGCCCATCGCCGGTTCGCCGCGCCGATGTTCGCGCCGATCGCGAACAACCTGATCGTGATCGCCACGTTCCTGATCTTCGCCGCGATGCCGGGCCCGGCGGACCCGAGGGAGCTCGCGACCGGCGCGCAGCAGCTCGTCCTCGCGATCGGGACGACGCTCGGCGTGATGGCGATGACGGCGGCGCTCTGGCCCTCGGTGCGCGCGACCGGCTTCCGGTTCCGGTGGCTCGGCGGGATCCGGGACGAGGCGATCGTTCGGATCGGCCGCTTGGCCACGTGGGTCGTCGTGTACGTGGTTGCGAACCAGCTCGGCTACCTCGTGATCGTGATCCTCGCCGGCGGCCCGACCGGTGGCTACTCGTCGTACGCGGCGGCGTTCATCCTGTTCCAGCTGCCCCACGCGATCTTCGCCGTCTCGATCCTGACCGCGTTGCTGCCGGCGATGTCCTCGCGATGGGCGGCCGGGGATCTCGACGGGTACAAGGCGCTGCTCTCCCAGGGCATCCGGGCGACGGCAACGATCCTGATCCCCGCGGCCCTCGGCTACCTCGTGCTCGCGAAACCGATCGTCCGCCTCCTGCTCGAGCACGGAGCGACCACCGCCGTGAGCGCCGAACTCGTCTCCGAGGTGCTCTTCGCGTTCGCGATCGGGCTGTTCGCGTTCTCGGCGTTCCAGTTCCTGCTCCGGGCCTCGTACGCGATGCAGGACACCCGAACGCCCGCGCTCGTGAACGTCGCCGCGGTGACCGTGAACGTACTCGTCGATCTCGTGTGCTTCTTCGTGCTTGATCTGGGCGTCCCCGGTCTCGCGCTCGGTCACGCCCTCTCGTACTGGTTCGCCTCGACCGTGCTGCTGCTCCTGATCCGCCGGCGCATCGGGCCGATCGGGGGGCGGAGGATCCTCGCGTCGCTCGTGCGGATCCTGGTTGCGGGGCTCGCGACGGCGGCGGTGGCCTGGCTGGTCGCCGAGGGGTTCGAACGGTGGCTCGGGACCATGACGATCGCGACGCAGGCCGCACAGGTGCTCGGCGCGGTGGTGGCGGGGCTCGCCGTGTTCGTCGCGTCCGCGGCGGCGCTGCGGATCGAGGAGGTCGGCCTGGTGCGCCGGCGGATCGCCGCGCGATGGAGATGAGGGCGCCATTCCGAGACGATCGAGGGCTGGTCGGCAAGATCCTACTCGTGTGGCTGCTGCTGTTGGCGGTCCTGGTGGTCGGCGCGATCGACGCGGGCTCGATCCTCCTGGCACGCTCGAGGGCCGCCGATCTGGCCGAGGACGCCTCGGTCTCGGCGGCCGAGGCGTTCCGGCAGAACGGCGACGAGGAGCAGGCGAAGCTCGCGGCGCTCGACACCATCGCCGACGCCGACGAGCGGGTGCGTCTCAAGCGCATCGACGTCGGGCGGCGCGAGGTCACCGTCGTGCTCGTGGTCCACGCGGACACGCTCGTGGTCGGGCGGATCCCGTTCCTGGACGACCTCGGGCGGGTGACGGTCAGCGGTTCCACCGCGGTCCCGCGGGACTGAGCGAACGCATCCCGCAGGGTCGGGAGCGGTGTCACCGGGCATAGACTTCGAACCGTGACCCAGACGATCGAACCCGTTCACGTCCTCGCCGGCCGCTACGCGCTCGAGGAGGAGCTCGGCAGGAGCCGGACCGGGATGGTGTGGCGGTCGCAGGACCCTCTGCTGCAACGATCGGTGGCCGTGAAGCTGATCCACCCGCGTCTCGCGGATGACCCGGGGTTCGCGCTGGCGCTGGCCGAGGAGGCAAGGCGCGTGGCGGTCCTGTCGGTGCCGGGGATCGCGCGCCTGCTCGATACAGGCCAGCAGGACGGTGTCACCTACCTCGTCCGCGAGTACGCGCCGGGAACGTGCCTGCGCGGGCGGCTCGCGGAGACCGGCCCCGTGTCGGCGGAGGAGGCCGTCCGGATCGGTGTGGCCGCCCTCGGCGCACTCGGTGAGGCCCATGACCGCGGGGTCCTACATCTCGCGCTCGACCCCGACGACGTGATCGTCGGCGAGGACGGGCGGGTGTGCCTGATCGACTTCGGGATCGGCGCGGCCGTCGCCGCCAGCCGGCCGAGCGAGACCGCGGCGTTGCTCGGCGACGAACATCTGGCTCCCGAGCAGCTCGCCGGGACCGAACCCGACGCGCGCACCGACCTCCACGCGATCGCGACGCTGCTGTTCGAGCTGGTTACCGGGGAACCCCCCCGGGGCCGAACCTCGGCCCGGGCCGCCCGTCCCGACGTCCCTCGGACCCTCGACCGTGTCCTGGCGCGCGGGCTCGACCCCGATCCCGAGCGTCGGTTCCCCGACGCGCGCACCTTCGCGGACGCGCTCGTGCGCTCGGTCGAGACCGAACCCGTCGACGTGTCCGACGAGGGACGTTCGACCGACCTGTTCACCTGGATCGGCGTGCCGCTCGTCGTGGTGGGGCTCGCGATCGCCGCGATCACGCTGGGTCTGTGGATGGGCAAGCTCGAGGTGGGTGGGCCGCTCGGGATCCGCGCGGCGCCCGACGAACCCACCGCGGTCGAGACCCCACCCACGGCGATCCGACCGGCGTCCGTGAGCGCGATCGATCCGTTCGGCGACGGCGACGAGCTCTCGTCGAATGCGGCCCTCGCCGCCGACGGAGACCCCCTGACAGCGTGGCGGTCCGAGGATTACTTCGACGGCGAGCTCGGCAAGCCCGGGTTCGGGCTCCTGCTCGATCTCGGCGGTCGGCACGAGGTCCTGGGGCTGCGGCTGTGGACGCCGCATCCTGGGTTCCGGTTCGGCGTCGCGGTCGGCGACGACCCCGACGCGCTCGTCGACGAGGTCGGCGGCGAGGTCACCGCGACGTCCCTGTCCCGCATCCCCGTGCGAGGCGCCGGCCGGTACGTGCTCGTGTGGATCACCTCGGTCGTGCCGGTCGACGACGGCATCCGCGCCGAGGTGGCCGAGGTGCGGGTGGTCGTCCGCAACGCCGAGGCGGTCGGTGCCTGACCCGCCGGCCCGCGACGAAGACCTCGTCCGCCGGTACCTGTCGGGAGATCGAGCCGCGTTCGCGGCGTTGGTCGAACGCCACGAGCGACGCGTCTACAACCTCGCGCTGCGGATGACGGGTCGAGAGGAGGACGCGCGCGACGCGACCCAGGACGCGTTCCTCACGGTGCTCCGCAAGCTCTCGTCGTTCCGCGGCGAGGCGGCATTCACGACCTGGCTCCACCGCGTGACGGTCAACGCTTGTTACGACCTGCTGCGCAAGCGCCAGCGGGCACCCCTGCTCGACCGTGGCCAGGACGACCTGCCCGCGCGAGAGCCGCCGCCGGCTCCGGACCACGCCGACACCTCGAGCCTGTCGATGGACGTGCAGCAGGCGCTGTTGCAGGTGCCCGAGGACTTCCGCGCGGTGATGATCCTGCACGACGTCCACGACCTGCGGCAGGAGGAGGTCGCGGCCATCGTGGGCGTTCCCGTCGGCACCGTGAAGTCGCGGCTCCACCGAGGCCGGATCGCGCTGGCCAAGGCGATGGGGATCCAGCAGGAGGGACGGCCATCCGGCGAGCTCGGGTCCTCGGGGCCCGATGAGCCACCCGGAGGTCCCCGGTTCGGGGAACGGGCGGACGCCGCCGGGCCGTCAGAAGGGACGATATCCCCGTGAGCCATCCCGAAGATCTCCTCGCCGAGTACGTCGACGGCACGCTGGCCGAACGCGAGCGTGCCTTCGTCGACACGCACCTTGACGGGTGCGCGCGCTGTAGCTCCGAGATCCGGCAGGCTGAGGCCGCCAAGACCGCGCTGAGCGAGCTCGAGGACGTCCGGGTGCCGTTCGGGGTGACCGGCCCCGTGCTGGCCGAGGCGGGACGGCGGTTCGAGGGTCGCCGCCGCGTGGCCTGGGACCGCTTCCAATGGGCCGCCGGCCTGGCCGCGGCCGCGTCGCTCATCGTGGTCGTGGCCCTCAACGTGGGCGGCGAGGACGCGCGGAACGCCGCGACCCCTGCTGCCACCAGCGCGTCCGACGGCACGGGCGCCGCGGGGGGAGCCGAGGGGGCGGCGCCCGGGGCGATCCACTTCGCGGGCATCGAACGCCAGCCGAACGTGAATTACGACGACCCCGGGATCCAAGCGGTGGCGCTCGAGGCCGCCGACGCGGTGGTGGCGGCCGAGGAGGCGCAGGCGGGCGAGCGGACTTCGGCCCCGGCGGCCGCGTTCGCAACCTCCGCCCAAGACTCGAAGGAGCGCACGACCCTGGCGCAGGACTGCGTCCAGCAGAGCGGCATCCAGGGTCAGCAGGACGTCCTGATACGCCTCATCGAAGCGGAGTTCGAGGGAACGCCCGCGTACATCGCGGTCTTCTCGGAGGGCCCGGGCGCCGGGCAACCCCCCGACCACATCGTCGTCTTCGTGGTCGCGAAGGACGACTGCCGCATCCTGAGCACGGCTTCCCAGAGGATCACGCCCGGCTGACTGGTTGCGGACCGGCCTCCCCGGGTGAAGGTTCGAGCATTCACTCGTAGAGTTACCGGTCGTGAGGTATCGCGTCGAGCAGCTCGCGGCCGCGTGTGACGTCTCGGTCGACACCGTCCGCTACTACCAGACCCGGGGTCTCGTCCCGCCGCCCGCGCGCGAGGGCCGGGTCGCCTGGTACGACGACCGCCACGCCGAACGGATCCGCGAGGTACGCGAGCTCCGGCGCCGAGGGCTCACGCTCGCGGCGATCGAACGGGTGCTCGGCGACGGGCTCGACCCCGCCGACGCGGATCTCGCGGTCGCGATCGCGGCGGCACGCGGCGAGGCGGAACAGGACGAGCTCCTCACGCTGGACGGGTTCGCGAGCCGCAGCGGGGTCCCCGCCTCGCTGATCCAGGCGGTCGAGCGCGAAGGGATCGAGCTCGGGCGCACGGTCGACGGCGAGGTCCGGTACACCGCCGCCGATATCGACATGGTCCGGGGCGCGCTCCGCCTCCTGGAGTACGGCCTCCCGCTCGGCGAGCTCCTGTCGCTCGCGCGGGACACGAACGACGCGATGGTCGCCCTCGCCGCACGCGCCGTCGAGTTGTTCGACGAGCATGTCCGCAAGCCGATCCGGGACACCGCCGGCGCGGAGGGAGCCGCGGCGCAACTCGTGGAGGCGTTCGACGCGCTGCTGCCGGCCGTGACGAACCTGGTCGCCAACCACTTCCGGCGGGTGCTGCTGGCCGAGGCCGAGGAGCGTCTGGAGTGAGCGGGACCCCGGAGGGCCTGCCGGAACCGGCCGAGAAGGCGAGCGTCGTGCGTGGCATGTTCGACCGGATCTCGAACCGGTACGACCTGGTGAACCGCGTGATGACGTTCGGGATGGACGTCGGGTGGCGTCGGCGCGCGGTGGCCGAGCTCCGTCTGCCCGGCGACGCGCTGGTGGCCGACCTCGCGTGCGGTACGGGCGACCTGTGCGAGGAGCTGCTCGACGACGGGTACCGCGCGGTCGGCTTCGACTTCTCGCACGGGATGTTGCGCAACGCCCGCACGGCGGCGCAGGTCGTCGAGGCGGACGTGCTCCGGCTCCCGCTGGCCGACGGGAGCGTGGACGGCGCGACCTGTGGGTTCGCGATGCGCAACGTGACCGACCTTGCCGCCTTGTTCGCGGAGACGGCGCGGGTCCTGCGGCCTCGGGGGCGCATCGCGTTCCTCGAGACGGCCGAGCCCGACGGGCGCGTGCTGCGGGCGGGCCACTCGCTGTACTTCCGTCGGATCGTGCCGCTGATCGGCGGGGCGCTCTCGGACAAGGAGGCGTACCGGTACCTCCCCCGCTCGACCGCCTACCTGCCCGAGCCCGAACGGTTGCTCGAGATGCTCGGCGAGGCGGGGTTCGTGCAGGTGGAGAGGGCCCCCCTCGGCGGCGGCGTGGCGCAACTGCTCCTGGGGACCCGGCGATGAGGTCCACGATGAGGCCGGCCGCGTGACCATGGCCGCGAGGGCGACCCGGCTGGGACCGGCGTTCGACCTGCTCGCCGGGTACCGCGAGGGTGGCTTCTTCCTCGAACGCTCCGGCCTCGGGCTCGCGACCAGCGGCGAGGTCGACCGGGTCTCGGCCGAGGCCGGGCCCGAGCGCATCCTGCGCCTGTCGCGTTCGGCGGTCGAGGCGCTGGCCGCGATCGAGGCCGAACCCGGCTCGCCCGCCCCGGCGGTGGTGGCGTCGATCCCGTTCGACGACCGCGAGCCGGCGGAGGCGGTCGTCCCGCGAAGGACGACCGTGCGTCTGGACGCCGGCGAGACCTGGCAGATCGAGATCGCCCCGCGTGGTGAGACCCCGCACGCGGGCGAACGCGAACGCTGGACCGGACGGACGCTCCCCCACGACGCGTTCGAGGAGATCCGGCTCCGACCCGATCCCGAGCCCGACGAGTACGCGGCGGCGGTGGCTCGGGCGACCGAGCGGATCCGCGCGGGCGAGCTCCGCAAGGTCGTGCTCGCTCGGACGATGCTCGTGAACGCGGGTCGGACGCTCGACGCGAAGCAGCTGCTGTGGCGCCTGCGCGCCGTCGACGCGGACTGCTACGCGTTCGCCGCCCCCCAGCCGAACGCGGTGACGGGTTCGGTGCTCGTCGGCGCCACGCCCGAGCTCCTTGTCCGCCGCCGCGGCCGGCTCGTCGAGGCGACGCCGCTCGCGGGTTCGTCGCAGCGGTTCGGAGACGCAGCGCGCGACCGCGCCTCGGCGGACCGGCTGTTCCGTTCGGGCAAGGATCGCGAGGAGCACGCGGTCGTCGTCCAGGACGTCCACCACATCCTCGAGTCGTTCTGCGAAGACCTCGTCCATCCGCACGAGCCGGAGCTGCTCGGCACCGCCAACGTGTGGCACCTCGCGACGCCGTTCCGGGGGCGCCTGCACGACCCGTCGGTCACCGCGCTCGAACTCGTGGCCGCGCTCCACCCGACGCCCGCCGTGTGCGGATCACCCCGCGAGACCGCTCGCGAGGCGCTCGAGGACCTCGAGCCGATCGAGCGGGGCGGGTACGCGGGGCCCGTCGGCTGGATGGACGCGCACGGCGACGGCGAATGGGCGATCGCGCTGCGCTGCGCCGAGATCACGGGTTCGATGGCCCGGCTGTTCGCGGGCGCCGGCATCGTCGCCGACTCGGAGCCCGAGGCCGAGCTCGACGAGACCGAGCGCAAGTTCCGGGCCCTGCTGGACGCGCTCCGCTGGGGTTGAGTCAGTCCCCGGCCAGATCCATCCCGAGCGGCCCGGCCTCGGCGCCGAACCCCGCGCGCCGGTAGAACGAGACCGACCGGGGCGTCGGCCAGACGACCGCCTCCGCCGCCTCGCGCTCGCGCGCGTACGTCATCGCGGCGTCGAGCAGGCGACCGCCCAGGCCTTCGTCGCGGAGCGAGGGCTCGACGTACACGTTCGTCACGTACGCGATCGGGCGCTCCCATCGGTCCCGGCTCGGATGCGGGATCTTCTCGACGAACTGCAACCACACGCACCCGACCGTCCGGCCCGCGTCCTCGGCGACCCACGCCCGCCAGGCCGTCTCGTCGGCGAGCACGTCGATCGCGAAGGCGCGGAACTCACCGGCGAACGCCTCGAACGAGCGGGACACCGGCGTCCCCTGTTCGACGCGGAAGTCCCATCGGAGCCGCGCGAGCTCGTCGGCATCGCCGGCCGTCGCCAGGCGGATCTCGACCATCAGGCTGCGAAACCACCCACGCTCACATCGTAGGCCGGTGCAAGACCGAGGCGACCGCGTCCCGGACCGCGGCGTGCAGCTCGACGTTACGGGCACGGTCGGTCGGGACCTCGACGACGTGGACCCCGCCGGCCTCGCGCGCTCGTTCGACCGCCGGGATCAGGTCGGCGGCGTGTTCGACCAGCGCGTGTCCCGCGCCGGCCGCACGGCAGATCGCGCCCAGCTCGAGCCCGTGCGGCGTCGCGAACAGCTCCTCGAACTCGGGCAGCTCTCTTTGCGGGAGGAACGAGAAGATCGCGCCGCCGTCGTTGTTCGGCACGACGAACACGCAGTCGTACCCGCGATGCGCGCTCCAGATCAAGGAGCCGAGATCATGCAGCAACGTGAGATCTCCGCACAGCGCGGTCGTCGGAGCGCCCGCGGCCGAGACCCCGAGCGCCGTCGAGACGAACCCGTCGATCCCGCTCGCCCCGCGGTTCGCGAGGACCCGGATGCCGTCGCGGGGACGCATGTACGCGTCGAGGTCGCGCACCGGCATGCTGGAACCGACGACGAGCGTGCCGTGATCGGGGGCGGACGCGGCGACGTCGCGCGCGACCCGGCCCTCGAATGGCTCCTCCCAACCGTCGACCGTCGCATCGACGGCGTCTCGAGCGCGCTCATCCGCATCGGTCCACGCGCGGAGCCAGGCGCTCTCTCCCGCCGGCTCGGATCCCGGCAACAGATCGGGCACGAAGCCCGCAGGCTCCGCGCGGAGGGTCCAGGCCGCTTTGCGGTGAGGGTCGCCGACGAGATGGTCCTGGTCGACGATGACCAGCCGGCCCGCCCTGCGGACGAGCTCGAGCCCAGCCCTCGACGTCGGCGCGGCGCCGAACTGCACCACCACCTCGGGGACGTGCTCGTTCGCGAACCTCGCGTCGGTGAGGAGGAACGAACCCGCCGAGAGCGCGCCCGGGACGCGGAGGTTCGAGGTGGGTTCGGCCAGGAGCGGCCATCCCGCTCGAACCGCCAGTTCGGGAAGCGTCGGAGGTGACTCCCGCATCGAACCCGCGAGGATCAGGCCATCGGTCGTGGAAGTGAACTCGCGCTCGAGCGCGTCGATCTCCTCGGGTTCGGGGCTGACCGACAGCGTGAACTCGGTTCCGGACGGCGGCGAGGCTGACAGCACCTGGGGTGCACCCACCAGCGGTTCGCGGAAGGGCAGGTTCAGGTGCACCGGGCCGGGCGGCGGTCCCATCGACGCCCTGGTGAGCTCGAGGACCAGGTCGTGCCAGGCCTGCTCGTCGGCCACGTCTCCCGGGACGGGCGCGTCGATCGACGCGCGAACGTACCCGCCGAACACCCCGACCTGGTCGATCGTCTGGTTCGCGCCGACGCCGCGCACCTCGGGCGGCCGATCGGCGGTCAAGAGCACCAGCGTCGCTCGGGACAGCGACGCTTCGATGACCGCAGGCAGGAGTTCGGCGACGGCGGTGCCGCTCGTGCAGGCCACGGCGACCGAACGGCCGGTCACCTTCGCGATGCCGAGCGCGAAGAACCCCGCGGCTCGCTCGTCGAGATGGACGTGCAGTCGGACGTGCGGATGACGCGCGAGCGCGAGCGCGAGCGGTGTCGAGCGCGACCCGGGCGAGACCGTCGCCTGTTCCATGCCGGACCGCACGAGGTCGTCGACGACCCACCAGGCGGCCGCGAAGGCACGCTCGGCTTCGCTCATCGGCTCACCAAGCGATCCACAGCCCGATCGCGAGCAGCGACCCGAACACCCCTTGCAGCCTCGCAGTCCCCACCAGCACCGGGATGAGCTCGCGGCCGGCGGCCCTGCCCAGCTGTTCGTACGGCTTCACCGCGATGACCACCGCCCCGAGCGCCAGCAGGGACCAGGGGGGAAGCCCACTCCCGTCGGCGAACGCGTCAACCACGACGCCGAGCACAACGGCACCGAACGCCGCAACCACGCAGGCCCGGTACAGCACCCGCGTCCGCGCGTCTCCGAGTCGCACGGCGAGCGTGCGCTTCCCGGCGACGGCGTCCGTGGGGATGTCGCGCAGGTTGTTCGCGACAAGGATCGCGACGGCGAGCAGGCCGATGGGCACCGAGGCCCACCACGCCGCCGTGGGGACGCTCTCGGCCTGGACGAACGCACTCCCCGCGGTCGCCATCAGCCCGAAGAACACGAAGACCATCACCTCGCCCAGACCGAGCTCGGCGTAGGGCCTCGGCCCGCCGCTGTAGAGCCAGAGCGCGAGCATCGCGAGAGCCCCGATCGGCACGAGCCACCATGTCGTCGCGGCGGCCAGGGCCAGCCCGGCGACGCCCGCGACGAGGATCGAGAGCAGCGCGACGATCAGGACCGTCCGCGCTGGCGCCAGTCCCGAAGAGGTGAGCCTCGGAGGTCCGAGCCGGTCGGGCGTGTCCACGCCGCGAACGCCGTCGTGGAAGTCGTTCGCGAGGTTCACGCCCACCTGGAGCCCGAGTGCGACCAGGAGCGCCGCGACGAACCGCCAGGGCACGAACACCCCGGCCGCGGCGGTCCCGACGACGACCGGGGTGATGCCGGCCCCGAGCGTCCGAGGCCGCGCGCCCTGGACCCAGACGCCGAGACGGCTCACGGCCGCTTCGGGAACCTCGTGAAGTCCGGCGCGCGCTTCTCCACGAACGCGTCCCGGCCCTCCTGCGCCTCCTCCGTCATGTAGTAGAGGAGGGTCGCGTCACCGGCGAGCTGCTGCACGCCGGCCAGACCGTCCATCCCGGCGTTCGAACCGGCCTTCAGCAATCGCAGGGACAGCGGGCTCATCCGCAGCATCTCGCGGCACCAGGACACGGTCTCGCGTTCGAGCTGTTCGAGCGGCACGACGGTGTTGACCAGCCCCCACGTGAGCGCGGTCGTCGCGTCGTACTGGCGGCAGAGGAACCAGACCTCCTTCGCGCGTTTCTCGCCGATCTGACGCGCGAGCAGGTTGATCCCGTACCCGCCGTCGAACGACCCCACCCGCGGACCGGATTGGCCGAACCTCGCGTTGTCCGCCGCGATCGTCAGGTCGCAGCACACGTGCAGGACGTGGCCGCCGCCGATCGCGTACCCGGCCACCATCGCAACGACCGGCTTGGGGAGCCGCCGGATCTGGATCTGGAGGTCCAGGACGTTGAGGCGACCGATCCCGTGCTCGTCCACGTAGCCGTCGTCGCCTCGGACCTTCTGGTCCCCGCCACTGCAGAACGCCTCGGTCCCCTGGCCGGTGAGGACCACCACGCCGATCTCGGGATCGTCGCGCGCGACGTCGAACGCCCCGATCAACTCGCGCACGGTGAGCGGTCGGAACGCGTTGCGCACCTCGGGCCGGTCGATCGTGATCTTGGCGATTCCCTCCGCCGTCTCGTACCGGATGTCCGTGTACGCGCCGGACCTCGTCCAGCTGGGGACCGGGGTGTCTGACGTCATGACTGCGCACTCCTAGAGCGAACACTCGAACGGTCTGGGCTAGCCTAGCGGATGTGCCGGCCCTCGAACATGTCTCGGTCATCTCGGGCGACGTCGTCGCGGTCTCGTGGGAGCCCGCCCCGGCGTGGTTCGACCTGGTCGCCGAGATCTGGGGCGCGGGTGCCGCCCTCCTTCCGATCGACCACCGCCTGCCCGACCTGGAAGCGCAGGCGCTCCTGCACCGCGCCCGGCCGACCGTGTCGATCGACGGCGGTGGAGCGCGGCGGATCGACGGCGAGCCCGCCGATCCCGAGGTCGCGGTGATCGTCCCGACCAGCGGCACGGGCGGAGCGCCGAAGTTCGTGGAGTTCGACCGGGCGGCGATCGACGCGGCGGTGGCGTCCTCCGCGCTGGCGCTCGGAGCGTCCGACGAAGACCGCTGGCTCTGCTGCCTCCCGTTGGCGCACGTCGGCGGCCTGCTGGTCCTGCTCCGGGCGATCCTGCTCGGCGCCCCGGTGACGATCCACGCCGGGTTCGACGCCGGCGCCGTCGCGGCGGAGCGTGACCCGGCCTTCACCTCCCTGGTTCCCACGATGCTCGGGCGGCTCGTCTCGGCGGGGGCCGACCTGTCGGCCTTCCGGGCGATCCTGGTCGGCGGCGCCCACCTTTCGCCGGACCTGCGCGCGGACGCCGAACGCGCCGGCGCGAACGTCGTCGAGACCTATGGCCTCACGGAGACGTGCGGGGGCGTCGTGTACGACGGCGTCCCGCTCCCCGGCACCGAGATGCGGATCGACCCGGAAGGTGGCATCGAGCTGCGCGGTCCGACGCTGATGCGCGGGTACCGGTTCGACACGGAGGCCGGCGCCGCGGCCTTCACCGAGGACGGCTGGCTGCGGCCCGGTGACGCGGGCGAGATCGACCGCGAGGGTCGCCTCCACGTCGTGGGTCGGTTCGATGACCTGATCAACACCGGCGGCGAGAAGGTGTGGCCCGACGAGGTCGAGGCGGCCCTCCGCGAGCACCCCGGCGTCCGCGACGTGGCCGCCGGTGGCCGGCTCGATCCCGAGTGGGGCCAGCGCGTCGCCGTCTGGGTCGTCCCCGCGGATCCGGCGGACCCCCCGTCGCTCGAGGAGCTGCGCGCCTTCGCCGCACGAACCCTCCCCCGCTACGCGGCGCCGCGCGAGCTCACCCTGGCGGAGTGGCTCCCTCGGACGCCATCGGGCAAGCTTCGACGTGCTGCGTTGCCCCGGGACTGAACGGGAATAGGCTGCGGTTATCCTCGGTGGAGGAGCGGGGTCACATGGTCGACGAGCGCAGCACCGTCATCTTGGGTTCGGGGCCGGCCGGGTACACGGCCGCGCTCTACGCTGCCCGGGCGAACCTGCGACCGCTGCTGGTGAAGGGGCTCGAGGCCGGCGGACAGCTGATGCTGACCACGGACGTCGAGAACTACCCCGGGTTCCCCGACGGCATCCTCGGACCCGAGCTGATGGACGCGTTCGAGAAGCAGGCGGCCCGGTTCGAGACCGACATCGTGGCGCAGTCGGTCACGCGGGTGGACCTGTCGGACCGCCCCTTCGGCGTGTGGGCCGGCGACCTCGAGTGGCAGGCCCGGACGCTGATCTTGGCGACCGGCGCGAGCGCGCGGTGGCTGGGCGTCCCCGGCGAGGAGACGCTCCGCGGGCGTGGCGTCAGCGCCTGCGCCACGTGCGACGGGTTCTTCTTCCGCGACCGCGCGCTCGTCGTCGTCGGCGGTGGCGACACGGCGATGGAGGAAGCAACGTTCCTCACGAAGTTCGCGAGCACGGTCACGATCGTGCACCGCCGCGACGAGTTCCGCGCCTCGAAGATCATGCAGGAGCGCGTGCTCTCGAACCCGAAGATCCGGGTGACGTGGGACACCGTCGTCGAGGAGATCGTCGGCGACAGCGCGGTGACCGCCGTGCGCCTGCGGAACGTGGCGACCGGTGCGACGAGCGAACACCCGACCGACGGCGTGTTCGTCGCGATCGGGCACACTCCGAACACCGACCTGGTGAAGGGGCAGCTCGAGCTCACGGACAGCGGCTACGTCCTCGTCCAGGAGCCAACCACCAAGACGAGCGTCCCCGGCGTGTTCGCGGCCGGCGACGTCACCGACCTGATCTACCGTCAGGCGGTCACGGCCGCGGGCCAGGGGTGCAAGGCCGCGATCGACGCCGAGCGGTTCCTGGAAGAGCAGGCGCACGGAACAGGTTGACACGGATACGACCAGAACAACGATGAGCGACCGAAAGGACGATGACACGTGGTGATGATGGGTGACGTGACGGACGCCGATTTCGAGGAGAGGGTGCTCGGATCCGAGACGCCCGTGCTCGTGGACTTCTGGGCCGAATGGTGCGTGCCGTGCCACATGGTCTCGCCCGTGGTCGAGGAGATCGGTCAAGACAAGGGCGACACGCTGCAGGTCGCGAAGTTGAACATCGACGACAACCCCGACGTCACGCGCCGCTTCGCCGTGATGAGCATCCCGACGCTCATGCTGTTCAAGGACGGCGTGGAGATCGCGCGCGTCGTGGGCGCCCGGGGCAAGGACGCGCTCCTGAAGGAGATCGACCCGCACGTGCCTGCCGCCTAGCGGCGCGTTCCTCGCACCGTCGGTTGCCGGACGGCCCCGTTCCGCGGAGACTCCGGACGTGGACCTCATCCGAACCGGCGCACGGGGCGAGGACGTCCGCGACGTGCAGCATCGGCTGCTCGGGGCGGGGATGAGGATCGAACCCGACGAGCTCGACGGGTCGTTCGGCGCCTCGACGGAGGCGGCACTTCGAGAGTTCCAGCGCGCGCGCGGGCTCCCGCCGGACGGGATCTTGGGGCCCGACACGTGGGGGCAGCTCGTCGAGGCCGGCTACCGGCTCGGCGACCGCACCCTGTACCTGCGCTCGCCGGCGTTCCG
>Ga0207708_10001566_pt1 | contig 17082 bp, 12 predicted proteins | sample KBSK5101metaG_FD_184340 | JGI IMG/M metagenome (GOLD analysis project Ga0207708, IMG submission 184340) | Corn, switchgrass and miscanthus rhizosphere microbial communities from Kellogg Biological Station, Michigan, USA - KBS K5-10-1 metaG... | ecosystem: Host-associated > Plants > Roots >...
CCGCAACGGACGTCGCCTGGCGGGCGGCGCGGACGATGGCTTCGGCCATGACGTCCGCGGCGAGCGCGCCGATCTGGCCGACATCGGCGGCGCCGGTGCGCGATCCGGTGGCCAGTGTGAAGATCGTGTCGCCGTCGACCGGTGTGTGCACCGGGACGATCGCGCGCGCGAAGCCGTCGTGCGCCATCTCGGCGATCTTGCGCGCCTGCGCCTTGGTGATCTTCGCGTTGGTCGCGATCAGGCCGAGCGTCGTGTTTTCACCCGGCCGCTGCGCCGCCGTCGTCCCGGTTCGCAACAGCGTGCGCGCATCGAGAAAACTGACGCCGTCCTTGCCCCGCGCGCCGGCGACGATGCGGCCGGTGGCGGGATCGACAATGTCGCCGGCGGCGTTGACCGCGACGAGCGCCGCGACCGTGAGTCCGCTCGGCAGGGTGATCGACGCGGTGCCGATGCCTCCCTTCATGGCGTTGCCGCCGCCGCCGAACTTGCCGACGGTCGCGCCCGCACCCGCGCCGACGCTGCCTTCGGCGATCGGTCCGTCGCTGGCCGCCTTCGCCGCCGCATATCCGCACGAGGCGTCGGGCCGGATGAGCGGCTTTCCGCCAACCGGAAGATCGAAAAGCACCGCGGCAGGAACGATCGGCACATACGCACCGCCGAACGGGAAGCCGACCTTCCGCTCTTCGAGATACCTCATCACGCCGCTCGCGGCATCGAGGCCGAACGCGCTGCCGCCGGAGAACACGATCGCGTGCACCACATCGACGAGATTCGACGGATCGAGCAGGTCGGTCTCGCGCGTGCCGGGCGCGGAGCCCCTGACCGCGACGCCGCCCGTCGCACCCTTCTCGATGAGGATGACCGTGCATCCCGTCGGACGTTCGGCAAGGGTGTAGTGACCAACGCGTATGCCATCAATCGCCGTCAGACCCTTGCCCTGAGCGAGTAATGGGTCAGTCGAAGGCTGACCCATGACGAGTCGAAGGGTGAGCATGGCACCGAGAACGCCAATGAACCTGCCTCTCATGCCCACAGCTTAACCCCTATACTCGGCGGATGCGGATCCTGAAAGCAGGCCTCATCGCGGCCATGGCCGCCGTGATCGCGATCGCCAGCCTTGATGCGGTGACCCGCGTGCCATCAGCGGACGGACAGTTCTGGGACATCCAGGACACCAGCCCATGGGCGCAGGACAGCGGCGGCATCGCCACCGGCGGCCGCGCCAATCCCTTCAACGGCTTTGGCTATCTCAAGCTGCAGGTGCGGCGCGCCGACAATTCGCTGCTGGCGCGCAATCACTACCTCAGGGGTTTCGGCCTCCACCACGACGGCGCCGGCCGCTTCGACTCGATCACGCCGGTGCTCGCCGAGGGCATCCTCGTCTCGCGCGACGTGACGACGACGAAAGAGACCCAGTATCTCCGCTACTTCGACGCCTTCACCAACAGCTCGAACGAGGAGCGGATCGTGCAGGTGGCGTTCGGCGGCGCCGCGGGCGCGTACGAAGATGGCGGTCAAATGGCGGTCGCCGTCACCTCGAACGGCGATCGCCGCATCGACCTGAGCGATTCGTTCGTCACCGTGATGCAGAACGCGACCAAGGCCGCCAATCCCGCGCTCGGTCCGTCGGGTCACGGTCCATCGGCTCACGTCGTCGGCTCGAAGCCCGGCCTGTTGACGTCGATCGGCGATATGTACCGCGATCCGTTCGCGGATGCCTATCCGGGTTTCGATCCCGCGCATATCGCCTACGTGTTCACGCTTCGTCTCCGTCCAGGCGAAACGCGCGCGCTCGTCACCTTCGTGGTGAAGGGCTTGAGCGAAGTCTACGATCCCCGCGGCGGCTATCCGATTCCTTTCAAGGACGCGCTCACGACTGGCGAAGCCGTATATTCAGGACCGGACGCGAGAATTCCCGCCGCAGGATCCGAAATCAAGCGCGTCACCGACATCGCCGCGCAGCTCGTGAAGTCTCCGGATCTTCGCGGCCTCTCTGTGTTGCAGCGGTCGCAAATATCCAACTGGAATGTCCCCGTACAGTCCGGCGTCCCGACGTTTACCGTGTTCGAGAAATCCGTATCCGATCTTGAAGCGGCGATGACGTCCGGAGGGATGACATCGGAGGACATCGTTCGTCAATATCTTGCCCGGCTCTCTCTTTACGATCGCCATGGGCCAGGCTTCCGCTCGGTGCTCGCCATCAATCCGCGCGCCATCGCCGACGCCCGCGCCCGCGATGCGGAGCGCGCCGCCAAAGCCGCGCGTGGGCCGTTTCACGGCGTGCCGATTGTCCTCAAGGACAACATCGATACCACCGAGTTGCCATCTACTGGCGGATCCCTCGCGCTGGTCGATCATCGTCCGCGCCTCGATTCGCGCGTCGCGGCCGGCATGAAACAGGGTGGCGCGGTGATTCTGGGCAAGGCCAATCTGGATGAATTCCCATTCGGCGATTTCGGCATCAGCACGGTCGGCGGCACGGTCGGCAATGCCTACGATCCGTCGCTCAGCACCTCGGGATCGAGCGGCGGCAGCGCCACCGCGGTGGCGGCGAGCCTCGCGGCGCTCGGCTTCGGCACCGACACTTGCAACTCGCTGTCGAATCCGGCCGGCTTCGCATCGCTCGCCACGATTCGCGCGACGCGCGGGCTCTTGAGCCGCGCCGGCGTGATGCCGCTCAACACCTACAACGACGCCGTCGGCCCGATGGGGAGGTCGGTGACCGACGTCGCGCTTGCGCTCGATCTCGTCACGGGTTCGGATCCTGAAGATGCGGTCACGATCGACGCGTCTAAACACATCTCCGGTTCATTCGCCGCAGGCCTCGACGCCGCAACACTGAAAGGCAAACGCATCGGCGCGTTCCGGCAGCGCTTCGTCGGCTTCACCGGCGAGCGCGAAGTCGCCGCGAACATGGAGAAGGTGATCAAGGAGCTCCAGGCTGCCGGCGCGATCGTCGTCGACGTCGCGATCCCTGATTACGATGCGAAATACGCGGCCGCACGAGGATCCGCGCCCGGCTCGTTGCGCGCCGGATGGGACGCGTATCTGTCGCGCGGCTCGAAGCCCGGCGATAAGGTGCTGACGATCCAGGATCTGCTCGCGTCCGGAAAGCTCGCGCCTGTCAGCGCCCGCCGCCTCGAAGGCGCCTTGGCGCCAACGCCAACCGGCGCCGCGCTCGACGAGGCGACCAGGCGATTCACCGCCGGCCGCGAAACCTTCCGGCAGCTGTTCGTCGATCTGATGGATCAGCAGAAGCTTGATGCGATGCTCTATCCCGCGAATCAGGCGCGGCCGCATACGCACGAAGGCGGGCTGGAGCGCTACGGATCGGAACCGGGCACGTGCGAGGAAAGCGCCGCGACCGGGCTGCCGCAAGTGACCGTCCCCGCCGGCTTTATCGGCGGACGCTATCCTGCTGGAATCTCTTTTCTCGGACGGATGTGGGACGACAAGCGGCTGTTGGAGATCGCCTTCGCGTATGAGCGGGCCACGCATCATCGCCGCCCGCCGGCGACAGTGAAGCCCTAGGCCGGGACCTAGTAGAGGACTTTGGCTTCGCCCTGATCCGCGATCAGCTTCTTGAAGTGCGCGACCAGCAGGTCGCGGCGCACCATCATCGCGTCGATCTCGCGCTTGAGCAGGAAATTCTTCACGGCGCGGTTCACGTCTTCCGTGGTCAGCGCTTCGAGTTTCTCCAGCAGGTTGCGATCGATCTTGGCCAGGTCCACCAGGTGCATCAGCTCCGGCTGCAGCCGGAACGCACGCGAGAAGTCGATCATGATCACTTTCCACTGGTGCGTGATCAGCACGTTGGTGAGGTTGCGATCGGTATCGCGCACCAGCGATGAGAACACCCGCATGCGATACATCTGCTGGTTCCAATCGGTCGGGTTCGGCGGCTGGATCTTCTTCTTGATCCGATCGGTCTCGTGCATCAGCGTCGGCACGAACCAGCTGATCGAGCCCGTCTGGCCGTTCCAGCGCCGTTCGACATAGACCGGCATCATGTAGTCCAGGCCGAGCAGCGCCGCCAGCTCGTAGGCGGCGATGTTGTACTTGTACGAATCGACGAAGTTGAGCTCGGTCTTCGTCTGGCGCCCGCCGCCGCCGAGCTCCATCACGTTCTTGTGCTCGTCGATCGCCTGAAAGACGGCGTCATGGGTGATGGTGCCGTCGCTCAGCGTCAGCCGCTTCGGGGCAGTCACGCCGCGGTCCGTGTTGCCTGACTTGATCACCTTCGCGTTCTTGAGGAAGACGCGGATCTGATCGACCGACAGTTCGGCCGACGGCGGCGCAACGGCGGCTTGTGCGTAGGAAAGCGCGGGGAAGCCGAGCAGGAGTAGAAGCGGAACGACCTTCGCACCGCTGATCCTGACCATGGCGCCTCCCGCTATTTGTAGATCTTCGTGAAGTTAACCGACGCGCCGCCGACTTGCGGCTGCACGCCAACACTGAATTTCGACTTCGCCACCGACATCGTGACGGTTCGCGCGGCGGCGATGCCGAAGCCAGCACCCATGACTACGTCCGAGGCATGGTGCCGGTTCCACGACATCCGCGCCAGGGCGACGTAGCTGCCCACAGCATACGCCGGGACGCCCACCTTCCAGCCGTAATAACGCTGCAGGACCGTAGCGGTGGCGAAAGCGCTTGCGGAATGACCCGACGGGAACGACTTGTTGTTGCTGTGGTCCGGACGGTCGCGGCGCACGATGTACTTCAGGGACTGCACCATCACTTGCGACACGACCTGCGCGCGGACGATGTCGCGGCCGACGAAAGCGACCTGCTGGTTGCCAAACGCCTTGCCCGCGCCATACGCAGCGAAGCCGGCGCCAATCTGGAACGCAAAGTTGCCGATCACGTTGCCCGACTGGAACACGGTGGTCGGGATGTTGAAGCCGTTGTTGACCCCTTCGCGGTCCCACGGGGCCGCGGCCACCGCGACGATCGCGGTGTAGGCAAGGGTGCGGCCGGTGTCGCCACTGAAGAAATGCTTGAAGTCGCCGGCCACCAGCTTCAGTGGGTTTCCTTCAGGATCGTGCGAGACGCGCGGCAGTTGCGGGACGGCGTTCGGGCCCGGTGCGGGATGCTGTTCCGTCGTCGTGCCGTCCGGCGCTGTCGTCGCGACCGTATCGGTTGATTCGGTAGGAACGGGTTCTTGCGCAAAGGCCGGGACGGCGATCGCAGAGACAAAGAGGGCACACGCAAGTAGTCGCACTTGAAACATTAAGACGGCTCGATTTCTATTAATACTGTCGGGCGGAGGCGCGGGTTCCAGTATCTCACGGCTGCCGCTCGAACCCAACCAGCGTCCAGCCGCCCGAATTCCTTCGAAAATAGGCCGAAACTGGCTTGGTCCACGCCTGCGGTCCGCCGATTGCGGCCAGATCCACCTGGATGTACTCCGACTGGGGCATGGCCGGCATCACCATTGGACTTTGCGTTCCCTCGGTCGTAGCAACCAGCGTGGCCCTGTTCGTATTGTTGTCGAACGTGTACCAGAGCGCCCGATAGCCGGGCGCGCGGTCGGCAACCGCCGCGTCGGAAGCCGCATTTCGAAACGACAGCCGGCCGTTTTGATCGAGCACCGGGTCGACAATCGGATTCACCTTCGGCAGGAACGTCTGCAGGATGCGCAGGCGCCGATCGGAAATCGCTTTGGCCAGGAATTGCTCGGAGGCCGCATCGCCAAACTTGCCCTCGGCCACCGCAGCGCGAATCATCTCGTCGCTGATCGCCGCGAGCTTCATCGCCGCCCAGAAGTTGTCGTCGGGCCGCATGTGGCGGAACGCCGCGTTGGTGATGTGCGGCCACCACTCCTCTGGATTCCACTTCGAATGATCGCGCGGCAGGCGGCCGATCGCCGGCGATTCGAAATAGTCCTGCGTGCGCCACACCGGGATGTTGAACCCGAGCGACAGCGCGCGCTTCCCGATCTCGCCCGGCTCCTCGACGAGCGCTTCGTACCCTTCCCAGCCTTCACGCGGACCGACCGCGGCGCTGCCCAGCGCCGATCCGAAATCGAGCAGGTAATTGCGGATGAAGCTCCGGCCGTTCTCGGTGATCAGCGCCGACAGCGAATTGATGCCCTTGGCATCGACGTGATTGAGCCACGCCGCGAACACGAAATAGCCGCGCAGCTCGCGGCGGTGCTCGTGCGGAATGATGTCGTTCGGATCGTCGGCACGCGTGCCGTGGAACTTGATGCGGCCGACCGGCCGCCCCGGCGCTGCCTTGCTGAAGATCACGCGATACGAGCCGTCGGGATCGCGGTCGGCGCGCCCGAGCAGCCACATGATGTCGGCCTGGTTCATCGGCCGCTTCATCTCGCCTGGCGGTTCGATCTTCGTGTCTTTGTCGATCACCAGGTTCGACGGCACGAGTTGTCCGATGTAGTACTCGGCGGTGTGATAGCCGGCGGCCCAGAATAATTTGGCCGCGACGATCTCGCTGCCCGTGGCCATCGCGCGCCATCCCGGCGGATCGAACTTGACGAACCACAACTGTTTCGCCGAATCGCGGATCGTGAAGCCCGGCGTCACGCCGTCGCTCTTCCCCTCCACGATGATCCATTTGCCCGGGGCCGGGCCGTTGCCGGTGTTCGAGGCGCGCGCCACGATGGCCGGGGTGAGCGGCATGCGTCCGGCGCGATTCACGAAGTACGAGCCGTCCGGCACTTCATCGACGGTGTTGACGTTCTTGGCGCGCTGCCCCAGGACCTTGTCGCCCGGACGCCAGAACAGGTTCTCGATCGTCTGGTAGGCGAGGTCGGGCTCGTATTTCACGGCGTTCTTCACGTCCTGCGTCATCGGCTCGCGCCAGATGGGATCGTCCGGGAAGAACCGGCGGGTTTGCTTGTCCTGAGCGAGGACGACGGCGCTTGCGCCGACGTACGAGTCGAAGGGCGCGCCGAGCGACAGCGACGACAGGGCGATGACGAGTGCCAGCAGGAGCGAAGTGCGCGTCTGCGTCAAAATGGTTGCGATCCGGCGAACGTCATCCGGAAGCCCTCCCGGCCGCGAGACACCTCGAGCCGCAGTGCGTTGAAATTCGGACCGTGAAACCTGGCGCCGATGCCCCAGTCGACATCGAACTCCCTGGTGTCGAACTGATGCCGATCGGCGGCGACCTGTCCCGCGTCCAGGAACAGCGCCATGTCCACGTACCGCGACGGCCGCCAGCGGTACTCGCCGGTGAACAGCACGCGGTTGCGATCGGCGAAGCGGCGGTTCCCGAACGCGCGCAGCGTCGAGCCGCTGCCGAGAAACGGCGCCAGCATCACCGGCACGTCATGGCCGGCGTCGGGCTGCGTGAGCGTCATCAGCGCGTGGCCCGCGAGCACGAACTGTTCGCGCACCAGCGGCAGTTGCTGCACCACCTCGTACTCCTGCAGGTTGAACGAAAACGGCTGGCCGGTGCTCTCGAAGTTGCGCTCGAACGAGGCGCGATAGAAGCCGCCCCGCGTGCTGTAGCCGGGCGCGGGGCGCCAGTCGTAGGCGATCGTCGCGCGCGAGGTGTGGAACGTCAGATCCCGATCGAGGCCGGGTGCCTCCTCGGGAGTCAAGACCGGGGAGCCGCGCTCGGTATCCATCGGCACGTAAGCATAACTGCCCGTCACGAAGACGTGGCGCATTGGCTTGATCGTCACGTTGGTGCTCAGCTCGACGGGATTGAAGTCGTATCGATCGCGCGCCGCTTTGCTCGAGTCCTGCCCGTACCCGTAGAACGACACGCCCCGCGCATCGAGCCACTGCACGTTCGCGTCCATTTGCAGCATGCCGCGCCACAACTCGGGCGCGGCGAACGTGCCGCGCATCACCATCGAGTTGTTGAACGAGATGCCGGATTGCACGTTGAAATACGACGCGTTCTCGAACCGCTTCAGGAATCCGACGCCGCCTCCCATGCCGGTGCCCGCATAGACGCTGCCGAACCAGGGATACAGGCCGTCACCGCCGGTCAGCAGCGGCGAGAGCAATACCTGCCGGACGATCTTCTCCGCTTTGGATGGCCCCTCGACGCCAAGCTGCCCGGCCTTCTCGGCCTGCTGCTCCGCGATCGTATCGACGCGCGTCGACTGCGCGGCCGCCGCCGGTGCGAGCGTGAGCACGACGATCAAGAGGAGCAGCGGTTTCATGCGTCCAGCGTCCACTTCGTTCGGGTGTAAGCGATCCGGAATCCCTGCCGCTCGGCGTTGCGCTGCGAGGAGCTCCCGGGCGCGGCCACCATCATCGCCAAATCGCACCGGTTGGATGCCGCCGTTTGTAATCTGGTATCGAGCAGCGCATTCTGCGCGCCGAGGCGCCGGCCGCGTGGAATCGTGCTCGCCCCGGCCAGCAGCGCCGTGCCCTCGTGCATGTAGAGCGCCGCCGTGGCGATGGGGTCGCCGCCCTGCTCGGCGAAGAAGCAGGTGGCGCACGCCAGGCTCAACTGCGCGAACGCCTCGATGTACGGCATGACCTCCGGATGTTCGCTCCATCCCTGTGCCGCGACGCGGCCGTAGGCCGTCGCCTCGTTGGCGTGGGCCTGCCGCACGCTCAATCCCGGATTCGTTGGAATGCGAGTGGTCATGTCGATCGGCTGATACAGCACCGTCGAGAGCTCAACCGGCTTGTAGCCGCGGCGCGCCAACGTAGCATACACATCGACGCCGGCCAACGGACACACTTCATGAAACACCGCCGAGCCGCGCGACCGGAAGAAATGCTCGATCGCGTCGAGTTCTTTTTCGACCAGCGGTTCGTGAATGCCGAGCCCGAACGTCTGGGTAATCGGCGAGCCCACGCCCGCAAACATCGCCGCCGTGCCGCCAATCGTTTTCCAGATCGCGCCGGAGTGCGGATCGATCCGCGCCTGTGCGTCGACGAAAGCGGCGTTGCCGCGCCCCTCGGTCCGCTCGAGGCGGCGCGCCAGGGCGAGGTCTGCAAAAACAGGATTCATCCGGAAGCGCTCATGTTACTCTGCCGCGCCATGACGATCACACGCCGCGAAGCCGTCGGGATGCTGGGCATCGGCGCCGCCGCCGGGATGGCAGGAACGTTTGCCGGCCCGCTCGCCGCGCAAACGCCGCGGCGGATCACGTTCCCCAAGGGAACGATCATCCGCACCATTCTGCGCGACGTCCCGCCCGAAGAGCTCGCCTCGGGAGCGACCCTGTTCCACGAGCACCTGTCGATGCGCTTTCCGCTCGGCGCCTCGTCGCACTTCACCGACGACGTGGCGATGATGATCGAGGAGGCGAAGCTCACGAAAGCCGACGGCATCGCGGCGATTGTCGACGGCGGCCATGCCGACATGAACCGCAGTGTCGACGCGCTCAAGCGCATCTCCACGGAATCGGGCCTGCCGATCATCGCCAGCGGCGGCTATTACATGCAGCGCACCTATCCTGCCGACATCGCTTCGAAGAGCGCCGATCAAATCGCGGCAGAACTCGCCAAAGAAGCCGCGGCGTCGCGCTTCGGCGCATTTGGCGAGATTGGCCAGCAGGGCGGCGTGTTGACAGACGATGAGAGGAAGGTCTTCACCGCGATCGCCAAGGCCCACGCGCGCACGGGCCTGCCGATCTTCACGCACAACGCCTATACCGGCACCCGGGCCACGCAGAATCCGGTGCCGAAAGACACCGCGATCAAGCAGCTCGATTTGCTGCTGGCCAACGGCGTGAAGCCGCAGAACCTGGCGATCGGCCACGTCTGCTGCCTGGACGACGTGAAGGCGGAGATTCCGATCGAGATCGCGAAGCGCGGCGCGTATGTGGGTTTCGATCGCGTCACGATCGCGCTCGTCCCGGATGCGCAGAAGGTCACCACGATCATGGCGATCGTCGAGGCCGGCCACGCTTCGAAGATCCTGCTGGCGTCGGATTTCTCGAACGCGCGCGGGCTGAAGAAGAACGGCGGCGGCGGCCTGGGTCAGGCCGTCACCGTGTTTGCGCCGTTGCTGCTGAAGGCCGGAATGCCCGAAGCAACGTTGAAGATGATCCTCAACGACAACCCGCGCCAGTTCCTGGCGTTCGGGCCGATTGGCTGATCGTGGTCAGGGCAGCTGGTAGATGAGAATGGTTTGCGGGTCGACGACCTTGTAGGTCAGGCCGGCCTCCCTCGTCAGCGTCTCCAGCGCTTCCTCCAACGTCACGCCCGCCAACTTGATCGTGATTTTGGTGTTGCGGCGCTCGCGGGTCGCACTCTCGTCGAATTGCACCTCGATGCCGGCCTGTTTCGCCAAAAAGCCGATCACATCGTCGAACGTGCTGTTGACGACCTGCATCTTGATCGGTTCGGTGCTGCGCGGCGCAAGCTGCTGCGCATCGACGGCGTGTGCGGCTAGAAGGGTGATCACAGCGACGGCCAACATGCGCATCTTTGCCTCCGGTTAAGCCGATTCGGGAATCGATGTTCGCACTTCGTGAGTCCTGGGTTCAAGCTCTGGCGTTTTCACCGGTGCCAGCACCGCTTCGAGCATCGGCCGCATTTGCGACAGCTGCTTGAGGCGAATCACCAAATCCCACGCCGGCTCGAACTTCTTCCAGCCGGCGCTGTACGCCAGGTGCTTCAGTGAGTGTTTGGACGACCGGTGGGCGCGGGCGGCCGTGAAAATATTTCCCCATCGATAAAACTCGCGATATGCCCAGTCGTAGCCGGTCTTGAGCGCCGCCGGCGTGATGCCGATCGGCTGGTAGACGACGTGGCGGGTGTCGTAGAGGTCCCAGTTGCTGGTCGTCAAACGCTTCTGCGCGGCCATCTCCGCATACAGTTGCGTGCCCGGATACGGCGTCGCGATGTGAAACGTCGCCGTGGTGATGCCGCTCGCCACCGCCCAGTCGACGGTACGCGCGAACACATCCGGATCCTCGCCGTCGAGGCCGAACACGAAACTGCCGTTGATCATCACGCCGAGATCGTCGAGCCGCTTGATCGCCTCTCGATACAGGGCCGCCTGCCCTGAGCAAGCGGGCTGGCGAGTGGCGCCAGACCGCGCGTCGAATGGGAGATTCTGTTTCTTCCCGGCGCCCTTCAGCCCCGAGGTCGAGAGCGTTTCGAAGCCGACGAAGATGCTGCGCAGGCCCGCGCGCGCGGCGAGCTCGATCGTGTCGTCGCGCAGGATCGAATCCACCGTCGCGGCGCCCTGGAACACGCGATTCATGCCGCGCATGCCCGTGAACAGCTCACGGGAGAAGCGTCGATGGCCGAGCAGGTGATCGTCCAGGAAATAGAGGTGGCGCCCCGGCAGCCGCGCGATCTCCGCCAGCGCATCATCGACGCGCTGCGTGTAGAACGATCGGCCGCCCTCGAAGAACGCGTCCTTGTAGCAGAACGTGCAGTGATGCGGGCAGCCGCGCGACACCACGATCGAGTTCGGCACCAGGTAGTGCGAACGCTTGATCAGGTCGCGCCGGATCGGCGGGATGTTCTCGATGCTCCGCAACGTCGATTGATAGCGGCGCTTCGGCGCGCCGGCCGCGAGATCGCGCAGGAACTGCGGGAAGGTGTCCTCGCCGGGACCGAGGAAAATCGTGTCGGCGTGCGGCGCGGCTTCTTCGGGCAGCGACGTCACGTGCAATCCGCCAAGCGCGACGCGCGCGCCCTTGCTGCGATAGTGATCGGCGATGCGATACGCGCGGTAGGCGTTGGTGATGTAGACCTGGATGATGACCAGGTCCGGGTCATCGTCGAGATCGAGCGGCTCGACGTGCTCGTCCTGCAGCGTGATGTCGAGCGCGGGATCGAGATAGGCCGCCAGGGTCGCAAGACCGAGCGGCGGGAACAGCGAGTACTTGATCGGTCGCCAGTAGGGGCTGGTGGCTTCGGTGAGCGCGGGGAGGATCAGTTTGACGCGGCGCGTCTTCCTCAGCAGGTCATGCACCCGGCTAGAATAAGTTAAAGTTCTTTAGAATGCAAAGTAAGACACTATTCCGGCCGCAACCGGCTCTTTTTCGCGATCGCCTCCAGGACGTCGTTGACCGCGGCGATCACCGCCCGCGGCTGGAACAGGTGAATCTCGTGCCCCGAGCCGACAATGACCGTAAAACGCGAATTGGTGGAAAGCTTCGCCAGCTTGGCCTGAACGTCTTCGCGTTCGGCATTGCGATCGTCACCGCGTGCGAGGACGATCGTCGGCCGATCGCCGAATGGCGTACCGGCTTTCCGGGTCGCCAGGAGCGCTGCGAGCATCGCGCGCTCCTGTTCCTGGTAGCGACCCAACTGCTCCGGTGTCAACGTCTCGGGCAGCGCAGCGATCAGCCGCTCGTCGAGCAGCAATCGCTGTTGATAGAGCTCCGGCGGCAGGCGATCGAACGGCGCGCCCTTTTGGACGGGCCGCCGCGGAATGCGCACGGTCTGCTTCGGCAGCGTCGATCGCATTTGTTCCGGGGTCATCTCCGCGATCGCAATGGCCTGGCCGCCAACCATGCCGAAGAGACGATCCTCGGTTGAGGAGTCCACGAACACGAGGCCCGACACTTCAGCGGGGTAGGCCGCAAGATACTGGCGGATCAACAACCCGCCGCGCGAGGCGCCAACGAGCACGTACGGCGCCGCCTCTTTCGCGGCCGTCAACAACGCATGCAGGTCTTCGGTGTCGGTGGATAGCGTGAACGGCGGCAGCAGATCGCTCCATCCCGAGCCGGCGCGATCGTATGAACACACACGATGCGATTTCTGCAGTTCGCTCTGCACCAGCGTGAAGTCGATGGCGAACGCGGATGCGCCGTGCTCGAAGACGACGGTCGGCGAGCCCTGGCCGGCGCACAGCAGGTGCAGCCGTCTGCCGCCGCCGATGTCGAACAGTTTTCCAGGGGCAGGAGGGAGGGCTGGTTGCGCCGCGAGAACGGCCGTGACGCAGCACGCGAGAAAACCCGACCGTAGCAAGCTCATGAGGACAGCGCCTCCGAGCTTCAGATTACTTCAGCGCCGTCAGCACCGCGTCGATCATTTTCTTCGCGTCGCCGAACAGCATCCGCGTGTTCTCCTTGTAAAAGAGCGGATTGTCGACGCCGGCATAGCCGCTGGCCATGCCGCGCTTCATGACCACGCAGATCTTGGCTTTCCAGACCTGGAGGATCGGCATGCCGTAAATCGGCGATGACGGATCGTCGAGCGCGCCGGGATTGACGATGTCGTTGGCGCCAATCACGATGACCACGTCGGTCTTGTCGAAGTCCGCGTTGATCTCCTCCATTTCGAGGACGATGTCGTACGGCACCTTGGCTTCCGCGAGCAGCACGTTCATGTGCCCGGGCAGGCGGCCCGCGACGGGATGAATCGCAAACCGCACGTTGGCGCCCTTGTCGCGAAGAAGTTTCGTCGCCTCATACAGTGGATACTGCGCTTGCGCGACGGCCATGCCGTAGCCGGGAACGATGATCACGCTCTTGGCGTCGCGCAACAGATCCGCGGTCTCTTCAGCCGTGACGGACTTCACCTCACCTGCCGGCTGCGCCGACGCGCCGCCGGGCTTGGCGCCTTCCTCCGCGCCGAAGCCGCCGAGGATCACGCTGACGAACGATCGGTTCATGGCGTGGCACATGATGTAGCTGAGGATGGCGCCGCTCGATCCGACCAGCGCGCCGGTGATGATCAGCAGATCGTTCTCGAGCATGAAGCCGGCCGCCGCCGCCGCCCACCCCGAATAGCTGTTCAACATCGATACGACCACCGGCATGTCGGCGCCGCCGATCGCCATGACCAGGTGAATGCCGATCAGGAAGGCGATCGCCGTACAGGCGTAGAGCGGCCACATCGGAGCGAAGTATTCGCTGTGGGTCACAAACAGATAACCCAGATAGGCGCAGCCGAGCACGGCGATCAGGTTGAGGACATGCCGCCCGGGCAGCAGCAGCGGCTTGCTGCCGATCAGTCCCTGCAGTTTTCCGTACGCCACGACCGATCCGGTAAACGTGATCGCGCCGACGAAGACGCCAACGAAGATCTCGGTCAAATGGATGCGGGCTTCGATGCCGTAGAGCGCGGTGCTGTGGTCCATGGCAGTGGCCATGCCGACGAGCACCGCGGCCAGGCCGACGAAGCTGTGGAGCGCCGCCACGAGCTGCGGCATCGACGTCATTTCGACGCGCGCCGCGAGCAAGGCGCCGATTGCGCCGCCAACCACGAGCGCGGCGGGAAGAATGGTGTAGCTGTCAACGCGCGGACCGAACGCGGTGACCAGTACTGCCATCACCATGCCCGCCATGCCGAACAGGTTGCCGCGCCGCGCCGATTCCTGCGCCGACAGCCCCGCCAGGCTGAAGATGAAGAGCAGCCCGGCGGCCAGATAGGCGATCGTAACGAGGGTCTCGGGCATGCGCTACCGGCGGAACATTTTCAGCATGCGCTGGGTGACGAGGAACCCGCCGGCGATGTTGATGGTTGCCAGCAGGATGGCGGCGGCGCCGAGGATGGTGATCGTCGAGGTGGGCGGCCCGCTCACCTGCAGCATGCCGCCGATTACGATGATGCCGCTGATCGCGTTGGTCACGCTCATCAACGGCGTGTGCAGGGCCGGCGTCACGTTCCACACCACCTGCCAGCCGACGATGCAGGCCAGCGCGAACACCGTCAGGTGCGACAGGAACGCCGGCGGCGCCACCAGCCCGAGACCGACCAGCGCGGCAGCGCCGACGATCGCCATGATCGATCCGGCAAGGCCACTCTTCTTTTCCGCTTTGGCTTCGTGAGCAACGGCAACAGGCTTCGCCGTGACCTTTGGATCGGGCGGCAGTACCACCGGCGGTCGTGCCGGCGGCGGCCACAGCAGCTCGCCGTTTCGCAACACCAGAGCGCCCCGCACCACTTCATCGGCGAGATCCAGGTGGAAGTGACTCGCGCCGCCGAGGTCGGCCAGCAGATGTGTCAGGTTGTTGCCGAACAGCAGGCTCGCCGTCGGCGCGAGGCGGCTCGGCAGATCCGTGTAGCCGAGAATGTGGACGCCGTGGCGCTCGACCACCTGGCCCGGCTCGGTGAGCGCGCAGTTGCCGCCGTTCTCGGCCGCCAGATCGACGATCACCGATCCATTCTTCATCGACTTGACCATCTCTTCGGTGATCAGGATCGGTGCGGGGCGGTTCGGAATCAGCGCCGTCGTGATGATGATGTCGACATCCATCGCCTGCGCGGCAAACATCTCCATCTCCGCCTTGATGAACGCCGGGCTCATTTCCTTGGCATAGCCGCCGGCGCCCTCGCCGTCCTCGGCGACGTTGAGCTCGATGAACTCGGCGCCCATGCTCTTGACCTGCTCTTTGACGGTCGGCCGCGTGTCGAAGGCGCGCACGATCGCGCCCATGCCGCGCGCCGCGCCGATCGCCGCGAGACCGGCCACGCCGGCGCCGATCACCAGGATCTTCGCCGGCGGCACCTTGCCGGCCGCCGTCATCTGACCGGTGAAGAACCGTCCGTAGAAGCTGGCCGCCTCGACGACCGAGCGATAGCCGGCAATGTTGGCCATCGACGACAGCGCGTCCATCTTCTGCGCGCGCGTGATGCGCGGAATCTGGTCGACCGCGATCGCCGTCGCCTTGCGGGCCGCGAGCTTGTCGACGATGTCCTTGTTCTTGCCGGGGTAGAGGAACGAGATGAGCGTGCCGCCCTCGCGGATCAGATCCGCTTCGTGCACGTTGAGCGCCGGATGCATCGACGGCGGCTGCACCTTCAGGAGGATGTCGCCCGTCTGCCAGATCGCGCGCGCATCGGGCACGATCTCCGCGCCCGCCGCGACGTAATCTTCGTCGCCAAACGAGGCCGCGGCGCCGGCGTCGTGTTCGACGGCCACCGTAAAGCCCATCTTGATCAATCGCGCGACGTTTTCGGGGGTGGCCGCCACGCGGCGTTCGCCGGGGCGGCACTCTTTCGGGACGGCGAGCTTCACTCGCCCGTGATTATACCTACGGCGACCGCCTGAGGAATCGGCGTTTGTGCTCCGTCGAGCTTCAATCTGAACTCGCGCTGCAGCAGGATCAGGTTCAGCGTCATCTGCAGCAGCGTCGCGACCGCGCCCAGATACCAGATCCACGACAGGTGGAACCCGGCCACGCGCGCCAGGAAGATCGCCGGGATCGCGGCGATCAGGATGCGCAGCGTCGATGTGGCCAGCGGCGGAATGGTGTTGCCGAGCGCCTGGAACATGCTCGACGACACGAATGTGATCCCCGAGGGCACGAACGTCACCACGACGATCCGCAAGTACTCCACGCCCACGGCGATGGCCTCGGGATCCTTGGTGAAGACTCGCATGATCGCCGCCGCGCCGAAATACATCGCCGCGGCGATCAGCAGCATGTAGACCGCCGCCATCCACGCGGCGGTCTTGAAAGCGGCGCGCACGCGGTCGCCTTTGCGTGCCGCAAAGTTCTGTCCCGCCACCGGCGCGACCGAAAAGCCGAGCGCCACGATCGGCAGGAACCCCGACTGGACGACGCGCAAGCCGATCGTGAAGCCGCCTTGAGCGGCCGCGCCGAACGGCTTCGTGATCGCGTAGATCACCGCCATGTACACGCCCATCAGCGCGAACTCCGCGCCGGCCGGCAATCCAATCTTGAGCATGTCCCACCACACTCGCAGCTCCGGCTTCCACTGGCCGAAGTGAAAACGCAAGTACGCCTTCGCGTCGATGAAGTAGAACGAGATCCACACCACGCCGACCACGACCGCGATGAACGTCGCAACCGCCGCGCCGCTGACACCCATCTCGGGGAAGGGCCCCCAGCCAAAAATCAGGAACGGCGCCGCGATCATGTTGATCACGACGGTGCCGGTCTGCACCAGCATGCCCGGCTTGAAGTTGCCGGTGCCGCGCAGCGCCGCGCCCATCGCGACCATCGCGAACTGCAGCGCCATCGCCGGAATGAACCACTGCAAGTACTGCTCCGTGGCGATGCGCATGCCTTCGCTGCCGCTCTGTTCGGTCGCGTACTGGTGGCGCAGCAGCATCGAGACCGCCAGGAAGATCACCGCCACCACCATCGACAGCACTTGCGACTGGTTGAACAGGAAGATCGCGCGATCCTGATCCTTCCGCCCCGAGGCGTGCGAGACCAGCGTCGTCGCGCCGACGCTCAACACCTGAGTAATCGCAATGACG
>Ga0207708_10001570_pt1 | contig 17066 bp, 9 predicted proteins | sample KBSK5101metaG_FD_184340 | JGI IMG/M metagenome (GOLD analysis project Ga0207708, IMG submission 184340) | Corn, switchgrass and miscanthus rhizosphere microbial communities from Kellogg Biological Station, Michigan, USA - KBS K5-10-1 metaG... | ecosystem: Host-associated > Plants > Roots >...
GACCTCGTCTCGCCGAACCAGTACGAGGCGGTGACTCCGCCATCCATGAGGAAGTCGCTACCGGTGATGAAGGCGCCGTCCGCGCCCATCAGCAGCGCTCCGACGTTTCCGACTTCATCGGGGGTGCCGGCGCGTCCTACGGGGCACAGCTCGATCATCCGACGGTACCCTTCGCTCCGCGGGCCCGTCAGTTCGTCCTTGGCGAGCGGCGTGATGATGATGCCGGGACTGATCGTGTTGACCCGGCCCCCGCGCTTGCCCCACCTCACCGCCTCCGCCATCACGCGCAGCGAGTTTCCGCGTTTGGCCAGCTGATAGGCGTGCAGCGAATCCTTCACCTTGTCGGGCTGGAGCATGGGCAGAGCCAGCAGCTCGTCGGCGGGTGTGGTCGCCAGAGCTTTGTCCTGCTCGGCGGTCAGCGCCCCCAGGCGATGGCCGGACTGTGAAGCGATCACGACGCCGGCGCCGCCATTCGCGATGACCTTGCCGAATTCCTCGAGCACGACCGCTGTGCCGTAGAGATCGACGGCGAGGATGGTTTTGGGCGACGCCTGCGACGGGGAGACGCCCGCGGCGTGGATGACGCCGGTGACGTCTCCTCGAGCCTTCGCCGCCTCGACGAGCTTGTGAATCGAATCGCGCGAGGACACGTCGACGATCGCGGTGCTCACTTCGAATCCGGCGTTGCTGAGGACCTCGGCCGCGGCGGCGGCGTTCTCCTGCCGCAGATCGGCCAGCAGCACGTGCTTCCCGGCGCTGACCCGCCGAGCGATCGCCTGCCCGATCGACCCCGCCCCGATGACCACGATGACAGTCTTGCCGGGCGATCTTCCGTCGCTCATCTCACCATCCTCCTCACGCCTTGCCTCGGTACTGTTCGTCGGTGACCTTCTCGAGCCATTCGACCGCCTTCCCGTCGAGCGACTCCTGGATCGCGATGTGAGTCATTGCCGTGGTTGGTGAGGCCCCGTGCCAGTGCTTCTCGTTCGGCTCCACGGTGACGACGTCGCCAGGTCGGATCTCTTCGACGGGGCCGCCCCACCGTTGGTGAAGCCCGCAGCCGAACGTGACGATCAACGTCTGGCCGAGCGGGTGCGTGTGCCAATCGCTCCGCGCGCACGGCTCGAAGGTCACGTACGCGGCGCCGGCGCGCGCGGGCGCGTTCGCCTGGAACAGCGGATCAATGCGGACGTTCCCGGTGAAGTGCTCTGCCGGCCCCTTGGCCGACGGTCGGGTACCGTTTCGCGAGATGTCCATGACGCTCAGGCGGCTCCGATGCGAAGCAAGGACTTGATCGCGCGGCGCTCGTCCATGGCTCGATAGGCCTCGACGATTCCGTCGAGCTTCGTCTCGAAGTCGAAAACCATTCCGGGTTTGATGCGGCCCTCGAGAACGTCCGGCAGGAGCTCGGGGATGTAAGCGCGCGCCGGGGCCACGCCGCCGCGCAGACCGATGTTGCGGTAGACGACCGTCTCCATCACCGGGAAGTCGATCCCGTGAGGCGCGCCGATCGCCGCGACCACGGAGCCAGGACGCGCGATGTTCATCGCCGTCTTCAGGGATTCTCCGGTGCCGACGCACTCGAGCGACGAATCGACACCGATCCCCTTGGTCATGTCCTTGACCGCCTGGACCGCGGCTTCGCCGCGCGCCTCGAGAATGTCCGTGGCTCCGAACGCCCGCGCCAGCTCCTGGCGCTTCTTGTTCCGACTGAGGACGATGATGCGTCCCGCGCCGAGCCGACGAGATGCGATTGTGGCGCACAGCCCCACGGCACCGTCACCGACGACCGCAACCACGCCGCCGGGCTTGACGCCACCACTGACCGCCGCGTGGTGGCCGGTGCACATCACGTCGGAGAGCGCGGTGAGTGAACGCAGGATCTCCTCCGAATGGCCACGGCCGGGTACCGGGACGAGGGTGCTGCCGGCAAGCGGTACGCGGACCGCCTCTCCCTGGCCGCCGTCGATCCCGCGATTTCCGAAGGAGCCTCCGGAGACGCACTGAGAAGTCACGCCCGCGAGACAGTTCGGACAGGTCCCGTCGCAATATGTGAACGGCGCCACGACGAGATCTCCCCGCGCGATCCCATGCACCTCCTTCCCGATGTCCTCGACGACGCCGATGAACTCGTGCCCGATCGGCCCCTGCGCGTGCGGAGAGTCCCCGCGGTAGTACCAGAGGTCGGAGCCACAGACACAGCCGAGCGTGACGCGAACGATGGCGTCCGTCGGAGCCTGAATCCTTGGGTCGGGCCGTTCCGCGATTTCGATCGCGTGTGGTCCGTTGAAGACAGCTGCGCGCATGGGTGCTTCTCCTTGATCTCGGAACGGCTCGTCACCGCACTGGTCACGTGCGGCGTCGGTACACCTGAGAGCTGGAGTCGAAAGCCGGCGAGCGCAAGTCCACGCACCGTCGACTCGACGAGGAACCGCTGGAAAGCGATCCCGCGGCCTTAGAGTTGTCGGGGCGAGAGGATTTGAACCTCCGACCTTTCGGTCCCGAACCGAACGCGCTACCAGACTGCGCCACGCCCCGTGGCTTGAAACTGAACGAGAAGGATACTTCGGGAACGCAGTGATCTGCCAAACTTACGTGCGCCAGTCAATCGATCAATCCCGCGATCAATCGGCGCGCAGTCGGACGCGGCGCAGGAAGACGTCGACGAGGAACAGCAGGGCGGTCGCCAGCAGGACCGGCGTCCGCAGCCGCTGGCGGGTTTCGCGCCGGTCGGCGCCGGTGTCGTAAAGCTCGCGAACGTCGTTTACGACGCGGCCGCCGGTCCGGGCGGCCGTGGCGCCCAGCAACGCGGGGCCCTCTGCGACCGCCCCGGCAGTCATCTGCGGGTGCGGGCGCAGCTCGGGCGCGAAGGGCAGGGTCATCCGACCCGCCGCCGCCGCGGCCGGGACCTTGCCCGCCGACAGCGTCGCCGAGAACAGCAGCGCGCCCGTGTCGACGTCGGGGTGGAAGCTGGCCTCGTAGCGCCCGGGCGCGGTCTCCGCCATGGGCAGCGTGCGGGGCGGCGCCGCCGGGCGTCCCGGGCTGACCGCCGTCACCTGGACGCCGCCGTCCAGCCCGACCATGAAGCGGTCGTCGGCGCCGACCGCGTCGACGGTCAGGCGCACCAGATCGCCGACCCGCGCGCTGCGGATCGGGAAGTGCGACGCCGCCCGCCGCCGCATGGTCGCGCGCGCCACCTGCGCCCACAGCTTCTCGTACGGCGGCCAGCGCGACCACGACGCCGCCCAGCGCGCTCCGAGGTCGCTGGTCCAGGCGGCCACCTGTCCCAGGCCCAGCTGCCAGCGCGCGAACAGGGGCGTGCCGTCGGCGGTCGTCAGGATCAGCTCGGCCTGGGCGCGCGGCCGCGTCACCACGTAGCCGCCCAGCGCCGGCGCCGACTCCAGCGGCACGCCCGCCAGCGCCGCGACGCGCTTGGCGACGCGCACCGCGGTGGGCCGTTCGACGATCGAACGATCGCCCAGCTCGGACGTCTCGCGCGAGAAGATGCGCGGGATGCTGGCCGGATCGCGCGTGTGATAGAAGCGGCCGCCGCCGCGGTTCGCGATCATCTTCAGCAGCGTCTGGTCGGCGCCGTCGCCGACGCCCACCGCCGACACGGTGATGCGCGCCGCGGTCGCCGCGTCCATCAGGTCCGGGATCTCGTCGTAGGGAGATTGTCCGTCGGACAGCAGGATGATGTGCTTCTTGCGCGCGCGGGCGGGCAGCAGCTCGTCGACTGCCTCGCGCAGGCCCGACAGGATGTTGGTGCCGCCGCTGGCGGTGATGCGCGCGATGTCGCCCAGGATGCGCTGCCGGTTGGCGGCCCGCTGCAGGCGCACGACCGGGTTGGACGCGCTGTCGAACACGATGACGGCGATCTGATCGGCGGGCGGCAGCGCCTCGGCGGTGGCGCGCGCGGCCTCCTTGGTGAGGTCCATCTTGGGACCGGCCATCGACCCCGACTTGTCGATGACCAGCGCCAGCGCCAGCGTCGCCTCCTCGCGGCGTTCGGGAATGTCGAGGCGAACGGGAAGCATCTGTTCAAGGCGCGTCGCCATGTAACCGCCGGGGCCGAAGCTCTGCGTGCCGCCCGCGACCAGCAGCCCGCCGCCGCCGCGCACGAAGCCGTCCAGCGCCGCCAGCGTCGATTCGGGCAGCTGCGCGCGCGGTACGTCGGCCAGCGCGACCAGATCGTAACGGCCGAAGTCGAAGTCGCGGGGCAGGCCGCGGGCGGACCGTACGTCCGCGGCAACGTGTTCGGCGGCGAGCGCGCGCGCGAACGATCCGGCGGCGCCGCTGTTGCCTTCCAGGACCAGGATACGCGGATCGTGCTCGGTCGCGATCGCGAGGACGCCCTCGTCGTTCTCGGGATGGCGATCGCCGCCGGTGGCGGTCGCGCGGACGTGCAGCGTCGCGGTGCCGGGTTCGTTGATGCGCACGGTGAACGTCGCGGTGGTCGTTCCTGGCGCGAGCGCCAGCGTCTGTTCGGGCTCGTCGATGACGACGTGTGGGTCGCCCGCGCCGTCCAGACGCACGCGCGCCTCGCCGGCGCGGTCGGCGAGCAGGTGAACGTCGACGCGGAAGGGCGTGCGGGCCCGGACGTCGTCGGGCGCGGTCAGGCCGGTGACCGCGACGTCGCCGCGTTCGTCGGCGGGCAACGGGAACGCGAACAGGGGCAAGCCGCGATCGCGCAGCCGTTCGCTTGTCGCGACCAGATCGCCGCGCGTCGGAACGCCGTCGGAGATGAGCAGCAGGCGCGGGATGGCGGTCGCGTCGACCAGGCCGGCGCCGAAGCCGACCGCCAGGGCCAGGTCGGTGGCCGCGCCGTCGGGCGCGGGCAAGCGCGAGAGCGGGCGATTCTTCGCGTCGATCTCCTCGGCGCGCGCCGCGAACTGGACCACGCGTGGCGCCGGATCGCCGCGTTCGGCGGCGGCCCGGGTCAACGCCGCGACGGTCTGGCCGGCGAACGCGATGGCGCCGTCCGAGACGCTGTCGGAGACGTCGACCAGCGCGACGGCCGAGACGGCGCGCGCCGGGCGCCGCGACATCGGGCCGGCCAGCGCGACGACCACGCCCGCGAACACCAGCGCCCGCACCAGCGCCTGCACGCGCAGCTGCCCGCGCGCGAAATCGGCGAGCGATCGCCGGACGATCAGCCAGACCAGCGGCGCCGCCGGCAGCGCGAGCAGCCACAGCGGGTGCTCGAACGACAGCGTGCCGTTCGACAGCGCGTCGGACAGCGCGCTCATGTCGTCCACCGGCGGTGGTAGGTGACGCACTCGACCAGCAGCAGCGCCAGCGCCAGCCACAGCGCCAGCGTGGGGAGGTGGACGCGGCCGCGCCAGGCGGGCGGATCGGGCGGCGCCAGCCGGTGCCCGCCCAGGTCCAGCTCGGCGGCCGGCGTCGTGTCCGACTCGCGCACGTCGCCCAGGTTGGCGGCGACGATCATGTCGCCCGCCTGGTGGAACCCGGCGTGCGCGATCGCGATCTCGGGCAGGTCGTCGCGCGGCCGCGCGCTGGCGCCGGTGAGGAGGGCAGGGGGCGCGTCGATCGCCGCGTCCGCCGAACGTCCTGGGGCCCACGCCAGCGCGTTGGCGATCAGCAGCGGAAACGCGGGCCGCATCGGCAGGTCGGACTTGCGCGGGTCGAAGCTGGTCGCGGCGACGCGCAGGCCGGGGCGCTCGCGCGCGATCACCAGCGGAACGCCGAACGAGCCCGCCACCGCGACGTCACCCGGCGCCAGCGCGAGCCGGCGCGCGGCGGAGATGTTCACGTCGCTGAGATCCAGCTGGCGCGCGAGCGGATGATCGCGGCGCACGTCGCCGATCACGGGATCACGTACGGCACCGCGCTCGGCGAACGGGCTGCCGGCTCCGTGCGCGTCGAGGTAGAGAAACCGCCCCTGCGTCGGCGGCGGACCGGGCGCGACGCCGTCGAAGATGACCAGGTCGTAGTCGGGCCAGCGCGCGCGCTGCGCCTCGGCGGCCGCCGGCGCCAGGCGATCGACGGTGACGGTGTTGCCCAGGCTCAGCAGCGCGCCGTCGAGGTAAAGGTTCGGGCCACCCACGCGCAGCACGCGCCGGCGGGGCAGGAGCGGCACGACCGCGAAGGCGGTGTCGTCCAGCGCCAGCTCGTCGTCGCCGCCGTCCGCCAGCGGCTTGCCGTCGGCGGTCAGCAGGCGCGCTTGCAGACGCGCGTCGGCGGCGAACACGTTGGGCAGCTGGTGACGGCGGCGTTCGCCGGGACCGAGCTCCAGCCGCACGCGCTCGACGGTGGCGGCGCCGGCCGAGATCTCCAGCGCGACCGCCGCCGGGCGGGTGCCGAAGTTCTGGGCGACGACCGCCGCCTCCACCGCGCTCGGGTCGGCGGGCACGCGCCGCGCGGCGAAGGAGATGATGCCGACGTTGCCGCCCTCGCGCCGGCCCGTCTGCCCGACCCCCGCGTAGCGCACGTCGATACTGGCCGGGATCGCGCGCCGCGCTTCCTCGGTGAAGGCGCCGTCGCTGACCAGCACCACCGTCGGCCGCGGGCGGCCGCGCAGCACCGCCGACGCGAAGGTGAGCGCGCGCGGCAGGTCGCCCGGCTCCTCGCTGGGGGCCACCGCCGCCACCGCGCGCCGCAAGCGGCCGCCGTCGGACTCGAACCCGATCTCGGCGACGGTGTCCGCGGCGAACGACGCGACCAGCGCCCGGTCCGCGGGTCCCAGCCCGTCGACGATCGCTGTCGCGCGCGTCTTCGCCGCGTCCAGCCGCGACGCCGATCGCACATGACTCGGGCCGATCTTGCCTTGGCGCGCCGACATCGACGCGGAGCGATCGATCAGGACGACCAGGCTGCGCCCGTCCGCGTCGGCGGTGGACGCGCGCGTGTCCATCGTCGCGGCCACGACCAGCGCCAGCAGCGCCGTCGCGAGCAGGAACGACAGCAGGTCGCGGAGGCGGCGTGCCCAGGTGGTGGTCCGGCGCGGGCCGGCCGCGTCCAGCCACAGCGGCGCGAACGACACCACCACGCGCCGCCGCCGCAAGCGCACCAGGTAGAGCACGCCGATGACCGCGGCCCCGATCGCCGTCGCGACCAGGACCGCGCTCGCCGACAGCGGACCCGAGAGCAGCCTGCCCAGCCCCATCGCCGTCTACCGCAGCAGGCCGCCGGCGCGGAACATGCGCAGCACCGCCGCGTCGAACGGCTGGTCCGAGACGACCGTGTAGCAGGGGATGGCGCGCTCGCGGCAGTAGCCCTCGAGATCCCGCAGCAGCGTCTGGTGGCGCCGCCGGTAGGCCGCCAGCACCGACGGCGAGACGGTCAGCTCGCGCGACTCGCCGGTCTCGATGTCGCGCAGCTCGACGTCGCCGTGCACCTCGGGCGCCAGCTCCTGCGGCGCGCTCACCTGGATGGCGACGACCTCCAGCCGGTGATGGCGCAGCAGGTCCAGCGCCGCGCGATGGCCGGCCGGATCGTAGAAATCGGAGATGACGATCGCCAGCCCGCGCCGCCGCCGGCGCCGCCGCGACAGGAACGCCCGCACCGCCGCCGCCAGCCCGACGCGGCCACCCGCGCGAACGCCGTCCAGGAAACGCAGGATGGGCAGGATCGCCCCCTTGCCGCGCGCCGGCGGCAGCGCCGGCGCGGCGTCGTCGCCCAGCGGGCTCAGCGCGACGCGATCCAGGTTCGCGAGCCCGACGTACGCCAGCGCGGCGCCGATCTGCAGCGCCAGATCCAGCTTGGGCGGGTTGCCGACGCCCATCGACGCGCTCGCGTCGACCAGCACCTCGACCAGCAGATCTTCTTCCTCCTGGAACAGGCGCAGCGCGAGGCGGCCCAGGCGGCCGTACAGGTTCCAGTCGAGGTAGCGCAGATCGTCGCCCGCCGCGTAGTCGCGGTGATCGGCGAACTCCAGACCGGCGCCGACGCGCTTCGAGGCGCGGTTGGCGCGCAGCAGCCCGGCGGACATGCGCGCGCTGCGCCGGATCGTCAGCACCAGCGATTCCAGCCGGCGCAGGAAGCGTTCGTCGAAGCGGCCCGCGCGCGGCGGCGCGCCGTCTGGCCGGGGAACGGTCTCCGCGGCGCGCGCCCCCGCCATCACGCCATCTCGGGCAATCCGGCCAGCACCGCCGACACGAGCGCGTCGGCGGTCACGCCTTCGGCCTCGCCGTCGAAGTTGAGCAGAACGCGGTGGCGCAGCGCGGGCAGCGCCACGCGCCGGACGTCCGCGAACGACGGCGCGAAGCGGCCGTCCCGCAGCGCCTCGATCTTCGCGGCCAGCATCACCGCCTGCGCGCCGCGCGGCGAGCTGCCGTAACGCACGAAGCGCTTCACCTCGGCGACCGGCGATCGCGTCGGGTGCGTCGCCTCGACCAGGCGGACCGCGTAGTCCTGCACGGGGCGGGCGACGGGAACCTGGCGAACCAGGGCGCGCATCTCCAGCAGGCGCTCGCGCCCCAGCACCGGGCGGACCGCCGGTTCATCGCTGCCGGTCGTGCGCTCGAGGATCGCGTGCAGCTCTTCGCGGGCGGGCGGTTCGACGCGCAGCTTGAACGTGAAGCGATCCAGCTGCGCCTCGGGCAGCGGGTACGTCCCCTCCATCTCGATCGGGTTCTGCGTCGCCAGCACGAAGAACGGCGGCGGCAGCGGGTAGGTCTGCTTGCCGACGGTCACCGACTGTTCCTGCATCGCCTCCAGCAGCGCGGACTGCGTCTTCGGCGTCGCGCGGTTGATCTCGTCGGCGAGCACGATGTGCGCGAAGATCGGACCGCGCTGGAACTCGAAGCGGCGTGACGCCTCGCCCGGCTGGGCAGACTCGACGATCAGGTTCGTCCCCAGCACGTCGGCGGGCATCAGGTCGGGCGTGAACTGGATGCGCGAGAACGAGAGCTCCAGCGTCTCCGCCAGCGTCCGCACCAGCAGCGTCTTGCCCAGGCCGGGGACGCCTTCCAGCAACACGTGCCCGCCCGCCAGCAGCGCCGACGCGACCGAGCCGGCGATCTCGTTTTGCCCCACCATGCGCCGCGCGATCTCGGCGAGCAGCCGATCCAGGTCGGCGCGGAACGCCGCCACGGCGGCGGTGGCCACGTCGTTCGACGACACGCGATCGGCGGGAGCGGTCATCGTCCGCCGGTCCTTCCCGTCCTGCCCGTACTGCCCGCACTGTTGCCGGTGCTCTTACCCGTGCGCGGCCGAATGAGATCGAAGTACCGCCGCACGACGTAGCGGCGGCCCTCCGGGACGGCGGTCGTCGCCAGCGCGTCCTCGACCGCCGCCTGGTAGTCGGCGAACACGCGCGCGTAGCCGTGCTGCGCGAAGCCGCGATCGGCGGCGCCGCCGATCACTTCCGCGCGGTTCGGACCGGCGCCGTTCGCGACGCGCGCCTCGGTCTCGTGGCCGCGCGTCTGCATGTCGCCGCGCTGGCCCAGCGGCGGTCCGCCGGCGCCGTTCCCCTGGCCTTCGCCGGGAGCGTTGCTGGCCGTCGATTCGACGGTCTTGCGCTCGCCGAGCATCGCGATGCCTTCGGCGGCCCCGGCGCCTTCACCTTCCTTGCCGTTGCCGGACGCCTTGCCCTTGCCGTCGCTGCCCTTGCCGCCCTTGCCGTCGCTGCCTTTGCCGTCGCTGCCCTTGCCGCTTTCGCCGCCGCCGCTCTGCTCGCCCTCGGCGACGGAATCGCCCTGGCCCTGGCCGCTGCCCTCACCGGTGCCGACGCCGTCGCCTTGCTGGCCGTCATTCTGCTGTCCTTGCTGCTGTCCCTGGCCGCCCTGCTGTCCCGACTGGCCGTTCTCGCCGCGCGCCGCGCGCTCGAAGCTGCGCATCGCCTGCTGATCGCCGCTGCGCATCTCGCCGCGGCCCAGCCGGTCGCGCATCTGTCGCAGCGCGCGTTCCAGCTGGCGCAGCGATTCGGCGCTGGCGCCGCGTCCGCCCATCTGGCCGAGATCGCCGCCGCTCTTCTCCGCGCGCGATTTGCAGCTGGGATCGCCGTCGCGGCAGGCGCTGGCCGCGTCGCCCAGATCGCGTTGCAGCCGTTCCAGGCGGCGCTCGGCGTCGCGCGGCTTGTCCGCGGAAGCGCCGTCCTGGCCGTTCTTCCCGTCGCCCTCGCGTTGAAGTCGGCGCGGGTTCTTGTCGCCATCCTCGGCGGGCGCACCGAGCGCGCTGGCGACGCCGCGCGCGGCCGCCGATAAAGCACGACCCGTCTCCGTGGGGTTTTCGGCGGCGGCGCTGCCCAGCGCCGCCCGCGCCCGAGCGGCGTCGGCGTCCTCGGCGGAGAGCATCTCGCCCGCGCCGCGCGTCGCCGCCTCGCCCTCCAGCGCCTTCTTGGCGGCCTCGAACGCGTTTGCGTCGCGCGCCGCCTCCGCGGCGGCCTGAGCAGCCTCGCGTTGCAACGCGGAAAGTTTTTCAAGCGCGTCGCCGTCGCTGAGCTGCCCCGCCGCCAGCCGGCGCAGCGTGCGCTGCAGCTCGCCCGCCAGCGCGGCCAGCCGCTCGTCGTGAAGGCGGGCGGCCGCCTCGGCCGCGCGTCGCGCCTCTTCGCGTTCGACGTCCAGGGTGCCCACCGCCAGCGGAACCCCCGACGCGGGCGGCGCCACGACCGGCATGCGCGCCGCGCGCGAGCGCACCGGGACGATCGCGGCCGCGCCGAGCACCAGCGCGCCGATCGCCAGCGCGGGCAGGCCTTTCGGGCGCCGCGGCGCCACGGCGCTACCCGGCGCCAGCGTGCGCGTGCGTTCCACCGCGTCCTGCATCAGCGCGCGCGCCAGCGGCGATTGATCGCCGTGCAGGCAGAACGCGGACAGCACGCGATCCTGGCGGTCGAGCGCGGCGTCGGCGAAACGCGCGCAGCTCGCCAGCGGGATGCGGCGCGCCGCCCGGATCAGGGCGCCCACCGCCACGGCGCCCGCCAGCAGCGCCAGCGGGCGGGCGAGGCCGACCGCGTGCCCCGCGACGCGCAAAGCGGTCACGGCCCCCGCCAGCGCGACAGCGCCCGCCGCCGCCCCCGCGACCGCGCCTTCCACCGCCATCCACAACCGCAGCCGGCGCCGGATTCGCCGCAGCAGCGTCAGCAGAGGGCCGGCGTCGGACACGAAGGGCAATAGTAGCAGAGGCTTGCGCGCTTACAGCGCGACAGGGACCTGGACGCTGCCGCCCGCGGGGACGACGGCCGTCTGCCCGTCCACGACCGCCCCGGGCCGTAGCGGCTCCGCAGCACCGGCGGCCGCCTCCGCGAGGATGCGGACGGTCGCCTCGTCGCGGGTCGGGTTCGCGACCGTCAGCACCATCCGCCCCGGTGCCCGTTCCTTGATGCGCGCGGTGACGTGATCGAACACGAACACGAAGCCGGTGTCGACGCGAACGTAGATGCCGGGAACCTCCGTGTACGAGAGCAGCGCGATCGCGTCGAACACGCCCTCGACGGGGACGACACCACCGCCCGGGTCCAGCCAGCGATCCGTGTTGGTGCGCGGGCAGGGGCCCTCGACCCGGCCGGGCGCGGGCGCCGCGCCGGCGGCGGGCGGCAGGTACTGGCCCAGGTTGTGGACCGTGTCGCGCAGCAGCTCGAGCAGCGCGATGTCGCCGGTCTCCCGGTAGAGCCGCAGTAGCCCGTCGCCCGACGACAGCAGGTACCCCGGCGATCCGCGTCGGGCCGCCGCGCTCCACAGGACGCAGCCGGCAGCGCGCGCGTTCGACGCCATGCACGCCGACGCCGCGGCCGGTGTGTCGTACGCGATGACCCAGCTCGCCAGCAGGTGCGCCGCCGCGCGCGCGCGATCGATCCAGATCCGCTCGCGCGTCGCTTCGTACAGCGTCATGAACGAATCGAGCAGCGCCGCCGCCGACTCGCTGTCGGGCGCCTGCAGCGCATCGCCGGGCCCGCCGCACGTGAGCCCGACGCGGACGAAACGATCGTAGTAGTGATCGCCGATCGCCCGGGCGGCCTGCAGGTAGCGCGGCTCCTTGAGGTGCGCGGCCGCCAGCGCCAGCCCGGCCGGCGCCAGCCCGGCGGACGTCGACCCGCCCACGATCAGCTCGCCGCTGTCGATGTCGACGAACTGACCCAGCTGCTTGTAACGGTCCCACAGCTTGACCAGCGCGTCGGCGGCGGAGCGGGCGGCCTCGGACCAGCGCTCGCTCTTCGCGCCGGCGCGAAGCTCGGGCCGGCGTTCCAGCAACGACAGTTGCTTGACGAGAAACGTCAGCGCCTCGGCGGTGCGGCGAACCAGGTGCCAGCGGCGCGCGTGCTTGTAAGCGAAGCCGTCCTCCGACCACGTCTTCCCGTCGGAGACGCCGTGAAAGAACCCCGACAGCGTCTGCCCGCCGTCCAGCGCGAACGCGATCGTCGCCGCCGCGCGCTCGCGCGACAGCTTGCTGCCGGCCGCGAGCAGCGGCAGCGTCGTCACGAGGCCCCCGCACCATCCGGTCTGCCACGTCGCTTGCGGGCTGGAGCGGTCGCCCACCGCCAGGAATCCCGGCTTCTCAACCCAGCGCGCGACGGCGCGCTGCTCGTGCCGCGCGAACGCCGCCGAGAACGGCAGCTCGTTGACCAGCGCGGTCCGCCCCGTCACGTCCTTGCGCAGCGCGAACAGGCGCTCGTGCAGCGCGGGAATGTCGGCGCAGTCGAAGACGTGGACCCTCGGGCCCAGCCGCATGGCGCCGCTCGCGCGGGGCGCGACACCGGGTTTGGCGTTGCGCGACATCGTCCGCGTGGCGACCACGAGCGACGCGCGGCTGCGATCGGCGTTTTCCTCGACGGCCAGCGTTCTCCGGCCGTCGGGCGTCTCGAGCTCGGTCATCACGATGACGCCGAGACGCGAACCCGGGATGAAGATCCCGACGGCGGGCGTCGCGAGGTCCGTCGCCTCCATGGAGATGGATGACGGGCCGTCCCCGACGCTGAGGTGGGGGATGTCGGGGACGATGGGCGGGACGTGCGGACCGATGTCAGCGCGCTCGGTCAGCAGCGGCGGGTACGCGGCGGCGCGGCGGGACTGGAAGCGGTTGCCCGCGTAACACGCCCCCGGAAATACGACGTAGTTGTTGCGGGACCACACGCGGAAATCGAGGGCGACCAGGTGGGCCGTCACGGAGGGACTCGACATCCCCAGCGTCGACACGATGTCGACGGCGTCCGGGCGCCCCGCGACCGGAACCACCGACAGCGCCAGCGCGCCGCTGCGACGGGCGGGGCCTCCTGCGCGCGCGTTCGCCAGCGCGACCTCAAGCACCTCGGAGGTGACAGCCGATTTGCTGCTGACGATGTCCGCGCGCGATCGAATCTCGATGCCCGCCTCCCGCAGGCGATCGAGGACCTGGTTGCGTCCGGCGGGCGCCCCCAGCGCGAGCGCGGGAGCGAAGGCGAGGCCACCCGCGGCGCCGCCCATCCCCCGCAAGAACGCCCGCCGTTTCATGCTCGCGGCAGAGTACACCTTCGGGGCTAGCCCGGGCGGTCACCATCTCGGGAACCGTCGAGGGTTTCTGGTAGGCTCCGCCGGTTCGGTGACTTCCCCGCTGTCCGTCCGTGCTGCGCTTGCCTTGATGGTCGCGCTGGCCGCCGCGCCGCTCGCGGCGGGCTGTGGGACCACCCGCGCGGCTGGCCGTCGCGGCGACGTGACGCCCGGTGTCCCGCCGGCGATGGGCGTGCCGCCGCCGCGCGCCGAGACGGTCCTGGGAAACGGTGTCCGGGTGGTCATCGAGGAGAATCACGTCGCGCCTCTGGTCGCGGTCCAGGTGTGGGTCGCTTCCGGCGCGGCAGACGACCCGCCCGCGCTGTCCGGCGCCGCGCACCTCTACGAGCACCTGGTCCTGCGCGGCGGCAAGCGGCGCGGGCCGGGCGGCGGGGCGCGCGAGATCGAAGCGGTCAAGGGCACCGTCGGTGCGTGGACGGGTCTCGACGAGACCGTCTATCACACGGTCGTCGCCGCGCCTTTCTTCGAGCTGGGGCTGGACGTGCTCGCTGACGCGATCGCCAGCCCGACCTTCGATCCTGGCGAGGTCGACCGCGTGCGCAAACTTGCGCTCGACGAGATCGCGGCCGCGGCGGTCGATCCGCGGCTGCGCGCCAACCAGGCGCTGTTCGCAGCCGCGTTCGCCGGCGATCGTCACGCCCGGCCCGTGATGGGGACGGCGGCGTCGGTCGTCGCGCTGACGCCGGCGGCGCTGGCTGCGCACTTCCCCGAGACGCACGCCGCCGGGGCGATGACGGTGGTGGTCGTCGGCGACGTCGACAAGAGCGCGCTCGCCGCTGTCGAGCGGACATTCGGCGCGCTGCCTCGGGGACGCGCCGGTTCGCCGGCCGATGCCGCGTCCGGGACGCCGCGCCGGGTGACCGTCACCAGCGGCGGCGGGCCGGCCGAGATCATCGTCGGATTCCGCACCAAGGAATTGCCCGCCAAGCGCGCGGCCGCGCTGGATCTGCTGGCGGCGGTGCTCGCCCGGGGCGACGGCGCGCGCATGCAGCGCGAGATCGTGCGCAACCGCCGGCTGGCCGACGGCGTGCGCCCGTTCAGCTTCCGATCGCGCGACGCGGGCCTGGTGGCGTTCGCGGTGACGCCGGCGCCGCGCCGGATCGCCGAGGCAGCGGAGGCGACGCTGGACCTCGCGTTGCGGGCCGCGCTGGAGCCGGTCCGCGCCGACGAGCTGGAGGAAGCGCGCGCCGCGCTGGAGAGCGATCTCGCGCGGGCGGGCGAGGGGCCCGCGGCGCGGGCGCGACGGCTGGGGTTCGCCGCCGCGATCGCGCGCGACGTCGACGACGGCAAGCAATACGTGGAGACCATCCAGAGCATCGGGCCCGCCGAACTGCAGCAGATCGCGGCCGAAGTCCTCACCGCGCAGCAGCTGACGGTCGCGGTGGCGCTGCCGGATGGTTCGCCCGCCGGCCGGGACGAGACCCCGGCGGTGCTGACCCCGCGCCTGGAGGCGATGGTCGCGGCCGCGCCCGCGCTGGCGGAGAAGCACGCCGCGCCGGCCGCCCCGCCGGTCGCCGCCGGCGACGCGGTTCGCATCGTCACGCCGGGCGGCGTTCGCGTTCTCGTGCTCAGCGACGGAAGCGCGCCGCTGGTGTCCGTCCAGGCGGCGTGGGTCGACCGCGGCGAAGGGCCGGATGCGATCGGCGACGACGCGGCGCCCGCCATCGCGGCGATGCTGGAGGCGGGGACGCGGACGCGGTCCGCCGCCGCGGTCGCCGACGAGGCGCGCGCGATCGGGGGCGTGCTGAAGGGCTTCGCCGCGTCGGGCGTGCTCGGGCTGCGGGCCGACTTCCTGCCGCAGCACCTCGGGCGCGGGCTGGCGCTGGTCGCCGATTGCCTGGCGCACCCCGCGTTCGGCGAACGCGAGGTCGACGCCACCGAACGAACGCTGTCGGCGCGTGCGCGCAACGAGGCCCGCGCGGAGGCGGGCGAGCGCGCGGCCTGGCGGCTGTTTCGCGAGACGGCGTGGCCGGACGCGGCCCGGCGCGGTGACGCCGACGCGCCGCCCAGCGGGCGCTTCGCGCTGCTGGATCGCTACCGCCGCCGCTATCCGCTGTCGCGCTTGATCGTCGCGGTCGTCGGAAACGTCGACCCCGCGGCCGTCGCGGCCGCGCTCACCGCCGCGTTTCCCGCCTCGGATGCGCCGGCCGCGGCGACCCCCGCGGCCCCATCGCCTCCCGCCGTTGCCGCGGCTCCGGCTGCTCCCGCGCCGGTTGGCGCGCCGTCCGCGGCCGCGCCTGCAACGCCTGCCCCTGCCGTACCGGGCCAAGGCGCGGCGCAGGCTGAACCGAGACCGACCACCGTCTTTCGTCCGCTTGCCGCCCCCGCATCGTCCGCCGTCGTCGGCTATCCGACGTTCGCGGCCGGCGATCCCAACCGGTTGCCGCTCGAGCTGCTCGTCGAGATTCTCGCGGGCGACGGAGGGCGCATCGCCTCCGCCCTCGGCGACGAGCGCACGCTCGCCTGCCGCGCAGGCGCGCGCGTCGCCCCCGCCGCGGCGCCGGGCTACCTCGCGGTGACCATGACGTGTCCGCCCGCGCGCCTGGACGCGGCGGTGACGGCGGTGCGCGCCGCGCTGGCGCGCGTCGTGGCGGGGGGCGTCACGCCCGAAGAGGTCAGCCGGGCCGTGCGGCGCGCGATCGGCGCGCGCGCGGCCGCGCTGCGAACGCGAATGGCGGTTGCCGATGCGCTCGTCCGGGATGAAGGTTACGGTCTTCCGATGCTCGCCTACCGCCGTGCCCCGACCGCGCTCGCGCGCGTCACGCCCGCGGACGTCGCGCGCGCGGCCCAGGCCGCTCTCGATCCCCGCCGCGAGGTCATCGCGGTCGTGCATCCCCCCAGCGCCGCGCCGGCGCTGGCGCGCACGTCCGGGAAACCCGGCCGATCGGAGTCGGAGCGCTAGCCATGGCCAGTTGCGGAGCCTGCGCCGCCGAGGTCCTGCTGGAGGACACCTTCTGTCCGCGCTGCGGTGGGCCGGTCACCGACCCGTTCATCGGCACCGTCGTGGGCGGGCGTTACCGCATCGTCAGCCGCATCGGCGTGGGCGGGATGGGCGCCGTCTACCGCGCCGAGCACACGATGATGCGCCGCGATCTCGCGATCAAGGTGCTGCTGCCCGAGCTGGGCGGCAAGGAAGAGTTCGTCCGCCGCTTCGAGCGCGAGGCCGAATCGGCCAGCCGGCTCACCCACCCGAACATCATCACCGTCACCGACTTCGGGCACACGCCCGAGGGCTCGCTGTTTCTGGTGATGGAGTTCCTCGCGGGCGAATCGCTGTCCGACGCGATCCACGCCGGACCGATGCCGCTCGATCGGGCGCTGGCCATCCACCGCCAGATCCTGCGCGCGCTGGAGCACGCCCACGCCGCCGGCGTCGTCCACCGCGACCTCAAGCCCGAGAACATCATGCTGGTCGAACGCGACGGCCAGCGCGACGTGGTGAAGATCCTCGACTTCGGCATCGCGAAGGTGACGCAGCCGCAGTCGGGGGGCGAGTCGCTCACGCAGGCGGGCGTCATCTTCGGCACGCCCGAGTACCTGTCGCCCGAGCAGGCGCTGGGCGAGGCGGTCGACGTGCGCGCGGACATCTACTCGGCCGGCGTCATCCTGTACGAGATGCTGGCG
>Ga0207708_10001571_pt1 | contig 17065 bp, 17 predicted proteins | sample KBSK5101metaG_FD_184340 | JGI IMG/M metagenome (GOLD analysis project Ga0207708, IMG submission 184340) | Corn, switchgrass and miscanthus rhizosphere microbial communities from Kellogg Biological Station, Michigan, USA - KBS K5-10-1 metaG... | ecosystem: Host-associated > Plants > Roots >...
GGAGCAAATACATACGAAGGATCTTTTCAACGTCAAGGTCGACGCCTTCGCCGCGAATCCTGTCTGCGAGAACCATTGCGGTAATGCTAACACCAAAGGAATGCGCTGCGACTGATTCAGTTCCATTCGGCAGCCCACGCAAAATCCAACCTGTTCGATCCAATCGCTTCAAACGTTGCAATTCGATCAGTAGCGAAAGTATTGGTTCGGGCATTAGGTGCAGGACTATTGAAAGGGGAAATAGTGAAGGAATTTAACTTTCGACGCTCAGACTTTAACGACAGGCGCTGTGCTCGCAACCGCAGCCGATTTCCATGACACCTGACTTCTCAGCGTTCTCACAATACTCGCCGCAATACTTGCTGTCTTTCGGCGCACGACAGTCGCAAGCTGGATGAGCGCACTTCTTATCACTGTCTTCAGCCATAATTACTCCCTGCCCTTCCCGGGGATCGATTGTCTGTGGTTCCAATGCTAGAACTGGGAACCAATCGGGTCAAGGAGTGTTCGAATCACTGCGCGGGGCGAATAATGATAGTGCGCTGTTTATCGCCAACGGTTAATGTCATCGGCCTATCCAGCTGGATCGGATGAGTTTCTCCATCAACGCTGATAAGTAGTCTCGCTGGAATCGCCGATACGACTGGAGGTGTCGCTACTGGAACCATTCGTGGCAACAGATTGGTCGCCACGATACGCCAACTTGTGGCAGAACAGCGAATGCGGATGCCTGGTGTGTCAGTCTCAAACGATTCGTTCACCGCAAGCGCGTCTGCTTTGAAGATGCCTTCACCGCAGCGCACTCCGGCAGCATCGTAAAACGTCACAAGGCCAGAGACGAAGGCGTAGGGCACCGAGCCTGCGTGTCTGACAATCATTCGAATGTTAGTGACGGGCGTCTCTTGAGCGCCATTAAGCGCTTTCGTCGACAGCGTCGCCTCGAGCGCAGGCGCGCCGTTGGCGTCGAGTGCCACAGCGCGATCCGTTAAAGCAACAGCCCTTTCAGTCGTCGAGTTCTGCTGCGCCGACGCAACAACCGAAGATAGACACACGATGATCGCTGGGACCAAAATTTTTCTCATCACCTTTGCCTCCTGAAAGCTGATTCTATTGCCGCATCGATCTTTCACGCAAACATCTTAAAGACGAATGGTGCTACACGCGCGGCAGCACTGCTGCTCCGCGAGGCATGATGTAGCCGCTCGTTCCGAACCCAATCTCATCAATTGCCTGCGATAACGTTCGAGCTGGAATCATTCGCATCTTACGAACGTCTGGTTCGTCCAACTGCGAAATCAAATAGACTCGATACCTTTCGGCTTTGGTTAGCAGTGCCCACGCCGTTTGTCCGTTGACTTCATAACCTTTCCGCAGTCGGTTTTCGAGAGCGCGCGAGTTGGGCTCATCAAACCACTTGAGAAAGTCGGAACGTCCGAAACCATCACGACATTCAGCCAGCAACACAATCGCACCGCCATCATCGCAGGCATATGAGGCCATATCGAGCGCTTTGTGTGCCTGGATCAAATTGATGTCGTAAGGCGACCCTCCGCAACTCGTGATCACGAGCTTCCGCTTCTCTGGTATGCGAATGGAGTGGTGATTCAAATAGTAGTCGCACGCTGCGCGGTGACTTGAACGCCAATGACCGCAGAATACTGCGACAACCCGACCTCTTTCGTCGATAATTGTGTTTACTCCAAATGCCGGGCCAATCATCGCAGCGATGCGTTCGCATGCCTCATGAACCGCGTTGCCATCCAGCAGACCCGTTCCGACGCCAGCTCGTCGTCCACCAGATTCAAAGTCCAACGCGAACATGTGCGTTTCCTCAATCGCCGCCGCGGAGGAGAGACCTGGACAAATAGACTTACGACCTCCGGTAAATCCAGCAAAATAATGGAAGCCGACTCCACCGATGATGATGACACGTGAAAACTCCCGCAGCGCCCGGTTAACTTCGACTGTAGCCCCCCGTTCCGTCATTCCGATGTGCACCAGGGACGATTCGTCGTAAGCATTGTGATTCAAAGTCTTAATGCGTTGCGCTATGAAAGGGCTGAGTAGCTCTCTCTTCTCTTCCTCCGTAACAGCGCGATGAATACCAGTGGCGAAGATGATGGCAATATTCGAAGGGCTAACGCCGAATTGAATCAGCCGTCGCACAAGTAGATTAACGATCTGCGCACTTCCCGTCGCTCTGGTTGCGTCTGAAACGACGATTAAGACGGAATCGTCTGTTGAAACGAGTTCATCGAGCGGTGGTGAGTCTATCGGTGAATCAAACGCCTCGCCAATCTTTTCATCGCGCAAGGGATTCTCTGTTGTTGAGTCGGGAGTGAGAATCGTGTATTGCGATCCATCAAACTTGAATGCGAACGACGCATCACCGTAACGCAAATCGATTTCAGGCATAAGAGATCGCCCGTTCAGAGGCCAAACTCCACCATTGCGCGTTCGATAACATGAAGCGATGCAAAATCCGTTTCACCGGCAGTGCGGGCCTCGGCGAGCCATTTGCGAAGCTGCTTTGCTTCCTCCATCGAACCGATGCGGCAGGCGCCGGTCAATGCGAGCGTGACGAGCGAATCAGGGGCACCGTGCGTAACGAGAGCGGCCTGGAGAGCCGCCTGTTCCCTTAAGTCGAGCGTCAACAGAAGATTTAGCTCCATTGAAATACTCTTCTACATTCGTTCAGACTTGAAACACGCTGTGCCTGCGTGGCAGAAGTGAAATGTTTCGTCTTCGAAATCCGGCGTCTCCATTTGGATAGTGAGGTGGTCGACGCCAAAACGGTCGTGCAACTTCGTCCGTAACTCTTTGAGCAAGTCGGGCTGCGACACACTAACGCCATGGATCACGTGGGCGCTCAATGCTTCCCGTCCGGAAGTAATGGTCCAAACGTGCAGGTCATGGACATCGTCAACGCCGGTGGTATTCAAAATCGCGTCTTCTACGGCCGCCAGGTTGATATGCGCGGGTGTGCCTTCAAGCAGCACGTTTGTTGACTCTTTGATTAAACGCGCAGAGCTCCAGATTATCAGCAGGCCGATCACAACGCTGAATAATGCGTCGGCCGCGTACCATCCGAACCACGTCATGACTAAGGCTGCGGCAATCGCAGCAACCGAGCCCAGCGCGTCACCCATAACATGAAGCCACGCCGCGCGAATGTTGAGATCAATTTCATCACGACTGTGTAGAATCCAGGCGCAGATGAGATTGATACATAAACCGCCTGCAGCAATAAGCGCCATCGGTTGACTTCGCACGACTTGAGGCTGGAGCCATCGCTCGTATGCTCCGTAAAAAATGAGCAGCGACATCACTACGAGCGCCACACCATTAACCAGAGCGGCGATAATCTCCAAGCGATAGTAACCGAATGTCTTGCTTGGGGTTGCAGGACGTGATCCAAACCACACGGCAGCTAAAGCGAGGGCCAACGCTGCAACATCAGTGAACATGTGACCAGCATCAGCGAGGAGCGCGAGCGATCCGGTCCACCAACCACCAATCACCTCAGCGATCATGTATCCTGCCGTTAGCAGGAGGACGACACCTAAACGCTTTCCGCTTTCAGACGAATGGCGATGGCGATGGACATGGGCGTGACCATCGCGATGCGGCTGCTCTAAGACTAGTTCTCCCGAACGCATCAGCTTATTGTAACGCAGGGCTTTGGACAAAAAGCGAAAATCTAGCTGTAAGCTCAAGCCTTCTCATTCTCCTAAGCTTGAGCTTGGTTTGGATGTCGCTCCGAGATCCCCAACCTGAAGGTTGGTGAGAATGAGAAGGTTCAGTCTTTTACAGCGTTTGGATTTCCCTTTTGGGCAAACCTGTAGCAGGTCAAACTCAACGACTGATCACAAGCGCTCAGTAACCTTTTGCGCGAGACTCTTCAGTCTTTGAATCTTGTCGGATTGTGGGCCGCCTCCGCCGATGCTGACTCGCAAGTAAGAATTACCTTTCAGAACATATAACGCACCGCCGATTCGGCTACCAACCCAAAACGCCTCATCACCAACACCTGAAATTTTTTGTGGCGGTGCGCCCTCTTCTTCTTCCTCTTCTCGACCGCGTTCCTTTCCCTCGCGCTCCCGTTCCTTCTCCGATTTCGATTCGGGATGAAATGTTTCTCTCCAAAACTCCCTTGGATCGCGATTAGCCGAACCGTCGCCGCGCTGTGTTATTTGTAAACTGATTGAGTTATTGAATGTCGGCAACGTGAAAAAGCACTGCGACACGACGAAACCTCCTTGCGAAGAGCCGCTGAGTTTCGTCTCCCTCACCGCTTCTTTTTGAACAGCTTCGATATCCGCCTTGGTAAGCAACGCACACGCGTCAGTCTTTGTCTTGACGCCGTCGGAACTTGCCTTTGTCGTGGCTGGCGCCGCAACCGCTGGCGCCCCTGAAGCCCCAGGTGATGCAGTCGGAGCAATGGTCGTCTGTGTGTGCTGAGAACTTCTGCAACCTGACAGGAACATTACTACTGATAAGACGAAAAGAAATCCTGACTTGAAAGTCATTAGGCATCTCCTTGGTCCACATGCAGCGGATTCTTGCATGCCAACCAGTCGAAAAACAATCGCTACCTCTACATGCTTCGGGATTCTGGCAAATGTTCGCTGATGACGCTTGAGAAAACCTTGAGTCAGACTTGAGTAAACAAGATAAACAAAAAAAGGGGCCATTTTACTGGCCCCTCGAGCAAACAAACTGCGGATTGACTTAAAGTGGTCCAACACTCAAGGCAACATTGAATTCCTTGTAGAGATCGTTAAACTCGCGTAGCGCAATCTCCAAAATGTCTGGCAACTGGTCGAGATCCGCCAGATTCACTACCGCATTTACGTTGTTCAAAAATGCGGCGTGAGCATCCATCGTCCGCAACGAAGGCGATAGAAGTACAAAGAAGAGCCTGCGCCGGTGCGACGCCCGTAGCACATTGATTTCTCTGACGACAAAAGCCGCTCCCTGCTCTGCTACGTCGAATTGCGCCTCAAGTAAGACCACTTGTAGTTGGTTTGAACGCATCGTCTCAATTGCCTGACGCGTCTCTTCGGCGACGAACACCTGGTAATTATTTTCAGCGAGGCCGCGTGCGACGCCCTCACGGTATTGTTCGCTGGTACAAACCAGTACCTTGCGGCGAGTCCATCCACTCATCACATCGTCATCGGTTGCCCCGCCGGTGGCCGCTTGACGGAGCAGGCTCAAAAGCGTCTTCACGGCATCGTCCGCCTTAACGCTAGCGGAATCTGACACCGCCTTCGGTTCAAGCTCAAACTTGGGTGCAGATCGCGCTGGATCGAAACGCGGACCCGCGGTCGACGGGGAATCGCCTACAGCCAAGGCACTTTGCTCCGACGCCGGACTGACTGCCGCTGAATTCACGTTGTTACTGCACTTCGGACAGCGAACGCTGAACGGTCGAGAAGGTGCCTTCTCGTCGTCAATCTGAAGACGGGTGGAACAGGTAGGGCAAACAATGATCATGGTGGTGACGAAACGAGCTGGTTATTCGATCAAACCCAGCATTGAAGTGGAGTCGGAGAAAGCGTTAGCCGGCATGCGATCAGATTCGCGTCTAATGAAGTCCTCGGCAGCCGTCATGCCTTGTAATGACAGTAGAAGGTTGTTTTGATTTGTAGCGAACGCCAGGCCATCTTCAATCGTGATGGTCTTCGATTCAATCAAACTTTTGATTACGGTATCGAAGTCTTGCATACCGTCGAGTTTTCCATCGCACATCGCATCCAGTAGCGACTTGCCTTCGGCCTCACCTGTCTCGATGTATTCACGTGTACGAGGACTCGAACGAAGAATCTCCATCGCTGCGACCCGGCCTCTGCCGTCAGCTCGCGGAATCAGACGCTGAGAAATGATGTAGCGAAACGTTTGGGCCAAACGAGTGCGGATCACCGGCTCTTCGTTCTTCGGATACAAGCCGATTATGCGATCGACGGTTTTCGCAGCATCGATCGTATGAAGCGTAGACAATACGAGGTGGCCCGTTTCGGCGGCCTCCAGGGCGATCTCAGTGGTCTCAAAATCCCGCATCTCACCGATCAGAATTACTTTAGGCGCCTGACGCAGCGAAGCACGCAAGGCAGACGGAAAGTCTTTCGTGTCATGACCCACTTCACGCTGATTGATGGTGGAATTTTTGTGCGAGTGCAAGTATTCGATCGGATCTTCGATCGTAACGACGTGGTAGTGTTTCTTTTCATTGATGATGTCGATGATCGCGGCTTGAGTTGAGCTTTTCCCGGAACCCGTGGGACCTGTTACAAGCACGAGTCCGTTTCGCAGTTCAGCAATCTGGGACAAGTGCATGGGCAAACCGAGCGATCGTAGGGTCGGAATGTCCGTCGGAATAACGCGCATCACGATGCAATAGACGCCTCGTTGCTGGAAGATATTGACGCGGAAGCGGGCGCGTGAAGGAAGCGAGTAACTAAGATCCGCAGTGCCGGTCCTGGCTAAACGTTCAGCTGCTTCGGGGTTTCCCTGCAACAGTGTTAAGGCAATTATTTCAGTCTGGTACGGGGAGAGCTTTTGCATTCCGAGCGGCTGGACGGGCGTAAGCTTGCCATTGATTTCAACTTGCGGATGCTGGCCTACTGAGAAGTTCAGGTCGCTGATCTTGTCGGAAACCAGCAACATGCGCTCGATTATCGGCGGCAAATCGAAGAAACTCATTTTAGACTGGAGACTCCGGGAAAACGGACGGTGTATCGAACGTGGGCGAGGTTTGGTGGTCCGGAAATGTGGGAGTGACCGAACCGGGGTGATTCTCTCGTATAACGATGATTAACGCAAGAAGATTCTAATTCCCACGTGCAACATGCTCGATGAGATGACGTGTTCGTTGAGTAATCGAGTCTTTTTCGACCAATAATGCGCTAATTACTGCCACTGACGTCGCACCCGCCTCAATTACCGCGTGCACGTTTTCGAACGTTATCCCACCAATCGCCACTATCGGGAGGCTGTTCGCTGTCCGAGCAACGGAACGGAGGCCATCCAATCCGACAACTGGTTCGGTGTCCTTTTTCGAAGTCGTTGCGAAGATTGGTCCTATCGCCAGGTAATCGATTGGGAGTGATAGAGCACGTTCGGCCTGGTCAAGATTGTGAGTGGAATAGCCGATGATTGCGTCGTTGCCGAGTATCCGTCGGGCCGCCTCAGCCGAGAGATCGTCCTGGCCAAGGTGGACACCGTCCGCCTTCGTTGCCAGCGCCACGTCCGCCCGATCGTTGATGATGATGCGGACTGAGAGTTGTCGCGCCAGTTGAACAGCCGTCAAAGCCTGACCAAAAAACTCCGCGGGCGGGAGGTTTTTTTCCCGCATTTGAATGAAAGTAGCGCCCCCGGCGGCCAGACGTTCAACTTGTTCAGCGTGCGATAGACCAGAAAATCCAATATCGGTGATTGGATAAATCTTCGGCAACTCAAGAATCATCGCGACCGTCAGTCTTCGGCTTCTTTGCGTTTAGGACGCTGATTGGCGGGTAGGATACGCTTCCGTAGGCGAATAGAGTCGGGAGTTACTTCGACAAGTTCATCATCAGCTATAAATTCCAATGCCTGCTCAAGCGATAGATCTTTGACTGGAACCAGGCGCATCGCCTCGTCAGCGGTTGACGCTCGCATGTTGGTCAGCTTTTTTTCCTTAATGGCGTTTACGTCAAGGTCTACGGGTCTCGCGTTCTCGCCGATGATCATTCCTTCGTAAACTTTGCTGCCGGGGCGAATAAAAAGCGTCCCGCGTTCCTGCAGGTTGAAGAGCGCATACGTTGTCGTTTCGCCAGTGCGATCGCCCACGAGTGAACCCGTCGCACGCCCGCGCATCGTGCCCAGCCAATCGCCCCAACGAAGGAACATCGTGTTTAAGAGTCCGGTTCCCTTCGTTTCGGTAAGAAACTCGTTACGAAAACCGATCAATCCGCGCGAAGGCGCCTCAAACTCCAAGCGAACCCGCCCGGTGCCGTGGTTCACCATGCGGGTCATTTGTCCCTTACGTCGCCCGAGAGCCTCCGTAACGACGCCGATGAATTCATCCGGACAATCGACAACAACTGCCTCGATTGGTTCAAGAGTCCTGCCATTGAGTGCACGCGTGATGGCTTCTGGTTTCGACACCTGAAGTTCGTACCCCTCACGCCTCATCATCTCAATCAAGATCGCCAGTTGCAGTTCGCCACGGCCGGAAACCTTGAACTGATCGGGCGAATCCGTCTCTTCGACGCGAATGGCTACGTTCCCCAGAATCTCTTTGTCCAGGCGTTCCTTGACCTGGCGAGAGGTCACGAACCGACCTTCACGACCTGCAAAGGGTGAGTTGTTCACTCCGAAGATCATCGCAATTGTCGGCTCGTCGACTGCTATCGCCGGCAGTGGATGTGGATTGTCCGGTGACGTGACCGTGTCACCGATTTGAATATCCTCGATTCCCGCCAAGGCGACGATCTCGCCGAAGCCAGCGCTCGTGATTGGTTCGCGCTTCAAACCCTCGAAGGCATACAACTGTGATACGCGTGTCTTCAGAATTATTCCGTCAGGCTTTGCGACGGCGATCTGATCGCCCACTTTAATCTCACCGGAGAAGATTCGACCAATCGCAAGTCTACCGACGTAATCGTTGTAATCGAGATTCGCTACGAGCAACTGCAAGCTGTCAGACCGCTGCTGCCTGGGTGATGGAATGGTCTGTACGATCTGCTCAAACAGCGGCTGGAGGTTCGTTGATTGATCGTCCAGGTTCTTTTTCGCGACGCCGTCTCGCGAAACACAGTACAGGATGGGAAAGTCGATCTGTTCGTCGGTGGCATCGAGATCAAGAAACAGCTCGTAAATCTCGTCTACTACTTCCACTGGTCGAGCATCTGCACGGTCGATCTTATTCACAACGGCTATGGCGGGCAGCCGCGCCTCGAGCGCTTTCCTCAGGACAAATCTTGTCTGCGGCAAACATCCCTCGGCAGCATCCACCAGCAACATGACGCCGTCAACCATCTTTAGCACGCGCTCGACTTCGCCCCCGAAATCAGCGTGGCCTGGCGTGTCGACAATATTGATCTTCACTTCGCGATAACGCACAGAAGTGTTCTTCGCCATGATCGTGATGCCGCGTTCGCGCTCAAGATCCATGGAATCCATCACTCGCTCTCGAACCTGTTCGTTTTCGCGAAATGTGCCTGACTGGCGAAGCATCGCGTCGACAAGGGTAGTTTTGCCATGGTCGACGTGTGCGATGATCGCAATGTTTCTTATGTCTGTTCGTTCGTTACTCATAACTTAATTAGTGAGGGCATCTTACCAAGTTGCACTTAAACGGCAAGGCGAGCGTTAACGGATGGTTTTAGTCTGCCGCAGCGCTTCATACAGAACTATAGCGACCGAATTTGCCAGATTGAGGCTGCGGACTTTCGGATTTAGGATGGGAATCTTCAGACAGTAGTGCCAGTTAGCGCGCAATAACTCGACCGGTAAACCTCGGGTTTCCCGGCCAAAGACCAGACAATCGTTTTCGGTGAACTCCCAGTCGAGATAAGAACGTTCGGCTTTCGTAGTGAAGTAGATCAACCGCGAATCGGTTAGAACCTCCGTAAGGGCGGCGAGGTTCGGGTGACGAGTGAGATCGACTTGATCCCAGTAATCCAATCCTGCTCTTCGTACCGCTTTGTCGTCGAGTCGGAATCCGGTAGCGCCGACGATATGAAGCGGCGTGCTGGTCGCGGCACACAGTCGCGCAATGTTTCCTGTGTTCTGGGGAATCTCTGGTTCGACAAGCGCGACTTTGATCACGCTGCAATGTTAACTGGTAGCGACGATAGATAAAACAAAAAGGAACGACGAGCTTCGCTTGAAGTACTCGTCGTTCCTTGAAAGGCCTCGTAGGCCTCAGATGTTTGTGTGCGCCAGTGGAAGGTTCGTGCTGTGACCTGCTGGTTCGAGTTATCTCTTCTTTGCGGCCTTCTTGGTTCCGCCCTTCTTTGCGCCCTTCTTGGCGCCACCCTTCTTCGCTGCTTTCTTTCCACCTTTTTTAGTTGCCATAGCTTCTATGTGCTCCTTCTTTCTAGTGTTGGTTTAGGGTTTCTTCATGACCACAAGATAATGTGTTTGCTTTCGTCTTGTGGGCTAGAGTAAACGGCGCACAACATCTTGCTATATAAACGTAATTGCAACAGATGTCAATAACTTATTACTCAGTGCTGAAAGATTTTTTTGTTGCTCTCTGACGTGGATCTGTGCTGTCAGATCAGCGCAACAACACATCATGTGATCCAAAAAGTGAGGCGATCAGTGAACAACAAAACTGATCTGAAGACGAAAGATCGAGCGTGGAGATTCTGAGTTGAAGAAGAGACTAAGACGAATTGCTGATCAATGAAGTGTGGAGTTGTGGCTGTGATCAGTTGCGAAAGAGTGGCGTGAAGATCCAACCATCGTGCGACTCAATGCCGTAGTAGGTGAGCACCGATTTTGATGTGTTGTTGCTTGCAACACCAACGAATGGTCCACCTGTGGTCTCACCCACGTGTGAACCACTGCTCTTGTTCGAGGTCGTTCCGAGATTCGTCATTACGATCACCTGAGGAGCCGCTAACCGTTGCAATTGCACCATTTGCTGGTCACGCGGCATTGGCAGCAAGTTACCTGCGTAGACCATTACTGACTGCTGAAACTCAACGAGTGATTCAGCACGCGGGGCAATGAACCTCCACTCGCCATCTTCTGATAATGGATCTGTCGCAGCACTCGCGCGCAGGATCATACGATTCTTTGCACCACCAGTAATCGGTACTCCGTCCAGCAGCTGGTCCATCGATGACGGTAATGCTTGATCTCCAACAACACCAGTCTGTCCTCCGCGATAACGATAGTATTCTCGAATCGCATCAGCGATTTGTTCACCACGAAAGATCGCTTCCTTCTCGCGTTCACGCATCGCTTGCTGTTGCATCCGCGGTGCTGCGGCCATCGCAAAGATGGCTAAGACCGTCATGAAGGCCAGGAGTGCAACGATGGTGTATCCCCGCTCCGACGACCGTTCGCGCGCGAGATCAGCGCCTGCAGCGGCGCTCGATGCCGAAAATGCCGACCCTAATATCTTGTGGTGTTGATCAGTTGAGCGGTTCGTCATCTTCGGCATCCACGCGCGGTGTGGGACGAGACAAAGGTGAACCAAAGCCTTTCTCACCTTCGGTCATTTTGATCTTATGCGTGAGTTTCAGAGTCGTATCAGTGAACACAATCTCTTTGTCGGCGATGCTCGTGAGACGGAACCGCCCTCCGAACATTTCGCCACGCTGAGCATTGACCACAGCCTTCGTGTTTGAGTCTTGCAAGAGAGCGATGTCGACGTGAGTGCGCGTACTAATTAGCCCGATGTAGGTGTAATTAGGTGTCGGAGGCTGGGCTACATTCAACGTCAACGGATTGGAATAGATGCGTCCATCCGGCGACCTGACAGCGATTGAACGATTGCCCGGACTTGCGATGAATGAACCGGGGATAGTAGCTGATAATTGCTGCGCGCTCCGATACTGGGTTTGTAGTTCTCGGCCATCGACGTAAATCCGAGCATCAGGAGTGAATTTGTCGCCTGTCACTTCAAGCAGGAATTGAGCTGTCCCGGCATAGACATTCGATGGAGAGACGGACGCAAGGAGCAGCGGCGGTGTCGGAGTTGGCGTCGGAGTGGGTGTTTCCGCAACCTTGTTTGTTACAACCGGCGGTTCGTAAAAGGCAAAGATATTGCGTCGTGCTTCGGGTACGTTCGTATTGGTCGCCACAAAGTTTACGTCGCGAAGAGTGCCAATGAGATCGCTCAACTCTTGCGTCGTGTCAGACTGGTTGGCGGATTGAGTACCACGAGGTCCCTGCGGACTCGTCCGCGTTCCCTGCGCAGTCGTGGCACGCGGCGGATTGGCAGGTTTGCTTGATCCAAAACCGAAGAACGTCCACCACAGAAACACAATCGCGACGAGGCCGAGGCCCCCTGCCACGATCAGTTTTTTCTTTTCGCCCGGTTTACTGAAGTCACTACGTTCCATTTCATTGTTCCTGACTGGTGGGCGCTGGGGTTTCAACACGCTGGAAATACGTGGCCATGCTCAATTGCAAACTCACCAGCGAGCCACGAGTTCCCGAACCTCCCTCGGTCGAAACAGGTGCGGCCACATCATTGTTGTCCCTGGCACGTTGCAACTCTATCTCGTTAATGATCACAAACTGCTTGCTACGTTCAATGTCCTTAACAAACTGTCGCAGGTTCTGATAAGAACCCTCGACGGTTACGGCAACTGCTATCCCTGGATACGCGGTCTGGTATTTCGTATTGGCGGACCTGGCGGGCGTTGACTTAGTTCCGGTCGAGTCAAGCGGCGCGTAGGTGGGGCCGGATGTATTCCGCAGGCCGTTCTTCACCATCAGTTGATTGAGTTGATCGTAGAGCTCCATCCGCCCTTGTTCCTGGCGTTGGAGGGTAACGGTCTCAAAATCGTTCAAGCTGTCAGTGATTCGCTTAACTGTGTCTTGAGTAGTGTTCTCTTTGACAACAATCTCATGAAACTTCTTCAGGTTGGTTCGTAACTGTTCTCGCTCCGCGGTCAGTGCGCGCGTTTGAGATCGTGCCGGTATTAGGAAATAAAGATAACTGAAGATCACCAGAATGAGGATGAAACAGCTTACGGCTAACGCGATTATCTCGGGTACACCAAACATGCTGTTGCGCCGCGCAGCAAGATAACCGGTCATTCGGCTCGACACTGTCGTCTTAACTGATGTCTTGGGAGGCTCGGTCACTTCGGTACTCATTTCGACCCCTCCCCTGTAGTTCCGCTTTCCTGCACAGCGGCCATATTCTCACTCGCGTATCCAGCCCGCGGCCTGTAGACAACTGCAAGATCGTATTCAGTGCCGCTCTCCCCACGTCCCTTTTGAAGATTTTGTACGCGCAAGTCAGCCTGGAAGATGCCGGTACGATCCATGTCCCTGATCATCGCAGTGACCACGTTCGCGCTCTTAGCGAATACCGTCAATTCAAGATCAGCGACCGTTTGATCGCCCTGCATGCCAATGGCTCGTACCGCAATTCGCGAAACTCGTACGTTGCCAGGCAGCGCAGCTTCCAAATCCGCCAATAGCCTTGACCAGGAGAATGTTTTCCGATCCACCAGCTGGTGTGCTGCCTCGAGCGCCTGGAGTTGATCGCGGGTCATCAACGCCTTCACCTTCTTGGCGTCGTCCAGCAGCCCTTTTTCCTGAGTTCGCAGGTTATTGATCTCTACTCGAATGGCCTCCGACTCGCGGTTCGCTTGCAGGGTGTAATGAACAACTCCTAAGAGACCGATAACCGAGACGAATAGCACGACTGCGGTCAACAGCCATGGCAAAAGGCGATTGGTAAAAGGCTTGGAGGCTAAGTTGAGATTGCTAGTCACTTATGGAGTTCCTCGGCCGGTCAAAGCGGACTGACGGGCGTGTCCAAAGGAGAATACACGGCGCAATCGAAGAATCGCAAATCGTGCCCCCAAACTGACACGCGCTGGGGGTTTCGTAGTTGCATAATTTGCTCGAAACAGCTCGTCAGTTTGTGCGACGGGGCGGCAGCGGCTTTTCGGTAACCGCCAGTGCCGGCTGATAAGCCGAGGTTTGGTTTCGCCCATTACTCTTGGCTCGATACAGCGCAGAGTCCGCCAATTCAACCAGTTGAATCGGATCTTTAGCGTCGTCAGGACAGGCGGCTATGCCGATGCTCATAGTGATGTGAAAATACTCGTCAGCGTTGGCAGAGCCTGTGTGAAGTGATTTGAACCGATACTGTTCAACATCCCGACGAACACGTTCAGCCGCAACCAACGCTTGCGGATAACCCGCGTCGAGTAAGAAAGCGGCGAATTCCTCACCGCCAAAACGAGCCGCGACATCGCCGGATCGCAAGGCAGCTTTGATAATGCCACCCAACTCCTCCAACACCTGATTCCCCGTCAGATGGCCGTGTGTGTCATTTACTAACTTAAAGTGATCCACATCCATCATTAGCACACAGAACGGGCGGTCTTCAGTTTCTGAGCGCGATGCTTCTCGCCGCAACTCAGTAAAGAACGACTTGCTGGTCAAAAGTCCGGTCAGGTCATCATGCGCCAACAGTCGATGGATCTGCTGCTGAAACTCGCGATCGATCTCGTCGAGCAAATCGAAGCGAAAAAGATGATCGCCAATCAGAATCTTGTCACCGTTGTTGAGAGCTGACTCCGAGATGTGATGACCGTTCACGATCGTGCCGTTGGTGGAACTTAGATCTTTGATCCTGAATTCCGGCTTTCCCGTACCACGATTCACGATGCCAACAATCTCAGCATGCAGACGTGAGGCTTTGAAGTCGTTCAGACGAATGTCTGCGTAAAGGGCCCTTCCTATTGTTACCCGGTCGCGTTCAAGCGGGATTGGGGCCGCAATTAGCTCGCCACGCAGGGATACGAGGACCGGCCTCCGCTCGAGGTTGGCGAACGTGTTCGTGGGCGACTCCCGGATCTGAGTCGTCAGCGTTGGTTCTTCGTCAAAATAATGGGCCATGGCGACTGGCTGTCTGCCGATCTCACCTTTTTACACCCCTGTGCCTTAGTTCATGCGAAACCGCTGAAACGTTGCTGATTATCTTATCCTCCGATACCCAGCCCAGCAAGAAAATGGCGATCGGAGGGACGAGTCGTTCAATGACCGGAGCAGGCTCCCTTGTTACGATTCAAGGCTGCTCCTATAATTGCCACTAATCAAAACGGTCAGGCCAGGTGGTTCAAATGAGCGCGCGGAGATACCCCATGGAGAACAAGGTTGCCGGCACATGTTGCGATTCAGTTAAAGAGAACTTAACTGTCGAGCGGGTGGCAGTAGCCTTTCTGCCTACGGAATGGGGCGATTTCCAGATCGCTGGTTATCGGTCGCTAATCAGCACAGAGGAGTTCGTGGTGCTGTTCAAGGGTGATATGCGGCAGGACATACCGACGCTGGTTCGGATTCATTCGCAGTGTTTGACGGGAGACGTGTTTGGGTCAACGAAGTGCGACTGTGGCGAGCAACTTCATCATACGTTACAGCTGATCCAACAAGAGGGCCGAGGAGCCGTTGTCTATCAACAACAAGAAGGGCGCGGGATCGGCATTCTGAATAAGATCCGCGCGTATGCATTACAGGATCAAGGCGCTGACACAGTTGAGGCGAATGTTCGGCTGGGTCTTGCAGTTGATCTCCGCGAATACCGGCAATGCGCCGAGATTCTTTTCGATATCGGTCTTTGTAAAGTCAAAGTGCTATCGAACAATCCGTTGAAACTTCAAGCTCTCGAAGACGCAGGATTGAAGATAGTGGAAAGAATTTCGATTGAAGTTGATTCCTCGGAAAAAGCAGAGAAGTATCTTAGAACCAAGAAAGAAAAGTTAGGGCATCTGCTGAGTTTGAAAAGAAACTAGATATTACTGAGGAGTCTTGTTGCGCCACTTGGCGATCTCTTCTCGCGTCCTCGCAGCATCACTGGCATTAGGCATTAGTTTTAAGTACAACTCCAGTTGGTCTGCGGCCTTCTGATAGTCCTTCTTGGCCCAATACACTCCACCTAAGTAGCGATGAGCAAGTGCGACAGCGGAGCTACTCTTAGCTATCGCGAGCAAAAGTTCCTTTTCCGCTTCATCCAGTTTGCGTTGTCTCGCGAGGCTAATCCCCAGATACATGTGAGCTGTGGCGAGTGAATCATTTTTCCCAACCACAAACCGCAACTGTTCCTCTGAAGCAGCGAACTTATTCTGATTCAGTAAGGCGATTCCATAGTTAAGCCGAGGTGTAATCTCATCGGGTGACAGTTTGACGGCCTCAGCTAATGCTGCGGCCGCAGCGTCGGGCTGAGCAAGAAAAAGATATTGCACTCCGAGTTCGTTCAGCGCTAAAGGAAACTGCGGATACAGAGCGAGCGCAGACTTAAGTTGCTCTACGGCCTTTTTGTGGTCGCCGGCACGTGATGATTCTAGCGCTGCGCGGTAAAGATCCGCGGCGGGTTTAGGTGCAGACGCCAAAACTGCGTTAATGACTCCCACCTTCGACGCCGGAACCCTGTTTCTGGGCATTAAGTAAATTGGAACAGTCATCGTGCGCGGGGTACCAGAGGTAACGCTTCTGCCTCGAATGCTAGAACTGCCGGGGTCGTCAATGTAAACGGTCTCACGGGTGGGCTCGTAATCGTCATCACCGTCGATCACGATTGCGTATGTGCCCGCAGTTAAATTCTTGAAAGCAAATGCGCCACTCGTATCGGTGAAGATCGATAGCGGTGCGCTGTTAAGAGATTCCAGTTTTACGAGTAATCCAGGAGCATCAGCGCGGCGTCCAGATGGGAAATAGATCCGGCCCTGGATAGTGTGTCTTCCACCGTTGCCGCCGTAGTCGACTGATCCTTGAGCGAAGCAAACAGTCGTCGAAAGCGTCAACAACGCCACGACAACACACAACGAAAATATTGAAGCATTACGAACAGTCGAACGGGCGGCGTCTGCTTCTGAGCAAACCATGACTGCACTCCTTATTACGTCAAGGACCCGGTATGACGAGAGGGGTTTATTTGTCGCCAAGGATAACATAAAAAGAAAAAGGGAGAAGCACTGTATGGGTGCTTCTCCCGAAGAATCAAGGGACGGTTTTTTACGCCGTCCCTGAGCAGGGCTAACGACTTAGAACGAGAACTTCACACCCAGCCTAACGGTGGATGGGAATTGGAAGATCGTACCCGATCCGAAAGTCGGATTTGGCACAGGCGCAATTCCGGTGATACCACTATTGATCAAGAACGTGGTGTCTTCGCGGAGAGCGCGCTGTGTATTGGTTACGTTGAACCAATCAAACATGAACCGGAGTTCCTTACCTTCACCCACTGAGAGGGGATAGTAAGCACCGATATCCAACTGGAAGTTCGTTGGAGTGCGAGTGTCGCCGGTTATTGGATTGGTAGCCGAACCACGCGGTACGAGGAAACCTTCGTTGTCGCCGTACACGGGGTGCGGAATCA
>Ga0207708_10001573_pt1 | contig 17053 bp, 15 predicted proteins | sample KBSK5101metaG_FD_184340 | JGI IMG/M metagenome (GOLD analysis project Ga0207708, IMG submission 184340) | Corn, switchgrass and miscanthus rhizosphere microbial communities from Kellogg Biological Station, Michigan, USA - KBS K5-10-1 metaG... | ecosystem: Host-associated > Plants > Roots >...
GAATTCGCCACGGGCCGTGCAACGCGGTATAGTGTTGGGTCCGATATGACGCCTTCCGGAAATCGTTTTCGGGCGCTGTTCGTGTGCCTGACGCCGGCGATGTGCCTGGCGCTGGCCTGCGACGGCGGCGAGCGCATGCCGGACGCGCAGACGCAGCCCGCCGCGTACTCGTCGGAGCTTTCGGTGCGCTTCGAGGTCAGCCCCGATCGACCGACGACGGTGTCGGTGCTGGGATTCCGCGCCGCGGCCGCCGGACCCGAGACCGACGTGCTCGGTCTGGTCGATCCGCTGGCGGCGACAGCGCCCGCTCAGGGATGCGTGCTGCGCGACGTCGACCTCGCGAACCGCGCGCTCGCGACGCGTGGTGGCTCGGTCGATCTCGAGGAGCTGGGCGGCGTCGGCGTCGGCCTGGGCGCGGCCGGTTCGCCGCAGACCGTGATCCGAACTTTTCCGCGCGTCTACCCCGACGTCGCGGGCGTGGTCGGCGGCGTGGTGGGTGAAGCCGCGCCGCAGCCGATCACCGCCCTCCCCGAACACGTCAGCGTGTTTTCTCCCGACACCGAGCTGCCGGTCGCCGAGCTGTCCGTCCCGGCGCTGCCCAAGCTGCTGGCCGTCAACGGCTCCGCGCCGACCGCCGGACTTCGTGTGGACGCCAGCGGCGGCCTCACCCTGTCGCTGGCCGCCGCCGCGGGCGGGTTCATCGAGCTGCGTCCGTTCGGCACGACGGTGGTGGTCAGCTGCGCGGTCCCCAGCAACGCCTCGACGGAAGCGGTCATCTCCGTTCCGCGCGCGCTGCTCGCCCACCTGCGCGCGCCTGACGCCGCCGCCACCGGCACCGTCGGCCTGTCCCTCGAGATCGCGCGTCGGCTGCGCGTGCGCGAGCCGCTGGTGACGTCGGGGACGCGCGTTTCGGTCGAGGTCCGATCGACGTTGGCGGTGGAGCTGCGCCCGTGAGCGGTACGGCGCGAGACACCCGCAAGCACCCGCGCTACAACCTCGAAGTCCCCGTCATGATCTCGGATGCCGCGAAGCGCGTCCGCAAGCCGATCCGGTTTTCCTCGGGCGACATCTCGGGCGGCGGTGCCTTCCTCCGCTCCGATCTCTTGTTCGAGGTCGGCGAGATGTTGGTGATGGAGTTCGACCTTCCCGGCGGGCGTCACATCCGCACGCAGGGCCGCGTCGTGCGGGTCGCGCGCGGCGGCGCCAAGGACCGCTTTCCCGGCATGGGCCTGGAGTTCATCGACCTCTCGCCCGACGATCGTGCCGCCATCGCACGGCTGACCTGACCGCCGTCGTGCCCGAATCCCTCGACGAGTTGACGTACGACTACGAGGACGAGGGCGTGCTCGTTCGCAAGCAGATCGAGCGCGCCATCCTCACCAAGGGCAGCTGGGCGACGGTGATGTTCCTGTTCCAGGAGCTGGATCGGGCGAAGGGCAAGTTCCGGCCGCCCAAGATGGCGATCGTCCGCTTCAAGAAGAGCAAGGGGAGCTACCGGAAGCAGTCGTCGTTCAACATCTCGAACGAGAAGCAGGCCCGCCAGATCACCGAGGTCCTCGAGGGCTGGTATCCCAAGATCGCGGAGATGACGGCTGAACTGAAGGAAGACGCGGGCGGCGACGGCGAGGACGGCGAAGACGCGGACTCCGACGAGTGAGCGCCGCGCGCGGACGCCCATTCCAATGATCGCCGTCATCGTCAACCCGCGATCGCGCGCGAACCGCCGCAATCCTCGCATCGCGGCCGAGTTCCAGGCGATCGTCGGCGATCGGGGCCGCATCTTCGCGCCCAAGACCCTCGAAGAGCTGGAGGCCATGGCGGCGGAGATCCGGCGGTCGCCGACCACGGTCATCGCGGTTCATGGCGGCGACGGAACGCTGCACAAGACGGTGACCGCGCTCGCGCGCGCATTCGGTGACGATCCCCTGCCACCGATCGGGATCCTGTGCGGCGGAACCATGAACGTCGTGGCGACGTCGCTTCAGATCCGCGAGCGCCCGTCGGTGTTCTTGAAGTCGATCGTCGAGGCTGACCGGACCGGCCAGCCGCTCGAGACGATCAGGCGGCGCTGCATGCGCATCGGCGACGAGCTGGGATTCCTGTTCGGCAACGGGATGCCCGCCAACTTCCTGACCGAATACTACGGGTCCGGCGAATACGGTCCCGCCCGTGCAGCCTGGCTGCTGGCGCGGGCATTCTTCTCGGCGCTCTGGCACGGCCCCTTCATCCAGCGCCTGTTCAAGCGCTTCGAGGGCTCGGTGCACGTCGACGGCGTGCTGCTCGAACAGACGAAGTTCGTCGGTCTGATGGCCGGGACCGTGCGCGAGGTCGGGATGGGCTTCAAGCTGGTCCACCGCGCCGACGACGACCCGGAGCGCTTCGGTGTGCTCGCCATGCATTCGGGCGTGCTGTCGCTGGCGCTCGATGTCCCGGCCGTGCGAACCGGCCGCGGCATCGCCGCCCGCCGGGCGTACAGCGCGGTCGCCTCGCAGATGAACGTTCAATCCAAGAACGGCAGCTGGGCCTACACGATCGACGGGGATCTCTACCGGACGGATGAGCCGGTCGCGATCTCGGTCGGACCGCGGATCGATTTCCTCAAGCCGCCCTCCGCGTTGATTGTGCGCCCGCGCGGCGATACCATGGGCGGCCAGCGATGAGCTCGTCGTTTCCTTTGGACGGGATGAGGGTGCGGTTCGCGGGGGACTCGAACGTGGGCATGAAGCGCGCCCACAACGAGGACTCGTTCTACCTGCCCGAAAGCGAACGCCTGGCCATCGTGGCCGACGGGATGGGCGGCCACGCTTCGGGCGAGGTGGCCAGCCGGATGGCGGTCGAGACCATCGTCGGCTTCTTCAAGGCGACCCAGGACGACCAGCAGCTCACCTGGCCCTTCAAGATGGACCACGGTCATCGCTACGACGTGAACCGCATGGTCACCGCCATCAAGCTCGCCAACCTGAAGATTCACGAGCAGGCGCAGAAGGACCCGCGCTGCCACGGCATGGGGACCACCGTCGTGTCGACGCTGTTCCTCGACCGCGCCCTGGTGGTGGGCCACGTCGGCGACAGCCGCCTGTACCGGCGGCGCGACGGCGTCATGAAGCAGCTCACCGAGGATCACTCGCTGCTGAACGACTACATCAAGATGAAGAACCTCTCGCCCGACGAGATCGCGGCGTTCCCCCACAAGAACGTCATTGTGCGCGCGCTGGGGATGAAGGACACCGTGCAGGTCGACGTGCTGGTCGACAAGCCGGCGCTGGGCGATCTCTATGTGATCTGCTCCGACGGCCTGACCGGGATGATCAAGGACGAAGAGATCGAAGCGATCGCGACCTCTGACGATGACCTGGACGCCGTGTGCGAACGGATGATCACCGCCGCCAACAAGAACGGCGGGCTCGACAACATCACGGTCGTCGCGGTCCGCGTCGAAAAGGGTTAGCCGCCGACGGTGCCGCTAGGCGTGACGATGGCGTCGGTGACGACGCCCGTCGCGACCGCGCCCGGCCAGATCACCGCGCGCTCGACGCGCGCACCCGCCGTCACGCGCGCGCCGGCGCCGACGACCGCGTCGGGGCCCACGACCGCGTCCGCCTCGACGACCGCGCCGGCCTCGATGCGGCACGCGCCGACGACGCGCGCGCGGCCGTCGATCGCCGCGCCCGGCTCGACGCCCACGAGCGGCCCGGGCGGATCGCGCAGCAGCGCGGGATCGCGCAGCAGCGCCAGGTTGCCGGCCAGGTAGCGCTCGGGCGTCGAGTGCTCGGCGAAGTAACCCGCGTGCGTCAACGCCGTGATCGTCTCGCCGGCGAGCAGGGCCGGGATGTAGGCGTCGCGGATCACGTCGGACACCACGGGCTGCAGGCGATCGAGCAGCGCCGGTTCAAGCACGTGCACGCCCGTGAACATGCGCTCGGTGACCGCGCCCGCCGGCGGCCGGGGCGAGCGCGCGTCGAGGATGCTGACGACCCGGCCCGCCGCATCCACGCCGATCGCGCCCCACTTGCGGGGCTCGGGATCGTCGCGCAACAGCATCGTCGCCACGGCGCCGCCGCGGGCGTGCGCGGCCAGCAGGGCGGGCAGGTCGAGGTCGGCAACCACCTTCGCGTTCATCACCAGCACCGGCCCGGCCTCGAACAGCGGGCGCGCCTTCGCCAGGCCGCCACCGGTGCCCAGCAGCTCGGTCTCGACGGAGTAGCTGATCGCGATCGTCGAGCTGTGATCAGACGACGCCCTACTGACCACGCGTTCACCCAGCACCGCCTGAACCATGTCGCCCCGGTGGAACACGTTGACGACCGCCCGGTGGGCGCCGGCCCGCGCCGCGGCGTGCAGCCCGAAGCGGATGGCCGGGTACCCGCACACCGGCACCAGCGGCTTCGGCGCCGCCAGACCGAGAGCGCCGAGCCGCGTCGACCGGCCGGCCGCGAGCAACATGACGTTCACCCTCTGACTATCGCAGCCGTGGTATGTCAGACGCCATGAAGATCTGTGTCATCGGAACAGGTTACGTGGGCCTGGTCGCCGGCGCGGGATTCTCCGACATGGGAAACGACGTCACCTGCTGCGACGTCGACGCCGAGAAGATCGAAGGCCTCAAGCGCGGCGTGATGCCGATCTACGAGCCCGGCCTCGACAAGCTGGTGATTCACAACGTGGCCGAGGGTCGCCTGACGTTCACGACCGACGTCGCCGGCGGCGTCGCCGGCGCCGAGGTGATCCTGCTGGCGGTGGGCACGCCGCCCGGGCCCGACGGCTCCGCCGATCTGTCGTTCATCTTCAAGGCGGCCGAGCAGGTCGCCGACGCGCTCACCGGGTGGGCCGTGCTGGTGACCAAGTCGACCGTGCCGGTCGGCACCGGCGACAAGATCGAAGCGATCGTCCGCAAGCGCGCGAAGCACGAGTTCGCCGTCGCGTCGAACCCCGAATTCCTCAAGGAGGGCGACGCGGTCAACGACTTCATGAAGCCCGATCGCGTCGTCATCGGCGCCGACGACAAGCGCGCGGTCGACACGCTGCGCGCGTTGTACGCGCCGTTCACGCGCACGACCGATCGCATGCTGGTGATGGACCGCCGATCGTCCGAGCTGACGAAGTACGCCGCCAACTCGATGCTGGCGACGCGCATCTCGTTCATGAACGACCTGGCCAACCTGTGCGAGCTGCTGGGCGCCGACATCGAGCTGGTGCGCAAGGGCATGGGCTCGGACGGCCGCATCGGCCCCAAGTTCCTGTACGCGGGCCCGGGCTTCGGCGGCAGCTGTTTCCCGAAGGATCTGCGCGCGGCCGTCAGCACCGGCAAGGATGTCGGCTACGACCTGCAGATCCTGAACGCCGTGGTCGCGGTCAACGAACGCCAGAAGAAGAAGCTGGGCGAGAAGCTGCTGGCGCACTTCGGCGGCAACCTGAAGGGCAAGCGCATCGCGGTCTGGGGCCTCGCGTTCAAGCCGGGCACCGACGACACCCGCGAAGCGCCCGCGCTGGTGCTGGTCGAGCAGCTGCTCGCGGCCGGCGCCTCGGTGTGCGCGACCGATCCCGTCGCCATCGACGTGGTCCGCAAGCAGCTGGGCGATCGCATCGAGTACGAAGAATCGAACTACGCGTGCGCGAAGGGCGCCGACGCGCTGGCGCTGGTCACCGAGTGGCACGAGTTCCGGCGCCCCTCGTTCGAACGGCTGAAAGCGCTGATGAAGCAGCCGGTCCTGTTCGACGGCCGCAACATCTGGAGCCCCTCCGAGGTGCGCGCGGCCGGCTTCACGTACTACGGCATCGGCCGCGGCAAGGGCGGGGCGGGCGGCGCGTAGAGATCCGATCCCCTCGCCCCGCGAAGCGGGGAGAGGGTTAGGGAGAGGGGTCCGCGCTCCCCCGACGCTGGTTAGGCGTTGCCGGCGGTGACGGACGGCGAGATCGGGATCGGGCCGGAGCCCGTGCGCGTCCGCGGGCGCGGGCGGGCGTCGGCGCCACCGGCCTCGGCGGCCGCGACGCTGGCGTCGATCTCGGGCGGCACGTACGACGGCGACGGGCGCCGCCGCGGGTGCGTGGTCTCATAGCGGCCCGCCGCGATCTCGACGCGATCGGGGAACAGGCGCAGCACGCCGATCAGGCCGACCGCCTCGGGCGGCATCGCATACGACTGACCTTCGTACACCACCGAGGCGCGCGGGCCGACCAGCACGGGGACGCGCAGCGCGAGATCGCGTGGCTGCAGCTTCAGCGGCCGCAACCGCTGCCGTTCCTCGGCCAGCAGGATCGCAGGCGCCTTGCCCGAAACCTCGTTCTGCGGGCGCGCGTTGTAGTCGCGCACCCACTCACCCAGCTTCTCGGCCGCGTCCGCCTCGTCGACGACCGTCGCGTTCTTGAAGAACGCCAGCTTCAGCCAGTTGCCCAGGTTCGTGCCGGGGCCGCGCTCGGCGCCGCGCCGCGCGCGCACCTCGACGCCGACGCCCATCTCCAGCGCCGCGTACGCGAATCCCTGGTCCCACTCGGTCACCTGGCCGTCGTCGTCAGCGCGCACGCCGATCGGGCGCGGGCGATCGAACGCCGCCAGCAGCGGCACGCCGCCCATCGCCGCGTGGTGCGCCGCCAGCGTGCGCACGCAGGTCTCGACGCTCTGGTCGGGAACCAGCGACGCGACGACGAAGCGCGAGTACTCGAGCCGCGACACGAAGAACGTCAGCGTGCGCTCGCCGCCGTCACGGAAGCGGACATCCACTTGACCGAACCCGTGCCGCGCGATCTCGCCCGGAACGCGATCGTGATCGCTCAGCGGCCGCGTTCGCCGCGGCCGCACGCTGGCGATCAACGAATAGAGCGCGCTCTTGCCCCCGTCGTAACCGGCGGCGCGCGCCCGCGATACGATCTCGAGCGATCGTAGGTTCGGCTCCTTCAACAGGAGGTCGACGACGAATGCTCTGAAGGGCTGCGCCTTGGAAGGACGGCCCACACCTCGTTTTCCGGTCTCGTTATCTTTGTCCACGCGCGATCTACGAACGGGACGCTATTTGGATACACGGAAATTTCTACGCTGGGCGTGCGTAACGCACACTGCGCTTTTCCAGCCGCTTGGAACGAATTCACGACCGAATCAGGGCGTTGTCTTCAGCGCACGACGCTCATCGCGCCGCTCGATCGCCAGCTCGATCAGCCGGGTGATCAACGCGCTCGGGGTTAACCCCGAGGCTTCCCACATCTTCGGGTACATCGAAACCGCGGTGAACCCGGGGATGGTGTTCACCTCGTTGACGTAAAGCGCGCGGCCGTCGCGCGTGACGAAGAAGTCGACGCGCGCCATGCCGGAGAGCTCGAGCGCGCGAAACGTTGCCACCGCCAGCGCCTGCACGCGCGCGATCATCTCGGGCGGCAGATCGGCGGGGATCTTCCAGCTCGCACCGTCCGGATCGACGTACTTCGCGTCGTACGAATAAAAGCCGTCCTTGTGGTGGACGAGGATCTCGCCCGGGATGGACGCCTCCGGGCTGTCGTTCCCGAGCACCGCGCACTCGATCTCGCGGGCGTCGACGCCGCGCTCGACCAGCACCTTGCTGTCGAACGCCAGCGCGGCGCGCACCGCGCGTTCCAGATCGGCGGGACCGGCGGCGCGCGACACGCCGACCGACGAGCCCGCGTTGGCGGGCTTCACGTAGCGGGGATAGCCGAGATCGGGCAGCGCGCGCAGGGCGCCGGCCGGATCGCGCCGGAACGCGCCGGCCGTGACCACCCCGAAATCGACGATCGGGATGCCGGCGTCGCGCAGCAGCCGCTTGGCGACGTCCTTGTCCATGCCGACCGCCGAGCCGAGCACGCCGGCGCCGACGTACGCGATCCCCGCCAGCTCCATCGCGCCCTGAACGGTGCCGTCCTCGCCGAAGGTGCCGTGCAGGACCGGGAAGACGACGGCCTCGCTGTCTATCGCGCCGGGTGCGTTGCCGGGCCCGCGCGCCACCAGCGCGTCCTCCATGCCGACCGCCGGCGCGCTGGCGTCCAGCATGACCCCGCGGGGATCGCCGGCCGCCGCCTCCAGCGTCCGTTCCGATTCGCGGTGCCAGCGCCCCGCCTTGTCGATGCCGACCAGCATCGGCTCGAACCGCGTCCGGTCGAGCGCGGACAGCACGTTGCGCGCCGACAGCAGCGAGATCTCGTGCTCTGCCGAGCGCCCGCCGAACAGGATGATCACCGGCGTCTTCTTCATTTCTTTTTCACCTTCAGCTGCGAGAACACGAACGACCATTCGTCGACGATCTGCGTGATGACCTTGGCGAGCGGCTTGCCCGCCCCGTGGCCGGCGTGGCTCTCGAGGCGCAACAACACAGGTTTGCCTTTCGGATTGGCCGCCTGCAAGCGCGCCGTCATCTTGCGCGCGTGCATCGCATCCACGCGCGTGTCCGACGCCGCGGTGTGAAGCAGCACGGCCGGATAGGCGACGCCGTCGCGCACGTGGTGATAGGGCGAGTACGCCATCAGCCAGCGAAAAGCCTCGGGGTCATCGGGCGATCCGTATTCGGCGGTCCACAGGGCGGCAATGCGGAAGCGATGATAGCGGACCATGTCCAGCAGCGGCACACCGCAGACGACCGCGCGGAACAGGTCCGGCCGCTGCGTCAGCACGGCGCCAACCAGGAGGCCGCCGTTCGACCGACCCGAGATCGCCAGGTGCTGCGCGCTGGTGACGTGGTTCGCGATCAACCATTCGGCGGCTGCGATGAAGTCGTCGAACACGTTCTGCTTGCGACCGAACATGCCCGCCTGGTGCCAGTCCTCGCCGTACTCGCCGCCGCCGCGCAGGACCGCCAGCGCGAACGTGCCGCCCGCCTCGAGAAACGGCACCGCGGACGGCGTCCAGGTCGGCAGCATGCTGTGGTCGAAGCCGCCGTAGCCGGTGAGCAGCGCGGGCTGCGCGCCGTCGCGCTTCACGCCCTTGCGGTGGGCCAGGAACAACGGCAGCTTCGTCCCGTCGCGCGACGTCACCATCACGCGCTCGACCTCGAACGCCGCCCCGTCGATCGGCGCGGACAGCTTCCGCCATGTCTCGGCGACCGGTGCAGCCCCCGCGACGTCGACGCGGAAGATCTCCGTCGGGACGAGGAACGACGTGAAGCCGTAGCAGATCTCGGCGACGTCGCGCGCGCCCGTCAGCGCGGTCAGCGAGCCCAGCCCGGGCAGGGCGATGTCGCCGCGCGGCGCCCCCTCGGCGTCGTACAGGCGCAGGCGCAGCGCCGCGTCCTGCAGCGACGCGACCGCCAGCCCACCGCGGAAGTAGACGACGCTCAGGACGACCTCGCTCGATTCCTTCATCAGCTCGCGCCAGTGCGCGCGTCCGGGCTGGCGCGGATCGATCGAGAACAGCCGACCGCGCGGCGCGCCGCTGGTCGTGAACAGGTAGAGGCGATCGTCCAGCATCTCGACGACGCTGAACTTGGCCGGCTCGCCGGCGGCGACCGCGACCGGTGCGCCCCCGGCGCGGACGTCGACGAGGTAGACCTCGCTCTTCGACCAGCCCTGGCTGACCGTGATCGCCAGCCAGCGCCCGTCGGGCGACAGGTCGACGCCCGGCCAGTCGGTCTTGTCGCGGCCGTCGCCGAACAGCTTCCGATCCTTGACGGGATCGTCGCCCAGCCGGTGGTGATAGACCGCGCGGTGGTATTTCTCCTCGGCGGCGGGGACGTCGCCGGGCGCGGGATAGCGCGTGTAGTAGAAGCCGCGGCCATCGGGCGTCCACGCCACCGAGCAGGATCGCGTGCGCGGAATCTGATCGGGCAGATCCTTGCCGGTGACCGCGTCGCGCACGCGCAGCGTCGATTCCTCGCTGCCGTCGTCGGACACGCCGTAGGCGATCAGCGCGCCGTCGTCGGACGGAAACCACCAGTCCAGCGCGCGCGTGCCGTCGGCGCGTTCTGCGTTGACGTCCACCAACGCGCGATCGGTGCCCGCGGCGCCGTCGCGCGCGTAGAGCACGGCCTGGTTCTGCTTGCCGTCGCGCCGCGTGTAGAAGTAGCGGCGCAACCCCGGCTTCACCGGGCGTGAGACGGGAACGCCGACGGAGCCGATCTCGTAGAGCTGCCACAGCCGCTTCTCCAGCGCGGCGCGCCCGGGAACGCGATCCAGCGCGCGCCGGGTGGCGGCGTTCTGCGCGTCGGTCCAGCGCTGCACCTCGGGCGCGTCGGCGTCCTCCAGCCAGCGATACGGATCGGCGACGTCGACGCCGTGCAGGCGGTCGACGACGTCATCCTTGCGCGTCGCGATGGGCGGCTTTCCGGCGGCGGCCACGGCCGAACACAGTAGCAAACCGACGACGACGAGCGATCTCACTTCACACGTCGCGCCCGTGCATGCGCCGGCGCAGCCACGGTGTCAGCGCCGCGAGCAGGGCGGCCGCACCCAGCGGGATCACCAGCAAGACCAGGAAGAAGTCAGCCTGGCCGCCCCAGATGTGGAAGAGCGCGCCGCGCCCGATTGGCTCGATCAGCGCGGCCAGCTGGCCGGCCGAGAACTCGCCCAGAGCGGTGGCCAGAAACCAGAAGCCCATCAGCAACGCGACCATCTTGGTCGGCGCCAGCTTGGTCACGAACGAAAGGCCGATCGGCGACAAGCAAAGCTCGCCCCAGGTATGGAACGAATACGCCGCCACCAGCCAGAGCGGGCTCACCAGCTTGCCGCCCTCGCTGCGCAGGCCGGCGAACACCATGAAAACGTACCCCAGCGCCACCAGCGCGAGGCCCCACGCCATCTTGGCAGGCGTGCTGGGCTCGCGGCGGCGGCGGGCGAGCGCAGTCCACAGCGCCGCGAACGCTGGCGCCGAGATCACGAGCACCAGCGGGTTGATCGACTGGTACCAGGGCGCCGGTACGTTGAACCCCCACAGCTTCCGGTCGGTGCGCTCGTCCGCGAAGAAGTTCAGCGACGACGCGGCCTGCTCGAAGGCCATCCAGAACACGATCGTGAACGCGAACGTCACCAGCAGCGCGATCAATCGATGGCGTTCCTCGGGCGTCAGCGGCGCGGTCGGCGGTCGCTCGGCGGCGGCCGCGACGCGGTTCGGGACCTCGCCGATGCCGGCCAGGTACCTGCGCCGGTAGAAGAGATACGTCGCGAGGCCGAGAATCATGCCGACGCCGGCGGATCCGAAACCCCAGTGCCAGCCCCAGCGCGGGCTGGTCGCGAAGTAGCCGCACACGATCTGGCCGAAGAAGGCGCCCGTGTTGACGCCCATGTAGAAGATCGTGAAGCCGGCGTCGCGGCGCTTGTCGCCCTGCTGGTAGAGCTGGCCGACCATCGTCGAAGCGTTGGTCTTGAACAGTCCGGTCCCCAGCGCGACCAGGCCGAGGCCCAGGAAGAACGTCGGCACCGCCGGTATCGCGAGCACGAAGTGGCCGACAGCGATGATGAAGCCGCCGAGCACCAGCGCGCGGTGGGTGCCCAGGAACCGGTCGGCGAGCCAGCCGCCCAGCACCGGCAGCGAGTACGCCGCCAGCGCGTACACGCTCATGAGGCGGCTCGCCGACGCCTTGCTCCACCCGAGGCCGCCGCGCGCGGCATCGGCCGCGAACAGCACCAGGAAGGCGCGCATGCCGTAGAACGAGAAGCGCTCCCACATCTCGACGCCGAACAGCAGATAGATGCCGCGCGGCTGCTTCTTTTCGCCGACGGGCGCGGCTACGGCGTTGGGCGCGTCGGTGGCCAAGGTCAGGACAGTGACACACGCAGCCGGCGAAAGCCGGAGCGAAGCGCGACCGGCGCGGCGCCGAAGCGGCCGGGGAGGGGATGCCCGCAGTGCGCGCACGCGCCGTCCTTCAGGGCGAAGTGCGTGATCGCGTACCAGTCGCGGCCAATCAGCGGCCGCGCGCAGCGGGCGCAGGTCGTCGTCTGGCCGTCCTCGTCGTGCACGTTCCCGACGTAGACGTACCGCAAACCGGCGGCGCGCGCGATCGCGCGCGCGCGGCGCAGCGTCTCGGGCGGCGTGGCCGGGATGTCGGTCATCTTGAAGTCGGGGTGGAAGGCCGTGAAGTGCAGGGGGACGTCCGGACCCAGGTTGGCCGCGAACCAGGCGGTCATGCGCCGGAGCTCGTCGTCACCGTCGTTGTGTCCGGGGATGAGCAGCGTCGTCACCTCCAGCCAGGTGCTGCTCTTGTGACGGATCCACTTGAGCGTCTCCAGCACCGGCTCCAGGTGGGACGCGGTCGTCTTGCGATAGAAGTCCTCGGTGAACGCCTTGAGATCGACGTTGGCGGCGTCGGCGTCCGCGTACAGCTCGGGACGTGCTTCATCCGTGACGTAGCCGGCGGTGACCAGCACGTTGGCGACGCCGCGCCGCCGCGCCTCGCGCGCGATGTCGACCACGTATTCCGCCCAGATCACCGGATCGTTGTAGGTGTAGGCGATCGAGGGCGCGCCCTGCGCGATCGCCAGATCGACGACGTCGGCGGGGGTGTTCCGCCGCAGGCCCTGCTCGTCCAGCTTCGCCTTGGAGATGTCCCAGTTCTGGCAGAACTTGCAGCCGAGGTTGCACCCGGCGGTGCCGAAGCTCAGCACGGGCGTGCCGGGAAAGAAATGGTTGAGCGGCTTCTTCTCGATCGGATCGATCGCGAACCCGGTCGATCGCCCGTAGCCCAGCTGCACCAGCTTGCCGCCGTGGTTCTGGCGAATGAAGCAGAAGCCCGCCTGCCCGTCGGCCATCCGGCAGTAACGCGGACAGAGCGTGCACAGGATCTTTCCGTCGGGCTGCGCCTGCCACCAGCGCGCCGTCGGTGGGTCAGTACGGGCGCTGGCCGTTGATGTTTCCGCCGGGGGCATAGTCGCAGATCACCGTATTGTGGTACGTGAGCGCGGGACAGTCGACGATCGCGCAGCCGATTCGCACGCTGTCGCGCCACACGACCTGCGTGTAGTGGCCCGCGCTGCCGATGTTGCCGCTGGCGTAGTCGTAGCTGGAGGCCTCGCTCATCCACAGCGCCATCGCGCCGTCCGGCGTGGCGCCGCCGCGGCCGCTCGATCCGTAGATGTTCTCGCCGACGTAACCGCTGCCGCCCAGCGCCTGGTAATCGGCCGACCGGTTCGCGTTGTGGTTGAGCAGCCCGCCCGAGCCCTGACAGCCGACGGCATAGTTGTAGACGGAGTCGGCGAGGATCGCGTCCCAGCTGACCGGCGGCAGCGCCGGCGACGGGGTCGGGTTCAGCGGTCCGCTGCGCGCCTGGTTGTGCGCGGCGACGAACGCGTCGATCACGTCTTGCGTCAGCGGGTTCGTCCCGACATTGCCACCGTTGCCACCGCCCGCGCCGGTCGTTCCGCCCGCGCCCCCGGCGGAACCAGCCCCGCCGCCCGAACCGCCGGTGCCGAACGCGCCCACCATGTCGCTGCAACCAGCCACTGACGCCAGCAGCGCGAGCGCGACGACGGTTCCACGACACCGCACATCTACGACCGTGGCCGACATCGACAGTCCCGTCAACGGTCAACTATGCTAGGCGGCGGATGCGGCCAGCGGTGACCGTGCTCGCCTGTACGGGACTGCTCCTGACCGGCGGCGCGCGCGCCCAGGACACGACGGGCGCCGCCACGCCCGAAGCGATCGACAAGCTGGTGCTGCCGACGACGCCGGTGGCGTGCGCGTTCAGCGGCAAGGCAATGCCCGCGTCATTCACGCTGGAGCTGCGCCCCGGCGTCGGCTACGCGACGATCAGCCGCGTCGACGCGATCGACGTGAAGCTGCCCGTCGCGACAAAGCCGGCGCCGATGGTCGTGAAGCTGACCGCGCAGAACGTGAAGCTGGAAGGGGTCGTCGACGGCGCGTCGCTGCCGCTCCACGCGGCGCGCCCGTTCGTCGCGGGCGACCTGTTCGTGCCCGGTCCCGCCGTCACGATGTCCTGGACGGCGGCCAAGGCGGGGCAGGTCGAAGTGTCGATGGAGATCGGCCCCGACACCAAGTCCGCGATCGGCGGCGTCACCGGACCGCTGCGCGCGACACGTCCGTGCGCGGATCTCGGCGTGGAACAGGGCGCCGAATTCGACCGCTTCCGCGCGGTCGGCGCGAAGACCGGCGCCGCCACGCACGTCATCGCCGGCGACGCGCCCATCACGATCGCCGCGAAGCCGGCCGCGAAGGGCACCGCGCAGCTGCTCCCGCCGTCCGGACCCATGCTGATCAGCAACATCGTCGTCATCCAGAAGAAGAAGCCGGCGGTCCGCATCGGCCTCGACACCGGCGACTTTCTGATCGTCGGCTGGGTGCGCGACAGCGACCTCAAGGCCGGGCTGTCCGCGAGCGAGATCGGCGACGCCTACGGCGCCGGCGGGCTGGGCCTGGTCGGCACCGGCGAAGGCACGGGCGCTGCGCGCGGCACGTTCACCTGCAAGCAAGCGATCCCGCTGATCGCCGAGGTCGGCGTCGAGCGCGTGATCGTCGGCAGCGTCGGCGTGGGCGCCGGCATGACCGTCGACACCACCGTCGGCGATCTGCTGCCCGTCCGCTTCCTGAACTTCACCTCGTTCGAGGCGGCAGCCGGCGCGCAGTTCCTGGTGCGCCGCGCGGATGTCGAGAGCTGTCCCGGGTTCGCGCCGCCGGCGCCCAAGCGCCCGCGGTAGTCGCTCCGCGCTCAGGGCTTCGCGGGCGCGCGGGGCAGGGCGGCGGGCAGCGTCTCCAGGAACGCGTGCATCATCTGCTCTATGTGGTCGGGACGATCGGCCTCGAGATCGACGCTGTCGCGCGCGTGCCACAGGACGCGCCCGTCGTAGGTCGAGACCAGCGTCATCGACACGTACAGCTGATCGCCCGCGAACAGCGGGTCGTCGTAGTCGACGGTGCCGTCGTGCGTGTACACCGGCCCGTCGAGCGGCACCATGACACCGACGCCGATGCCGACGTGCGGCCCGCCGCCTACGTAAACCGGCGCGCCCACGGCCCGCACCGGCGCGGCGCCGCCGCCGCGGTAGACGGGCGCGGCGCGCGGCGTCGCGATCGGTATCCCGCGCGGCGACGTGGTGGGCGTGCCGCGCCAGCCGCCGCCGGCCGCGCGCCCCACCGACGATCCGCCCGGAGCGCCCGAGCCGCGGAAGCCGTTCGAGCCGCCGCTGCTGCCGCCGCCCTTGGACGACGCCGCCAGCGCGATGATCACGACCGCGACGATGGCGACGAAGAAGACGCCCGCCAGGATGCTGGCCGTGCGTTTGCCGGGCGTGACGACCGCGCCCTTCACGTTCAGATAGAGGACAGCGTCCGACTGAGTCGCCCAGCCGACCCGCGACGCCAGCTCCGGCGCGACCACCCGCGGCGTCGCGAGCGCGCCCTCGGCGGCGGCGTCCTGGCTGTTCGCGAACGCGAGCACGCCGTTCGCCAGGCCACCGAGATCCTCGCGGCTGACCAGCGTGGTCCCGTCCTGACCGCGCACGCCGTCCCAGCCCACCGAGAAGTCGGCGTCGTACCCGCGGGCGCGCAGCACCTGGTCCGCGACTTTTCCCATCTCGGTCGAGACCTGCTGCGCCAGCGCCGCCGACTGGGCCGGATCGTTGTCACCGACCTGATCGACGACGACGAACACGTCGGGCGGCAGCACCGTCACGCGCAGGGGCGTGTACGCGCGCGCGGCGTATCCCGGATCGACCACCGGGTGCGGCGTGATCGCGCAGCCCGTCGCCCAGCCGGTCACGGCGACGGCCAGGGCCAGCGCCGAACGTCGGAGACTGAACAACGTCACCGCGTCCACGTTAGCACGAGGCCTCGCCGCGCCGGGTGACCACCGCCACGGCCGAGTCGTGGTGGTAGGATTGCGCCGTGCCTGTAACCTCGCGGACAGCGGTCGTGGTTCTGGCGCTGGCGGGCGTGATGACCGCGGCGCGATCGGCGGCGGCGGCGAAATCCGGCGCGGCGCCCGCGTCGGCGCTGAAGGTCCAGGTCGACAAGACCAAGGTCGACATGAAGGCGCACCGCCTCGAGGTCAAGATGTCGCGGCCGGCGGGCAAGGTGAAGATCACCGTCTACGGCGAATCGAACGCCGTCCTCGCCGACGACGAGCAGGACTTCACGGGCCGCGCCGGTGGCACGCCGCTGATCGTCACCTGGACCCCGTCCAGCGACGAGCCGGTCGGCAAGATCGCGGTGCGGGCCTACGACGCGCAGGGCAACTGGGTGGGCGTCGAGATCGCGCCCTGGTTCGTGAACATTCCCCACGACGACGTGAACTTCAAGACCGACTCGGCGGAGATCGACGCGCCCGAGGTGCCGAAGGTCGAGGCGGCGTTCGCGAAGATCGAGGAGGCGCTGGCCAAGGACAGCGCGGCCGGCCGCATGCACGCCGGCATCACCCTGTACATCGCCGGCCATACCGACACGGTCGGCAACCCGACGCACAACTTCAAGCTGTCGCAGGATCGCGCCCGCTCGATCGCGGCGTGGTTCCGCAAGCGCGGCGTGAAGATCCCGATCTCGTACGAGGGCTTCGGCGAGACGTCGCTGGCGGTCAAGACCGCGGACAACATCGACGAGATCAAGAACCGCCGCGCCGACTACGTCCTGTCCGACGGCCCACCCACGCTTTCGAACTCGTTCCGGCCGTCCTGGAAACGGATCCCTTGAGCACGTGGCGGTGAGCGGCGGGCGGCGGGCGTTTCGGAGGTTCCTGGCGACGGCGGTCGCCACGTCCCTCGCGCTCGGGTCGCCCACGCTGATCAGCGGCTGCTCAATCTTTTTTGTCCGCGGCGTCGACAAGGAGGCACCGGGGCGATACGCGCCCGGCAACTGTACGACGAGCAGGGCGGCGCCCATCGTGGACACCATCCTCACTGTCCCGCCGGCCGCCGCCCTTTACTCTCTCACGCAATTGAAGGACACCGGTGTTGTTCGTGACAGCGTGATCGTTACCGACATCGCCCTGGCGGTGCTCTTCGGCGTCTCGGCGATTTACGGATACGCCACGGTGGCCACCTGCCGCCAGCTCCGCAGCCAGGTCGTGAGTCCCTACCAGCACGGTCCGGTCATCCAGACGCGCAAGCAGCGGCGATCGGAAGAGGCCGACGAGGAAGCCGCTGTGCAAGCGCGGCTGCGGGAGAATGCCGCGGCCGA
>Ga0207708_10001574_pt1 | contig 17043 bp, 16 predicted proteins | sample KBSK5101metaG_FD_184340 | JGI IMG/M metagenome (GOLD analysis project Ga0207708, IMG submission 184340) | Corn, switchgrass and miscanthus rhizosphere microbial communities from Kellogg Biological Station, Michigan, USA - KBS K5-10-1 metaG... | ecosystem: Host-associated > Plants > Roots >...
GGGCAAGGCCAGATCGATCGCCTCGATCTGCTCGCCCGGCGGAAGCTTGTCGATCACCGACCGGACGAGCCGCTGCACGTCGTACTCGTCGTGGCCGAAGTCGTTGAGGAACGTCTTCAAGGCCATGTAGGTGACCTTGAGCTCCGCCGGTGAGAGCTCCAGGCGATGCGCTTCCTGGGTCTCCATGCGACCGACTCTACTCCCCGCCGGAGCTCCAGTCAGGAGCCTCGTAGACACCGCCCGGGACGCCGCCGATGCACAGCACGCGCAGGCCCTCGGGACCGGAGGAGAGCACCCGCGCGGTGCCCGGGTCGACCTTGACGAGGTGGTCGGCGTCGAGGGGGTGCCGGTCGCCGTCGATGTCGACCGATCCGGCGCCGCGCAGCGCCACATAGAGCTCCTGCTGGCCCGACTCGCCCTCGTCGTGGGACTTGGTCGAGTAGTCGGGCGGCAGGTCCATGATGTTCGCGCCGAAGGCGGTGATGTCCAGGCCTGGGCGTACGAGCTTGGCGAAGCCGTCCCACAGCGTGGGGAGCTCGTCGATGGACTTCGCTGAGTAACCGGGCATGCTGCCGATCATGACGCCTCGCGGAGCGGCCGTGTGGGTGGTTCTCCCGCTCGCCTTCGCGGGCTGCGGGGACGGGCGCGCGCCGCGGGCCGCGACGCCCGCGGTGGTCTCCCCGGCGCCCACGCCGACGGCGGCCGCGCCGCTGCCGGCCGCGCGCGCCTGCGTGACCCGCGGCGCGCCGTTCGCGGTCGCGCGCCGCCGCGTGGCGATGACCCGCCGCAGCGTCGTCACGGGCGGCCGGCGGGCGCTCGACCCGCTGGTCTTCACGCCGCGCGGAGGCCGCTGCGTGCGCCCGCTCGTGATCTTCTCCCACGGGCACCACGGCGACCCGGCGAGCTGCGCGCGGATCTGCGCGCGGGTCGAGGCGTTCCTGACCCGCCACCTGCTCAGCCGCCGGGCGGCGTGAACCACCCGAGAGGTCAGTGGTGCGCGCGGTCCACGAACAGGTCCACGACGAACGGGGGGACCGCGATCAGCTCGCCCGCCGAGGTCGCGAACCACAGCGCTCCGCCCGCCGAGATCATGCTCGTGGTGCCGAAGCTGGGCACGACCGCGGCGGCGAGCACGCGGCCGGTGGCGGTGTCGATCGCCCAGACGCGGTCGCCGGGGTCGTGGAACGCCGCGCCGTGGGCGAGCAGGATGCCCTCCCGCGGGAGCATCGTCGAGATCCGGAAGCCCAGCGGCCGCCGCCACACCAGCCGGCCCGTCCGCACGTCGACCGCCACGAGCGCGCCCGCCACGGAGGCGATCGCGCGGCCGCGGTCGACGGCGAGGAGCTCCGCGCGGACCAGCGCTCCCGCCCGCGCGCCGTGCTCGACGCTGAAGCCGTCGAAGTGCAGGAGGTGACCGTCGACGGTGGAGAGGAGCAGCCCGTCGTCCTCGAGCACGGCGCCCGTCAGCTCGCCGCTCTCCTTCCCGATGGCGAAGGTCGACAGGATCGAGTCCGTACCGGGGTGGATCCGCACGACGCGGCTCGGACCCCACACCCAGATGGCGCCGGCGCCCACCAGCACGCCGAAGTAGATCTGATCCGGGTCGAGCGGGATGCGGCGCGTGATCCGCCCCGTGCGGGCGTCGATCCGGTACAGCGGCCCGTTCGGCGTGCGGAAGAACCGCCCGCCCCAGCGCAGCGCCCACACGCTCCCGCCGCCCGCGGCCAGCGCGACCCGCCGCCCGAGCTTCAGCCGGGTGCGCACGCGCCCGTCGCGTCCGCCGACCCGCAGCAGCTCCTCGCGCCCGAAGTCGTTGACCCAGACGTCGCCGCCCGCCGCGATCATCGAGCCGAGGTTCTCGCCGACCGCGACCCGGGTCAGCGGCGACGGCCCTCTCACCCCGGAGCCGCCCGAGCACCCGGCCAGGGACACGACCAGCAGGGTGATCAGGATGCGCGGCACGCCTCACATCGTCGCTGAGGATGCCCTCACCGGTGTTACCCGGGTGCCACGGTGGGCGCGGCGGCCGTATCGAACGATCATCGGTGGCATGGAAACGACCCTCGCCACCCGCACCGGCCTGCTGCGGCCGCTGACCACCAACCGCGGCTGGACCGCGGTCACCCACCACCTGCTCGGGCTGCCGCTCGGCATCGCCTACTTCACGTGGTTCGTCACCGGGCTCGCGACCGGCCTCGGTCTTGCGATCACGCTCATCGGCATCCCGCTGCTCACGCTCGTGCTGGCCAGCGTCCGCCCGCTGCTCGCCGCCGAGCGGGCGCTGTCGAACTCGCTGCTCGGCACGGAGATCCCGCGCGCCGGGATCGCTCCCGGCGGCGAGGGCTGGATCGGCCGCCTGAAGGCCTACTGGACCGACGGCCCGACCTGGCGCGGCATGGGCTATCTGCTGCTGCGCTTCCCCGTCGGGCTGGCCACCTTCACCGTCGCGGTGTCCACCTTCGCCGCCGCCGGCTACCTGATCTTCGCGCCGATCATCGCGCCGTTCGACGGGATCGAGCTCGGCATCTGGGAGCCCGACACGGTCTACGAGGGCCTCGCGCTCGTCCCGGCCGGGCTGATCCTGCTCGTCGCCTCGGGCTGGATCTCCGAGGCGATGGCGGCCGGCTCGCGCGCCCTCGCCCGCTGGGGCACGCGCTAGCGCCCCTGGCGCACAGCCCGCCGCCACCGGTATGGTCGGCCGGAGTCGCCAGGAGGGCACCCCATGGCCGCAACGCCGCTCCTCGGAGCCGGCACCGAGATCGGGCCGTACCGGATCGAGTCGATTCTCGGGCGCGGCGGGATGGGCGTGGTCTACCTCGCCCGCGACCCGCGGCTCGACCGGCCGGTGGCGCTGAAGCTGCTCACCCCCGAGCTCGCCGGCGACGAGCGCTTCCGCGAGCGCTTCGAGCGCGAGTCGCGGCTGGCCGCCTCGATCGACCACGCCGGGATCGTGCCGGTCTACGAGGCGGGCGACGCGGACGGGATCACCTACATCGCGATGCGCTACGTCGAGGGCTCGGATCTCGGGCGGCTGCTGCGCGCCGAGGGCCCGCTCGAGCCCGCCCGCGCGCTCGAGCTGGTCGGCCAGCTCGCGCACGCCCTCGACGCCGCGCACGCCGCCGGGCTGATCCACCGCGACGTCAAGCCGAGCAACGCGCTGGTGGCGCGCGAGGGCCACGTCTACCTGGCCGACTTCGGCCTGACGAGGACCGGCGGCCCGGATCCGGACGGCGCGGGCGGGGAGATGGCGGGCACGGTCGCCTACCTCGCCCCGGAGGTGATCCGCGGCGAGGAGCCGACCCCGGCCTCCGACCTCTACGGGCTCGGGTGCGTCCTCTACGAGTGCCTCGCGGGCGACGTCCCGTACCCGGGCCGAAGCGCCGCCACCATGATCTTCGGGCACCTCGAGCAGCCGCCGCCGGCGCTCCCGGAGCTGCCGGCGCTCGACACGGTGATCGCGCGGGCGCTCGCCAAGGACCCGGCCGAGCGGTACGGGTCCGGGGCGGAGCTCATCGCCGCGGCGCGGGCTGCGCTCGGCATGCGGCGGCGCGTGCCCCGGAGCCTGCTCGTGGCCGCCGGCCTGCTCGTCGTCGTGGCGGTCGCGACCGTCGCGCTGTGGCCGGAGCGGGACACGAGGATCGCCACGATCCGGACCGACGCCGCCGCGCTGATCGACCCCGGCGAGCCCGCGCTGCGGGCCAGCGTCAAGCTCGACGGCCCGCCGTCCGCGGTCGCCGTCGGCCCCGGCGCGATCTGGATGGCCGGCGACCGCGACGGGACGGTCTCCCGGATCGACCCGAAGACGAACGAGCTGCGCGGGACCGTGAAGGTGGGGCGCGGCCCGAGCGCCCTGGCGGCGGACCGCGGCGGCGTCTGGGCGGCGAACCCGCAGGACGGCACGATCTCCTACGTCTCGGCCGGGACCAACAAGGTCACCGACACGATCGGCGCCGGAAGCCCGTCGGACGTCTGCCTGCTCGACGGCGACCTGTGGGTCCCGGGCGCCTCCGCCGGGTCGATCCTGCGCATCGACCCGAGCAGCCACCGGCGCCGCACGATCGCGCTCGGCGCCGGCACCGCCTCGATCGCCTGCGGCGAGGGCGGCGTGTGGACCGTGGGCGACAGCGGCCGGCTGATGGGGATCAGCCCGGCGACGAACTCCGTCCTGCGCACCCTGGACGTCGGCGCGGGCGCCGGCGCGGTGGCGGCGGGCGAGGGGTCGGTCTGGGTCGCGAACCCGCTCAACGGCACCGTCACCCGCGTCGACCCGGAGCGCGGCGCCGTGACGGCGACGGTGCCGGTCGGGCGCGCCGACGAGCCGGTCGGCCTCGCGACCGGTGACGGAGCGGTCTGGGTCGCGAACCGCAAGGCGCGGACGCTCGCCCGCATCGACCCCGAGCGGGCCGTGGTGACGGAGCGGCTGCGGCTCGGCAACGAGCCGCGGGCGCTGGCCGTCGACGGCGGCAGAGTGTGGGCGGCCGTCACCGCGACGGGCGCCGGCCACCGCGGCGGCACGCTGCGGATCTCGATGGACGGGTCGATCGACCCGCTCGACGCCGATCCGGCCACGAGCTACGACGTGAACGCGTGGATGCTGCTGAGCCTCGCCTATGACGGGCTGACGGCGTTCCGGCGCACCGGCGGCCGCGCGGGGACGCAAGTGGTCCCGAACCTCGCCCAGGCGCTCCCGGCCCCGTCGGACGGCGGGAAGACGTACACGTTCGTGATGCGGCCCGGCGCGCGCTTCTCGACCGGGCCGGAGGTGCGCGCGAGCGACGTCGAGCGGGGCATCGAGCGCGCGCTCGGCGCGGAGCACGCGGCGTTCGGGCTGCTGGGCCCGATCACGTCGGTCGAGGCCGACGATCGCAGCCGCAGCGTCGTGATCCGCTTGGAGCGGCCCGACCCGGACTTCCTGTATCGGCTCGCGTTGCCGTTCGCAGCGGCCGTTCCGCCGGAGGTCCCGAAGCCGCCGGGCATCGTCCCGGCGACCGGCCCGTACCGGATCGCCGAGTTCGACCGGCAGCACATGCGGCTGGAGCGCAACCCCTACTTCCGGGTCTGGTCGCCGCTCGCGAGGCCGGACGGCTACCCGGACGTCGTCGAGACCACCTTCGGCGTCGGCGCCGGCGAGGCCGTGACGGCGATCCGTGCCGGCCGCAGCGACTACGCGTGGGTCGATCGCTTCGGGGAGAACATGGACGACGTACGGCAGCGCGACCCGGGCCTGCTCCGCGAAGCGTCGTTCCTGCAGTCCTCGTGGGTGTTCCTGAACACGCGGGTTCCGCCGTTCGACCGCGTCGACGCCCGCCGGGCGGTCAGCCTCGCGATCGACCGGCCCGCCGCGGTCGCCGCGTTCGGCGGCCCGTACGCGGCGCGGGAGACCTGCCGCATCCTCCCGCCGACGCTCGCGGGCTACCGCCCGGGGTGTCCCAAGCGCGACCTGCGCGAGGCCCGCCGCCTCGTGCGGCGCTCGGGCACCCGCGGCGCGCGGGTCACGCTGTGGAGCGCCGAGCCCGGCTTCAGCTCGCTGACCCCGGTCATCATCGAGGCGCTGCGCGCGATCGGCTATCGCACCCGCGTGCGCAACGTGTCGATGGAGCGCTACTTCCGGGAGGTGGAGAAGGACGACAATCGCGTGCAGATCGGCCCCACGGCATGGATCGCCGACTACCCGTCGGACGCCTCGTTCCTGACCGCCTCGTTCTCCTGCAACGCCATGCCCAGCGACCCGACCCGCGGCGCGAACTACTCGCGCTTCTGCGACCGCGGCGTCGACGCGCTGCTGCGGCGCGCCGCGGCGGCGCAGACGAGCGATCCCGCCACCGCCGACGAGCTCTGGGCCCGCGCGGAGCAGCGCGTGCTCGACAAGGGAGCGGCCGTCCCGCTCTTCAACCCGATCACCACGGAGGTCGTCTCCGCGCGCGTGCGCAACGACCAGCGCAACCCGCAGTGGGGGTTCCTGCCCGACCAGGCGTGGGTCCGCTAGTCACCCTCCGCCGGACCAGGTGAAGCGCGTCAGCGCGTCGAGCGGGGCAAGCGTGCCCGGCCGCACGCCGCGTCGCACGAGCAGCACCGGACACGGCGCCTCCTCGAGGATCCGCATCCGGGCCGCGCCGATCCCCTCGCGCTGCCAGCGCTCGGAGAGGCCGGTCACGACGGCGGCGGCGCCGGCGGCGGCCTCGAGCACGCCGTCCGCGCCGGGTCCGGCGAGGATCGTCTCCGCGCGCACCCCGGCGCCGCGCTGGAGCGCGAGCGACGCGTTGGCCAGCAGGCGGCTCGCGTCGCGGTGCCCGGCGCCGCCGGACACGCCCAGCAGCGTCACCGCGCCGCCGCCCAGCGAGGCCCCGAGCTCGGCGGCCGCCCAGTCGTGCGCGCTGCCGGAGAACGGCACGAGCACCGGGCCGGAGGCCCCCGGCGCGCCGCCGGCGACCAGCGCGACGTCGCACGCGGCCGCGCGCAGCACCGTGGCGAGCTCCGGGTCGATCGGGCCCGCGTCGATCAGCAGCACGGCCGCGTCCTGCTCGGCTGCGAGCCGCACCGCGTCCGCGCCGGTCGCGTCGCTGGTGAAGGCGGCGGTGCGCGCGCCCGGCGCCGCGGCGCGCAGCCCGGCGGTCGCGTCGGCCAGCCCGGCCGCGTCCCGCACCAGCGCGACCGCGACCGCCTCGATCCCGGAGGCCGATGCGAGCCGCTCGGCGACCGCGGCCGGGCCGCTCCCGTCCGTGCAGACGGCCAGCGCGGCCCGGGCCGGCGCCGCGGTCGGCGCGTCCGCTGCGGCGAGCGCGGGATCCTGGGCGAGGATGCGCTGCTCGAGCCTCCGCAGCTCCGGGCCCGGTTCGATCCCGATCTCGTCGATCAGCCGCTCGCGCGCGGAGCGGTAGGCGGCCAGCGCGTCGGCCTGGCGCCCGTCGAGGTAGAGCGCGGTCATCAGCTGGGCCCACAGCCGCTCGCGCAGGGGGTGGCGCCCGACCAGCTCCTGCAGCTCCCCGATCAGCCGCGCGTGGCGGCCGAGGGCGAGCTCGGCCTCGATCCGCAGCTCGAGCGCCGAGGCGCGCAGCTCCTCCAGGCGCACGATCGCGGCCTGGGCGAACGGCGCGTAGGCGACGTCGGTCAGCGGCGCGCCGCGCCACTCCCCGAGCGCGCGCTCGAGCGCCTCGACCGCGCGGGCGGGATCCGCGGCCAGCAGCCGCTCGCCCTCGTCGAGCCCGCGCTCGAAGCGCCACAGATCGAGCCCGTCGCGGGGCACGAGCAGCGCGTAGCCGGGCGCGCGCGTGACGAGGATCTCGCCGCCCGCGCGCAGCGCCTTGCGCAGCTGCGAGACCCGCACGCGCAGCGCGGTCGACCCGGCGGCGGGCTGCTGCTCGCCCCACAGCTCGTCCATCAGGCGATCGGTCGAGACGACGCGGCCGGCCTCCAGCAGCAGCAGCGCCAGCAGCTCGCGCTGGCGCGCGCCCGCCACGGGGATCACGCGCCCGTCGCGCGAGACCTCCAGCGGACCGAGGATGCGGAAGTCCACTCCGCCGCGACCCTACCAGCGCCGTTACGGCGCCGTTACGGGTCTGCAACGCGCCGGCGGGAGGGTCCTCTGCATGAAGACCTCCCGCCTCCTCATCACCACCGCCGCGATCCTCGCGATCGCCACGCCGGCGGCCTCCGCCCGCCCGGCCGCCGACCCCGCCACCGCCCGGCCGCACGTGCCGCAGGCGTCGACCCCGGCGAGCATCATCGCCCACAAGGAAGAGCTGAGCCAGCAGCAGTACCTGGCCAGCCGCAGCCAGTCCGCGCCCGCCACCCCGCTGGCGGACCGCACGGACACCGACAACGGCTTCCCGGTCGCGTTCGTCCTGCTCGGCCTGACGATCCCGCTCGGCATCGGCCTCGGCATGCTCGCCGCCCGCCCCGTCCGCACGTACGCCGCGGCGCACCGGCGCCCGCCGGCCGGCGTCGCCTGACCTTCCCCCCGACGCAGGCACCCACCCAAGGCCCCGGCGGTCCGTACCCGGCCGCCGGGGCCGTCTGCCTGCCGTGAACCACCCCACGGCGTCCGGTGCGGGCGCACCGGGTAGCGCCAGGCCATGGAAGCTTCCCAGCGCGCCGAGGCCGAGCGGACGATCCTCGAGCTGATCGCCGGGCGGGACCCGGGGAAGACGATCTGCCCGTCCGAGGCCGCCCGCGCGCTCGGCGGCGACGACGGCTTCCGTCCGCTGATGGGGCTCGTCCGCGAGGCCGCCGGCGCGCTGCGCGATCGCGGCGAGATCGCGGTGACGCAGCGCGGGCGGGCGGTGGACCCGGCGACGGCGACCGGGCCGATCCGGCTCGGGCGGCCGTCGTGACGACCTGATCCCCATATGATCGCCCGATCCGGCCGGGAGAGGAGGAGCAGCCGTGAGGATCGCGATCGTGGGTGGTGGCCCGGCCGGGCTGTACTTCGCGATCCTCGCCAAGCGCCTGGACCCGGCCCACGAGGTCGTCGTCCACGAGCGCAACGCGGCCGACGACACGTTCGGCTTCGGCGTCGTCTTCTCCGACGAGACGCTCGAGGGGATCGAGGCCGCCGACCCCGAGACGTTCGCGACCCTCGCGCCGCAGTTCGCGCGCTGGGCCGAGATCGACATCCACTACAAGGGCGAGGTCGTCACCTCCGGCGGGCACGGCTTCTCGGCGCTCAGCCGGCGTGAGCTGCTCGGCACGCTGCAGCGGCGCGCCGCCGCGGTCGGCGTGGAGCTGCGCTTCAACTCGCCCGCCGAGCTCCCCGACGCCGACCTGATCGTCGGCGCCGACGGCGTCAACAGCACCGTCCGCAAGCGGCTCGAGCACGCCTTCCGGCCGACGCTCGACCCGCGCCGCTCGAAGTACATCTGGTTCGGCACCGAGCTCGTCTTCGACGCCTTCAAGTTCTTCATCGCCGAGACCGAGCACGGCGTCTTCCAGGTCCACGGCTATCCGTACGGCAACACGATGAGCACGTTCATCGTGGAGACCTCGGAGGAGACCTGGCGGCGCGCGGGGCTCGACCGCGCGGGCGAGCTGGCGCCGGGGGAGAGCGACGAGGCCGGCATCGCCTTCTGCGAGGAGCTGTTCGCCGACGCCCTGCAGGGCCACCGCCTGATCGGCAACCACTCGCGCTGGATCAACTTCGTCACCGTCCGCAACGCGGCCTGGCACCACGAGAACGTCGCGTTGCTCGGCGACGCGGCGCACACGGCGCACTTCTCGATCGGCTCCGGCACCAAGCTCGCGCTGGAGGACTCGATCGGGCTCGCGTGGGCGCTGCGCGAGAACCCGGACGACCTCGGCGCCGCGCTCGCCGCCTACGAGGCCGACCGCCGCCCGATCGTCGAGAGCACCCAGCGCGCCGCGCAGGGCAGCTTGGAGTGGTTCGAGGGGATCGCGCGCTACACGCGGCAGCCGCCGCCGCTGTTCGCCTTCAACCTGCTCACCCGCAGCCGCCGCATCACCTACGGCGAGCTGCAGCTGCGCGACCCGGGGTTCGTCGAGCACGTCGACGCGGCGTTCGGCTGCGCCGGCCGCCCGCCGATGTTCACGCCGTTCCGTCTGCGCGAGCTCGAGCTCGCCAACCGCGTCGTGGTCTCGCCGATGGACATGTACTCCTCGCGCGACGGCACGCCCGGCGACTTCCACCTCGTCCACCTCGGCGCGCGCGGGATCGGCGGCGCCGGGCTGGTCATGACGGAGATGATCTGCGTCTCGCGCGAGGGGCGGATCACGCCCGGCTGCGGCGGCCTCTACACCGACGAGCACACGGCGGCGTGGGCGCGGATCGCCGCCTTCGTGCACGCGCACGGCGACGCCAAGGTCGGCTGCCAGCTCGGCCACTCGGGCCGCAAGGGCTCGACGAAGCTGATGTGGGAGGGGGAGGACGAGCCGCTGCCGGAGGGCAACTGGCCGCTGATCGCGCCGTCGCCGCTGCCGTACGTGGCGGGCGTGAACCAACAGCCGCGGGCGATGACCCGCGCGGACATGGACGAGGTCCGCGATCAGTTCGCCGCGAGCACGCGCGCCGCCGCCGAGGCCGGCTTCGACCTGCTCGAGCTGCACATGGCCCACGGCTACCTGCTCTCCTCGTTCCTGTCGCCGCTGACCAACCTCCGCGACGACGAGTACGGCGGGTCGCTGGAGGGCCGCGCGCGGTACCCGCTCGAGGTGTTCGCGGCCTGCCGCGCGGTGTGGCCGCAGGAGCGGCCGATGTCCGTGCGGATCTCGGCCCACGACTGGTACGAGGGCGGCTTCGACGGCGACCAGGCGGTGGCGTTCGCGGCGCTGCTGCAGGCGGCGGGCTGCGACATCGTCGACGTGTCCTCCGGCCAGGTCTGGCCCGACCAGCGTCCCGCCTACGGGCGCAGCTTCCAGACGCCGTTCGCCGACCGGATCCGCCACGAGGTCGGGATCCCCACGATCGCGGTCGGCGCGATCTCGAGCTACGACGACGTCAACACGATCGTCCTCTCCGGCCGCGCCGACCTGTGCGCGCTCGCGCGCCCGCACCTCTACGACCCGCACTGGACGCTGCACGCCGCGGCCGAGCAGGAGCACAAGGTCGAGTGGGTGCCGCAGTACCGCTCGGGCTCGCGGCGGCCGGTCACCGGCAAGGGCGACGGGCTGCGCCGCGCGCCGGTGCGGCGCTTCGGCCCGGAGCCCGTCGATCCGGAGCGCCCGCCCGCGCGCTGGCGGCCGAAGGTGACCGCGTGAGCCGCGTCGTGGTGGTCACGGGCGGCACGCGCGGGATCGGCCGCGCCGTGGTGGAGCGGTTCGCCGGCGACCGGGTGATCGCGCTCGGCAGCGCGGACTGCGACGTCACCGACGAGGCGGCGGTCGCCGCGACGTTCGAGCGGATCGGCCCCGTCGACGTGCTCGTCAACAACGCCGGCATCTCCAGCAGCGCGCCGCTCGCCCGCACGACGCTCGACGACTGGCGCTCCCAGATGGACGTCAACGCCACCGGCGCCTTCCTGTGCACCCGCGCGGTCCTGCCCGGGATGCTCGAGCGCGGCACCGGCCGGGTCGTCACGATCGCCTCGACCGCCGGCCGCGCCGGCGCCCGCTACACCGCCGCCTACACCGCTTCCAAGCACGCCGCCGTCGGCCTGATGCGCGCCGTCGCGGCCGAGGTCGCCGGCACCGGCGTGACGGCCAACGCGGTCTGCCCGGCGTTCGTGCGCACGGACATGACGGCGCGCTCGGTCGAGCGGATCGTGGCGCGCACCGGCCGCTCCGAGGCCGACGCGGAGGCCGCGCTGGCCGAGTCCGCGCCGCTCGGCCGGCTGCTCGAGCCGGAGGAGGTGGCCTTCGCCGTGGCCTTCCTCGCCGCACCGGAGGCGGGCGCGATCAACGGCCAGACCCTGATCCTCGACGGTGGAGGCATCCAGACGTGAGAGCGACGCATTTCGGGCTGGAGGTCGACGACGGCGTGGCGGTCGTCACGCTCACCGGCGCCGAGCGCAAGAACCCGCTGACGTTCGAGTCCTACGCCGAGCTGCGCGACACCTTCCGCGCGCTCGCCGGCGCGAAGGACGTCGACGCCGTGGTGTTCACGGGGGAGGCGGGCAACTTCAGCTCCGGCGGCGACGTGCACGAGATCATCGGGCCGCTGACCAAGATGGACATGGGCGGGCTGCTCGAGTTCACGCGCATGACCGGCGACCTCGTGAAGGCGATCCGGCACTGCCCGCAGCCGGTGATCGCCGCCGTCGACGGGATCTGCGCGGGCGCCGGGGCGGCGATCGCGACCGCCTGCGACCTGCGGCTCGGCACCCCGCGGGCGAAGGTCGCGTTCCTGTTCGCCCGCGTCGGGCTGGCGGGCGCGGACATGGGCGTCTGCGCGATGCTGCCGCGCGTCATCGGCCAGGGGCGCACCGCCGAGCTGCTCTTCACCGGCCGCTCGATGAGCGCCTCCGAGGGCGAGGCGTGGGGCTTCTTCAACCGGCTCGTCGAGCCGGGGGCGCTGCAGCAGGAGGCGCTCGAGCTCGCCGCCACGCTCGCCGCCGGGCCGAACTTCGCGCACGCGATGACCAAGAAGATGCTCGACCAGGAGTGGGACATGAGCGTCGACGAGGCGATCGAGGCCGAGGCGCAGGCCCAGGCGATCTGCATGCAGACGCGCGACTTCGAGCGCGCCTACCGCGCCTTCGCCGAGAAGCGGCGGCCGGAGTTCGAGGGCGACTGATGGACACCTTCGCCCGCGACAACCTCCCGCCGCGCGAGCAGTGGCCGGTGCTGGCGGAGATGGACTACCCGGCGCAGCTCAACGCCGCCGTGGAGCTGCTCGGCGGGCCGTGGGCGGACCGGCCGTGCGTGCTCGGCGACGAGGAGACCTGGACCTACGCGGAGCTGCGCGCCCGGGCCGAGGGCATCGCGCGCGTGCTCGTCGAGGAGCACGGGCTCCAGGCCGGCAACCGCGTGCTGCTGCACGGCTTCAACGACCCGCAGCTGATCGCGAGCTGGTTCGGCGTCCTGCTCGCCGGCGGGATCGCGGTCGCGACGATGCCGATGCTGCGCGCCGGCGAGCTCTCGAAGGTGATCGCCAAGGCGCAGGTCTCGCACGCGCTCGTCGACGCGCGCCTGACAGGCGAGGTCCACGGCGTGCGCGAGCTGCGGACCCTCGACCGGCTCCCCGCGGCGGGCGCCTTCGAGCCGGTCGCGACCGCGAGCGACGACGTCGCCCTGATCGCCTTCACCTCCGGCACGACCGGCGAGCCGAAGGGCTGCATCCACTTCCACCGCGACGTGCTCGCGATCTGCGACACCTTCGCGGCGAAGATCCTCTCGCCCTCGCCGGAGGACGTCTTCACCGGCACCGCGCCGATCGCGTTCACGTTCGGGCTGGGCGTGCTCGTCCTGTTCCCGATGCGCTTCGGGGCCTCGTTCGCGCCGATCGCCAAGCCGGGGATGGAGCCGCTCGTCGAGACGGTGCGCCGGCACGGGGTGACGCGGCTCGCCACCGCGCCGACGATGTACCGGGCGCTGCTGCGCGAGCGGGTCGAGCTGCCGTCGCTGCAGGCGTGCATCTCCGCCGGCGAGCCGCTCCCCGCGAGCGTCGCGCGGGCCTGGCACGAGGCGACGGGCATCCGGATCGTGGACGGCATCGGCTCCACCGAGATGCTCCACATCTTCATCGCGGCGCGCGCCGAGGACTCCAAGTTCGGATCCGTCGGCACGCCGGTGCCCGGCTACGAGGCGACGGTCGTCGGTCCCGACATGCGGCCGGTGGCGGCGGGGGAGGTGGGGCGCCTGGCGGTGCGCGGCCCGACCGGCTGCCGCTACCTCGCCGACCCGCGCCAGACGGACTACGTCGTCGACGGCTGGAACCTCACGGGCGACTCGTTCCGGATGGACGAGGACGGCTACTTCTGGTTCGAGGCCCGCAACGACGACCTGATCGTCTCCTCGGGCTACAACATCTCGCCGTTCGAGGTCGAGACCGCGCTGCTCGAGCACGAGGCGGTCGCCGAGGTCGCGGTCGTCGCCTCGCCCGACGAGGCGCGCGGGCACGTCGTGAAGGCGTTCGTGGTGCTCCCCGAGGGCGTCGCCGGCGGCGACGAGCTCGTGGGCGAGCTGCAGACGCACGTCAAGGAGCGGATCGCGCCGTACAAGTACCCGCGCCGGGTCGAGTTCCTCGAAGCGCTCCCGCGGACCCCGACCGGCAAGGTGCAGCGCAACGCGCTGCGCAGGCGGGAGGCGTGATGCGCGCGCTGGAGCCGCCGGGCTGGCCGCGGGCGCGCGGGTACGCGCACGGGATCGAGGCCTCAGGCCGGCTGGTGTTCACGGCCGGGCAGATCGGCTGGGACCCGAGCGGCTCGTTCGCCCCCGACTTCGCCGGCCAGGTCCGGCAGGCGCTCGAGAACGTCGTCGCGGTGCTGGCCGAGGCCGGGGCCGCGCCCGAGCACGTGGTGCGCCTGACCTGGTACGTGACCTCGCGCGAGGAGTACCTCGGAGCGCAGAAGGAGATCGGCGCCGCCTACCGCGACGTCATGGGCCGCCATTTCCCGGCGATGGCGGTGGTGATCGTCGCCGGCCTCGTCGAGGCGCAGGCGAAGGTCGAGATCGAGGCGACCGCCGTCGTCTAACGACAGGGGATCTCGACGCGCACGTGCGTCCCGCGCCCCGGCGGGCTCTCGACCGACAGCGTGCCGTCGAGCGCGGCGACGCGGTCGCTCAGGCCCCGCAGACCCGAGCCGCGGGAGGTGTCCGCGCCGCCGATCCCGTCGTCGGTCACGTCGACCGTGACCGTCCCGTTGGCGCGGTGCACGGCGATGTCCGCGTGCGAGGCCTGGGCGTACTTGGCGACGTTGGTGAGCGCCTCGGAGACGACGAAGTACGCCGCGACCTCGACCGCCTCCGGCAGCCGGTCGTCGTTGGCGCAGTCGAGCGTGACCGGCACGGGAGCGCGCGCGGCGAGCGCGTACAGCGCGGCGTCGAGGCCCTTCTCGGTCAGCACGGCGGGGTGGATCCCGCGCGCGAGCTCGCGCAGCTCGGCCAGCGACGTGGTCAGCTCCGCCATCGCGCCGTCGAGCAGCTCGGGCACCTGGGCCGGGTCCTTCTCCGCCACGCGCCGCGCATGGCCGAGCTGCATCGCGAGCCCCACCAACCGCGCCTGCGCCCCGTCGTGCAGGTTGCGCTCCAGCCGGCGGCGCTCGGTGTCGCCGGCCTGCACGATCCGCAGCCGCGAGGCGCGCAGCTCGGCGTCGAGGTGCGCGACGTGGCTGCGCAGCAGGCCGCCCAGGAACGCGAAGGGCAGCAGGGCGGTCGCGACGAACGCGGGCCAGATCACCGAGTCCCCGCCGCCCGACGCCGCGACCGTGACGACGCCGAACGTCAGCAGCCCGCTCGCGTAGACCGGCGTCAGCTGCAGGCGCTCGAGCACCGGCGCGCGCCGCCAGCGCAGGGCGAGCCGGATGAGCACCACGACGAACAGCGACGCATAGAGCGCCCCCTGGAACGCGAACGCGACGTCCTGCAGGCCCTCATCGCGGTCGATCAGCAGCAGGTTGCGCGGGCAGTCGTCGCAGCCGAGGTCGGCGGGCGTCGCGACCAGCAGCGCCGGCACGTTGGCGAGCGTGAAGATCAGGTAGCCGGCGATCACGATCCGCCGGTCGGTGGCGTTCGCGATCCGCCCGGACGGGAACGTCATCACCAGCTGCAGGAACACGCCGCCCCACAGCCCGCCGGAGACCTGCCCGAGCGTGTACGGGAGCGGATGGTTCAGCGTCGCGATCGCGTTCGCGAACCACGCGAACCCGAGCCACACCATCAGCGTGCCGGTCCGGCTCTCCGGCCGCCGCTGCCGCGCGTAGAGCCCGGTCCCGACGAAGCTCCACCCGACGAGCGGCCCGAACACCGCCCAGACCTCCCTCGAGTCCAGGTGGTCGCTCGAGAGGATCGCCGTCGCCGTCAGGGCGCCGCAGGCGAGAGCAGCGAGGACGATGGCGCGGTTCATCACGCCCAATGCTCCCGGGCGCGGCGGCGCCCGGCAAGGTGGGGCGGGACCGCGCGCAATCCTCAGCGTGAGCGCATAGGCTCCGGAGCATGCTCCAGCACGTCTCCGTCGAGGTCCGTCCCGATCAGGTCGACGCCTGCGTGGCCTTCTGGAGCCTGCTCGGCTTCGAGCAGGTCACCCCGCCCGAGTCGCTGCGCCGGTTCACCTGGGTCGAGCGGGCCGGGACCCAGATCCACCTGATGCCGTTCGACGACCCGGCGACGACGGTGCGCGGGCACGCCGCGGTCGTGGTCGACGATTACGAGGACACCCTTGCGCGCCTCGAGCAGCAAGGCTTCGAGACGCGCGAGGGCTCCAACGCCTGGGGTGCGCCGCGCTCCTTCGTCCGCGATCCGGCGGGCAACCACATCGAGCTGATGTCGGCGCCCCCGCCGACGGGCTAGGACGCCGTCGGCGAGAGGTAGCGGTCGCACGAGGAGGGGTCGCCGGAGTCGAACCCGTTCCTCCACGCCTCCTCGCGCTGCTCGGGCGTGCCGTGGTGGCCCGGGTCGTTCGCATTGAAGTCGCCGACCGCCAGCGCGGCGTCGAGCGCCTCCTGCAGGTCGCCGTCCTCGAGCCGGTTGTCGGCGGCGGCGCTGTGCGCCCACGTGCCCGCGAAGCAGTCGGCCTGGAGCTCGAACGCCATCGTCGGCACCTGCTTGCCGTAGCGCTCGAACAGCCCGAGCTCGTCCTGGACCTGATGGCCGTACTCGTGCGCGACGATGTAGGCGACGGCGAAGTCGCCCGTGGCCTGGCCGTAGCCCTGCGAGCTGCCGGGCAGCGAGCCGTCGAGCGAGCCGTCGTAGATGCCGCCCGCGAACCGCTGCGAGATGTAGATCGTGTCGTCCCCGGGGCAGTACGCGGCGGCGCTGTCGCCGAGCGTGCCGCTCTCGTCGCCGCACGCGCTCGCGGCGGTCTGTCCCGCCGGGATCCACGCGTAGCTGACCTTCGGCGTCGGGAGGTTGGACGCGGCGAACACCTTCTCCCAGTAGGCGTCCACGTCCGTCGTGACGGCCGTGAGGAACTCCTCCATGGTCTGCGGCTGCTGCGCGTCGCTACCGTCGCCGGTGATCAGGTTCCGTGTGTTCTCGGGGGCGGGTCTGAGCCCGCTCACGGCGCTTCCGCCGCGGTCATCGGCCCGCGCGGGGCCGAGGTAGTGCACGGCCCCGGCGAGCGCCAGCACCAGAGTGGCGCCGGCCAGCAGGCGGGGGCGGGTCAAGATTCTCATGGCGGATCAGTGAGGCAGCCCCGGCTAAAGAGCGTCACCGGGTTCCGATAACGATTCGCTCCCGGTGGGCTAAGCGCGCCCTATGTCGGCGGGTCGGGACGTACGCCCCGGGGCCTTGACCTGCGTCTCGCTCAGGGAGCGATGTTGTGGTTGAGGTGGAAGACGTTGCCCGGGTCGTAGCGGCGCTTGATCTCGCGCAGCCGCTCGTGGTTGGGGCCGTAGGCCGCACGGATGGCGCCCTCGCCCTGGTCGTCGCCGAGGTAGTTCAGCCAACGGCGGCCCGACAGGTGGGGTCCGACGGCGGCGTGCGTCTCGCGCGTCCAGC
>Ga0207708_10001576_pt1 | contig 17022 bp, 16 predicted proteins | sample KBSK5101metaG_FD_184340 | JGI IMG/M metagenome (GOLD analysis project Ga0207708, IMG submission 184340) | Corn, switchgrass and miscanthus rhizosphere microbial communities from Kellogg Biological Station, Michigan, USA - KBS K5-10-1 metaG... | ecosystem: Host-associated > Plants > Roots >...
TCGTTGCGGAATGGCGGCCGCACTCATGCTCGCGACGCCCAGGATGGCCCGACCCCGGTACCGCCTTCTCAGCAGTGTCATCCGCGGGCGCGAAAGTGCCCGGTTCTTGCCGATGATCGTGCCGGCTCGGGCGTTCGTCGCCTACGGTCCGCGGTCGCGGCAACAGCGAGGGCCAGGCTCAACCGTTCGTCGGAGGGGCGCTCGCAGCCATGGCAAAGGCTTACGCTCGGAGCAGGCTGACCAATGGACGCCAGGACGGGCGAACTAGGAGGACGTCGATTGTCATGAACAACCTCAAGCGGTTCACCGTCTGCAAGTTGGCGGGTCACAAGTGGATGAGCGTCGCCTATCCGCCGGGTGCCGACGGGGAGGACCCAGAGACGTTCTTCGCGCGCTGTCGGCGGTGTGGCAAGGAGAACCACAACGTAGGAACGGTTCCCGGTCCTTTGGCGAGCGGCGGCTGAGTCGAGGAGGACGTCGATGTCATGAACAACCTCAAGAGGTTCACCGTCTGCAAGTTGGCGGGTCACAAGTGGTTGAAGATCGGCTATCCGCCGGGTGCCGACGGTGAGGCCTCAGGTACCTTCCTGCGCTGTGAGCGATGCGGCAAGGAGAACCACAACGCAGGAACGGTTGCTCGTGGCGGCGGCGCCCTCGGTTAGTAGTTCGGGCTGAGCCGCGGTCAGGTGGGCCATCGGCCCGATGGCGAGCAGGGCTGCGGCACGGGCGAGCAGCAGCAGCGCGACAAAGCTGATGAGGGAGCCTGGCTCAGCCGACGACCGAGTCGCCGGTGATGAGGTACCCGGTCGGCCCCGGCTCGAGGAAGAGCCGGCGTACCTCGCGCTCCGTCCCTCCGTCACTCCGGGTGTAGGACAGGGAAACGTCCACGGCATTGTCGCCGGCGGGCGTGGTGTTGCCCACCGACACCCTCGAGACGGTCGACCAGAACCCTTGGTAGTTGCCGTACCCGCCGATCTTGTCCTGGAACCCGGGCGACAGGGCCGACCACGCCCCCTGGGTTCGGGAGGGCAGGGCCGCGTAGTAGCTCCGCACAAACTGCTCGGCGCTCGCGCCTTTGACGGTCTCCGGGGTGGAGGTCGGCTTCGTCGCAGAAGGCGTGGCGGTGGGTTGGGACGTGGTCGGTGTGGACGTCGCGGAGGGCGACGTGGAGCTTCCGGCGGTCGTGGAGGCCCTGGCCGTCGGCGAGTTGCCTGACGGGTCCTGTGCCGAGGCGCGGTCGTCGGGCCCGCTCTGCACTAGCAGAAAGCCGATGACCGCTGCGAGTGCCACGAGACCAGCCAGACCGGCCAGCATCAGGGCACCGGGCTCGCGACGTGCCCGAAGCCCCTTTGGGGCAGTTGCCCCGCCGCCTGGGCTCTCGGTCGTCCGAGCAGCCGTCCCGGTCGGTGGAGAGATCGCTACCGGTACGACGACCGGAGCGAGGTCGCGGGGCCGCGTCAGCTCGATGGTGGGCTCACGCAGGGGCGGTTGGGGAGGACGTTTCCGCAACCGCTCCAGTACGTGCGCGGCGTCCGCCATGGTCCAGCGAGAGCCGGGGTCGGGATCCAGCATCCGCTCGATCGGCTCCTTGAGAAAGCCCGCGCGTCGCGTCTGCGTAGGCGGGTTGGACGCGATCGTCGCCAGCAGGGCCAGGGCGTTGGGCTGATCCTCGTACGGCGGATGGCCCTCGACCGCGGCGTACAGGCTTGCGCCGAGTGCCCAGACGTCGGCTGCCGGGGTGGGCTTCTCGCCGCGCGCGAGCTCCGGCGCGAAGTACATCGGTGTCCCGATGACCTGTCCGCTTCGCGTCAGCTGGCTCTGGTCGTGAGCACGTGCGATCCCGAAGTCGCTGATCTTCGCGACGCCTTCGGGGGTGACAAGGATGTTGCCGGGCTTGACGTCGCGGTGGATGGTGCCGGCGGCGTGGGTCGCTAGGAGCGCCTCGGCGATCTGCACCCCGATTTCGACCGTAGCCTCGGGCGACATCGGACCGTCCTGGCCGATCACCTGCGCAAGCGTGCGAGAGGCGACGTACTCCATCACCAGCCAGATGTGGCCGCCCTCCTCCACCACGTCGTAGATGGACACGACGTGAGGATGGTTGAGCGCCGCGGACGACCGAGCCTCCCGCATGGCGCGCGCGAGGTCCGGCGCGGTCTCCCCAGGCAACGTCCCGATCTGCTTGATAGCGACGTCGCGCTCGAGCCGCTCGTCGCGGCACAGCCAGACCGTGCCCATGCCGCCGCGTCCGATGGGCCGCTCGATGCGGTACCGGCCGGCGATCCTCTGAGGTGCCTTGGTTGCGTCCCCCATTTAGGGGCTGTACCCCTTCGGCTGGCACACACACCTCGAGGTTCGCTGCGATGAGCTGTTACCCCCACCCATTGGGTGACAAATGCACTAATGCTCGTTATGCAGGTGAGCTTCCGGGACATCTCGACGAGCTCGCAGTGACTGCCCGTCGACGGAGCAGGACTTGCCGAGATCCGGATGGTGAGCGCTGTCGGTCAATAGAGGGGAATGGTCGCGCGGCGCGGCTCGCGCGCCTCCCCGCCTGGGGCGTCTTCCACGATTGACACTTCCATCTTGCGGGGCGAGGCTGAAGCGATCTCGCGGGCCCGGAAGGGAAACCATGGAGTGGTTCTGGATCATTGCCGCCGCGGGCGGTGCCGGGTTCGCCGTCAAGTGGTGGCGGAGCCGGCAGGCCGCGGGGCGTAGGAAGGCCGAGGAACTTGAGGGCGTGCGCCGCCTCGCCGGCGAAGACGCCACGTACCTCCATGAACAGCTGCAGCGACTCGACCGCGAACGCGCAGGGCGGGTCCTCGACGAGGAGACGCGGGTCGCGTACCAGACCGCCCTCGACTCCTACGAGTCCGCGCAACACACCCTCGAGCACATCAGCAACGCCGAGGAAGTCAGCAAGGTCACCGAGACTCTTGCCGCCGGGCTCTTTGCGCTCGCGTGTGCACAGGCCCGCGTAGCTGGCCGGCCGGCCCCAGAGCAGCGGGTCGTGTGTTTCTTCAACCCGTTGCACGGTCCCTCCGTCACCGAGGTGCTGTGGACCCGACCCGGTCACGGCGCCCGGCGGGTGCCCGCGTGCGCGACGGACGCCGACAGGGTGACCAACAAGCTGTTGCCCGACGTCCGCACGGTGAAGATCGGGGCCCGGACGATGCCCTACTGGGCTGCGGGCAGCGCCTTCCTGCCGTACGCGGAGGGCTACTTCGCCGGCGTGGCGGCGCTCTCGTGGGCGCTGCACCCAGCGGCCTTCGAGGCGGCGCCCGAGACCGGGGGATATTTTGGGACCGGCATCGTCGGCAGCAGTGGCCACTTCGACGGTGGCGGCTTCGATGGGAGTGGCGGCCAATGACTCTCGGCAGCGCAGCGCACGACGTCCGCACGGTGCCCCTGCTTCGCCGGTGAGCGGAGGGTCCAGCGGGGTGGCGGACAGGGACAGCCACAGGGCGGCCTTGACGACCGGCCGTCGGAAGGTGTGCCCTGCATCAAGGCCGGGCGCTCCCCGCGTATCCGGAGGTCGACGTGCAAGGCTCATTCCGTGTCCAAACAAGTGACCAGCCGACGTGACCGCGGGCACCTGCTGCGTCCGGGTGACGACTCGTGAAGGAATACATCACCGCACTGCGTCAGGCATGCAAGATCGTCGACGTCCCGGGCACCCCGCGAAGTCTGCGACTCGAGGACGTGCAGACCCTCGACGACCGCGTCAGGCTGAGTTGGTCGTTCGTCGATCCTGAAGTCCTTCCAGGCGACCACAGATCCCCCGAACGCCGCCTCCATGGCTGGCTGGACCTTGCACCGGCGAGTGGCGTTCCGATCGAGCGTGCCCGCGAGTGGTGGGCGGAAGCGCAGCTCGCGGCAGCTCGCCGCTATGCACTCCAGATCGACGCCGACTGGACTCCTGGCGAGCCGTACGTGCGCCGCGTGTGGTCGCGCGACGAGGCATGGCACGCACTGCTCGACTACTTGAGAACCCAAGGCCGCGTGCTTGTCGAGAGCGACCAGATCCGAGTTGTCAGCGGCCCCGAAGAGATCATCTATCGGATGGATGCCGAGGCGTGGGCCGCACACCTGACTGAGCCCGAGGCTGCCGAGCACCCAGCAGGCACCGAGATCGTGCCGGTCGCCACTCGGCTGGTCGATGGGCTGCCGCTATGGGCGGTCGACGAGCTCTCCGAAGCCGTCGGCGCATGGGGTCCCGTCGTCGGCCTGCGAAACGGACGGATCGTCGGTCTGCGATCACGCGACTACTGACGACGCCGTCGCTCGGAGAACGTCTTTCTATCCTGCCTCGCCGGGCTACTCGGCCTCCGCTCGTCCAGGGTGAGGACCCGGCTCTGCCGGAAGTGGGCAGTAGCCCCGTCTCTTCGCATGAAGGATGTTGAGCACGCCGATGCCGGCTCCGGCAGCAATGACCGTGATCGGTGCCAGATTGAGAGCAATGCCGAGTAACACGAGCACGACTCCCGAGCCCACGCCCCACAAGACCGGATGAACCACGACCCAGTCACTGAACCGGCTCAGCAGCCTGCGCATCTGCTACCACATCCCTCGCTCGGACTGCCAACGACCGTAGGGCCAACCTCCTCCCGATGTCGAGTGACATCCGGGCCGTTCGCCCTGCGCGACGGCCATCTGGTTCTGTCGCGGACCGTGAAGCCTGGAAGCGCCGTCAGGGCGCAAACCCTCGCGCCGTACGACGTGCTACTTGGTGACCCCGGCCTCGGTGGGAAGGCTCTGCTCCGAGGCCGCCCAGGAGGCGAGGAGCCTGATTGCGTCTGCCGTCGGCGTACCGGCCGCAGCGGTGTAGACGTTGAGGTGCAGCCCGGGTTCGGACGGAAGTTCCATGGACTCGAAGTCGAGGTCGAGCTGGCCGACCACGGGATGCCGGAGCCGTTTCCGTCCGCTGCGATGGAACTGGACATCGTGTGAGGCCCAGCGTTGCCGGAAGAGCTCGGAGCGGGTGGACAGCTCGCCGACCAGCTCGATGAGGGCCCTGTCGTGCGGGTTGCGTCCAGCTTCGAGCCGCAGCATCGCCGCGGCGTCGTTGGCGATCCGGTCGTAGTCGACGAAGAACTCCCGCGCCTGGTCGGGGTGCAGGTAGACGAACCGGGTGGTGTTGGCGGGGCGTCGCGGGTCGGCCAGGACGGGGGAGTAGAGCGCCCGGGCCAGCTGGTTCATCGCCAGGATGTCGTGCCGACCGTTGCGCACCCATGCCGGGGCGTCGGTCATCGCGTCGAGCACCTGCTGAATCGCCGGGCGGACCCGGTGTGGCGGCGTGCGCCTCCTACGGGTCGTGCCTGCGCCGCTCTCACGGGCCAGCGCGAAGAGGTGGGTCCGCTCGGCCTCGTCGAGCTTGAGGGCGTTGGCGAGCGCGTCGAGGACGCTCTCGGAGGCGCCGGCGAGGCTGCCGCGCTCCATCCGGACGTAGTAGTCGACGGAGACGCCGGCGAGCATGGCGACCTCCTCGCGCCGCAGTCCCTTGACCCGGCGGTTGCCGCCGTAGGCGGGCAGACCGGCCTGCTCCGGCGTGATCCGGGCTCGCCGCGTGCTGAGGAACTCGCGGATCTCGGTGCGCAGGTCGACGGCGGTCATGGCGCCACGGTAGGCGCCGGACGTCGACGGAGGGAGGCACTGTCAGTACCGGTCACGACAGGCACTCCCCGGCGGCGGGCATCCGGCGTTGACTACGAGGCATGAGAGCCACCTACCTGTACGGCGCGGGCGACGTCCGCGTGATCGACGTCCCCGACCCGACCATCGAGCAGCCCACCGACGCGCTCGTGCGCGTGACCCGTGCCTGCGTGTGCGGCAGCGACCTGCACCCCTACCACTCCATGCCAGCCGTCGAAGCCGGATCGCCGATGGGTCATGAGTTCATCGGCGTCGTCGAAGAGATCGGCACCCAGGTCACCACCCTCGCCCCTGGCGACTTCGTGATCGCCCCCTTCGCGGTCTCCTGCGGCCGCTGCGAGTTCTGCCGCGCCGGCCTGCAGACCTCCTGCGTCAACGGCGGCTTTTGGAACGACGCCGCCCTCGGCACCGCCGGCGGCCAGGCCGAGGCGGTCCGCGTCCCGCTCGCCGACGGCACCCTCGTGAAGGTCCCCGGTGTCGATGACTACACCGACGAGGCACGGCTGGCCAGCCTGCTCACCCTCTCCGACGTCTACGGCACCGGCTGGCATGCCGCAGCCCGAGGCGGAGTGACCGAGGGCAGCACCGTCACCGTGATCGGCGACGGTGCCGTCGGTCTGCTGGCCGTGCTGTCGGCCAGGCAACGCGGCGCCGAGCGGATCGTGCTCATGGGCCGGCACCAGGCCCGCACCGATCTCGGCCGCGAGTACGGCGCCACCGACGTGGTCGCCGAGCGGGGCGAGGAGGGCATCGCCGCGGTCCGGGACCTCACCGACGGCGGCAGCCAGATCGTCCTCGAGGCGGTGGGCCACGTGCCGGCGTACGAGCAGGCGGTCGGCATCGTCCGACCCGGTGGGGTGATCAGCCGGGTCGGCGTCCCGCAGTACGAGGACGCGCCGGTCGGGTTCGGCAGCCTCTTCGGCCACAACATCACCCTGACCGGCGGACCCGCCCCGGTCCGCGCCTACATCGAGGTGCTGCTGCCCGCCGTCCTCGACGGCACCGTGAACCCCGGGAAGGTCTTCGACTTGACGTTCGCCCTGGACGACACCCCGAAGGGCTACACGGCGATGGACGAGCGCACCGCGCTCAAGGTGCTGGTACAGCCATGACCCCGGACCCCGGGAACGTTCCCCTGCTCACTTTGAACAACGGCGTCGAGATCCCGGCCCTCGGGTTCGGCGTCTTCCAGACCCCGCCGGAGCAGACCATTTCTGCCGTCGAGGCAGCGCTGGCGGCCGGGTACCGCCACATCGACACCGCAGCGGCTTACGGCAACGAGCGCGAGGTGGGCGAGGCGCTGCGCCGATTCCTGGGCCGATCGGGCGTCGACCGCTCGGAGATCTTCGTCGAGAGCAAGATCTGGATCACCGACTACGGCTACGACCAGACCCTGCACGCCTTCGACAAGAGCGCCGGCAAGCTCGGCATCGACCAGATCGACCTGCTGATCCTCCACCAGGCGCTGCCCGGGGAGTTCGACCTCACCATCAGCGCCTACCAAGCGCTGGAGACGTTGCTGGGCGACGGCAAGGTCCGCACGATCGGCGTCAGCAACTTCATGCCCGACCACCTGTCAGCGCTGCTGGCAGCCACGTCGGAGGTACCGGCCGTGAACCAGATCGAGGTGCACCCCTACTTCCGGCAGTCCGAGCTCCTCGCGGTCAACAGCGAGCACAGGATCCTGTCCCAGGCGTGGTCACCCATCGGCGGGATCACCTTCTACCGCGACGGCTCCCACGGCAGCACCCTGCAGGACCCGGTCATCAACGACATCGCGGCCGCGCACGGCAGGACTCCCGCCCAGGTGATGCTGCGCTGGCACCTGCAGCAGGGCCGTCAGGCCATCCCGAAATCCGTGACACCCTCCCGGATCGCGGAGAACTTCGACATCTTCGACTTCGAGCTCACCGCCGACCAGCTCGCCGCGATCGACGACCTCGACACCGGCGTTCGCGGCGGCCCCGAGCCGGAGCAGATCACCCGCACGGCGTTCGGTCGCGACATTCCAGAGGCCTGAGGAGCGCTGATGCAGATCAACCCACGTAGCCCGACGACGAAGAACGCGCCCGAACAGTTCACCGGCGACGTCTGGCTCGACCCGATCGCGTCCCCGCGCGAGGAGGGCCAGCGCATGATCGTGGCCAAGGTGCGCTTCGCGCCCGGCGCCCGCACCGCGTGGCACTCCCACGCCCGCGGACAGACGCTCCACGTCACCCAGGGGATCGCCTGGGTCCAGTCCCGCGGCGGCGAGAAGGTCGAGCTGCAGGCCGGCCAGACCGTTTACTGCCCCCCGGCGGAGGAGCACTGGCACGGCGCCGCCCCCGACTCCTTCATGGAGCACCTGGCGATGCTCGACAACGCCGACGACCCGGCCACCACCACGACCTGGCTCGAGCACGTCACTGACACCGAGTACCTCGCCTGATGACTTGCATGGGATGAGCTCGCGCTTCCCGCCGTCGCCCGACCGACAGGAGATGGTCGGGCTCATCCGCGCCGCCGGATGAGCCAGCGCGTGCCCGGAACGCCTAGAGCATTCACCGCAGCACGAAAGGAAACAGAATGACAGACGTCATCGTCGTCATCGGACCAGGTCAGATCGGCCAGGCGATCGCTCGGCGGGTCGGCGTCGGCAAGCACGTCCTCCTGGCGGACCTGCGGCAAGAGAACGCCGACTCAGCAGCCGAGGTCCTGAGCAACGCCGGCTACGAGGTGAGCGTCGCAACGGTGGATGCGTCCTCCCGCGACTCCGTTCATGCGCTTGTGGAGAAGGCAACCGACTTGGGCCAGGTCACCGGGCTGATCCACGCCGCAGGGGTCTCGCCGTCGCAGGCGTCGCCAGCGACGATCCTCCACGTCGACCTCTACGGAACCGCGCTTGTGCTCGCGGAGTTCGGCAACGTCATCGCTTCTGGTGGTTCGGGGGTCGTCATCGCCTCACAGTCCGGACACCGTCTTCCACCGCTCACCGTCGAGCAGAACAACGCCTTGGCGACGACGCCCGTCGAAGAGCTACTCGACCTTCCGTTTCTCCAGCCCGACCAGGTGACCGACCCGTTGCACGCGTACCAGATCTCCAAGCGCGGCAACGCGCTGCGGGTGATGGCCGAGGCGGTCCGCTGGGGCAAGCGAGGCGCACGCGTCAACACGATCAGCCCCGGCATCATCATCACCCCGCTTGCCAAGGACGAGCTCACGGGTCCGCGAGGTGAGGGCTACCGACGGATGATCGAGCTATCGGCGGCCGGCCGAGCCGGCACCCCTGACGAGGTCGGCAACCTCGCCGCACTCCTGATGGGCCCGGACGGCGGGTTCATCACCGGCAGCGACTTCCTGATGGATGGCGGCGTGACCGCTGCCTACTGGTACGGCGACCTTGCTCCCGAACAGGCCTAGCAGCGTCGCCCGGAAAGGACGCAGGCTTGTGACGCGGACTCCGATCCGAGCAGTGGATCCGGAATGACCAAGCACCGCGATCAGGTCGCGGAGCCGTCCTCGTCGCGTAGCGAGTTCCATGCCGCTCTGACGTGACTGCGCATAACGGACTCGGCCCAGTCCGAATCACCGGCGGCGAGTGCCGCGACGAGCTCGTGATGGTGCGCGAGACTCCGGCGCAGGTCCTTGTCGCTGTAGTGCGAGAACGTTCGCCATACGAGAGGCACCTGCACCAGCGACGACACGACGCTACCGAGCCGCCTGTTCTTCGATCCTTCGAGGATCAGCCGGTGGAAGCGGTTGTTGAGCTCGGTGATCCGGTCGACGTCCGCGACGGAGCCTCGCGCGGCTGCGTCCATGTCGTGGGCGAGCCGATCGAGCTCGTCAAGGTCCACCGCCGCGGACATCGCGGCTAGGCGGCAGGCCCACGGCTCGAGCACGGAGCGGAGGCTGAAGATCTCGTCGAGGTCCTCGGCCGTCCAGGCGGCTACTTGGACTCCGCGGTTGCGCTCGTGGCTCACAAGGCCTTCGGCGGTGAGCTGTCGCAGCGCCTCGCGGACCGGGGTCCGGCTGACGCCGATCGACTCGGCGAGGTCACCTTCGCGGAGCCAGGCCCCGCTGGCGCGCTCGCCCGAGAGGATCTGCGCGCGGATCAGCCGATACGCGTGGTCCGACGCGTGGCTGGGGTCGTGATCGGCCGCGGGTGCCGTATCGCTCATGGTTTGCGGAACCTAGCAAGACCACAAGTTGTATGCAATATCTCTCCGGTCATTGACACCGTTCGCTCGAGCCGCCTAGGTTCGCCGGACCGAGGGCGTCGCATGTCGCACGATGGCTGCGCGGTTTGTATGCAAAGGCGGTGAATGGGAACTCATGGGCACCACCCCACTGCCGTTGGACGACATTCGCGTCGTGGAGCTCGGCCAACTGCTGGCGGGACCCTTCTGCGGACAGCTCCTGGGCGACTTCGGCGCCGAGGTGGTCAAGGTGGAAGACCCCATCAACGGTGACCCCATGAGGCAGTGGGGCCGGGAGAAGCCCTACGGCAAATCGCTGTGGTGGCCGGTCGTGGCCCGCAACAAGAAGTCGGTCACTGCCAACCTGCGGACCGAACGGGGGCAGGACCTCGTACGCCGCCTCATCGCGAGGGCGGACGTACTCATCGAGAACTTCCGGCCGGGAACCCTCGAGCGCTGGGGGCTCGCCCCCGAGCAACTCTGGGAGATCAACCCCGGCCTCATCGTTACCCGGGTCACCGGGTTCGGCCAGACCGGCCCGTACGCCGAACGGGCCGGCTACGGCTCGATCGGCGAGGCCATGGGTGGCATCCGCTACGTGACCGGAGACCCGGACCGAGCCCCCGCCCGGGCCGGGATCTCGCTCGGCGACTCCCTCGCGGCCACGTTCGCCGCGCTGGGCACCCTCGTCGCCCTGCACCAACGCGGACGGACGGGCCGCGGGCAGGTCGTCGACTCCGCGATCTACGAGGCTGTGCTCGCGATGATGGAGTCGCTGCTGCCCGAGTGGCAGATCGCCGGCTACCAGCGCGAGCGCACCGGTACGACGCTGCCGAACGTCTCGCCGAGCAATGTGTACCCGACCGCGGACGGGGAGGTAGTGCTCATCGCGGCCAACCAGGACACCGTCTTCCGCCGCCTCGCCGAGGTCATGGGGCGGCCGGGCCTGGCGACCGACGAACGTTACGCGACCCACAGCGCGCGCGGCCAGCACATGGACGAGCTCGACGGCACGATCGCCGAGTGGAGCTCGACCATCAAGGCCGACGACCTGCTTAAGCTGCTCCACGGCAACGGGGTCCCGACCGGGCGGATATTCCGCGCGAAGGACATGTTCGCCGACCCGCACTTCGCGGCCCGGGAGGCGATCGTCAAGCTCGCCCACCCCGAGCTGGGGGAGTTCGCCATGCACAACGTGGCGCCGAAGCTCTCCGAGACGCCGGGGCGGGTCCGTCATGTGGGCCCCGAGCTCGGTGAGCACAACGAAGACATCTACCAGGGCCTGCTGGGACTCGACGCCGACGCGATGTCGTCGCTGCGCTCCGCCGGCGTCATCTGAGGAGGAACCATGGCTTACCGGTTGGGCGTAGACGTCGGCGGCACCTTCACCGACATCCTGCTCGTCGACGAGGAGTCCGGTGCGACCTACCGCGCCAAGACCCCGTCCACCCCCGAGGACCAGTCCGTCGGGGTCCTGCGAGGCATCGAACGTGTCTGCGAGACCGCCAGCATCACACTCGGCGACATCGGCGAGGTGTTCCACGGCACTACCGTCGCGACGAACGCGATCCTGGAAGGCAAGGGAGCGCGCGTCGGTCTGGTCACCACCGAGGGATTCCGGCAGGTGCTGCAGATCGCCCGGTCCTTCGTGCCCGGTGGTCTCGCAGGGTGGATCATCTGGCCCAAGCCCGAGCCCCTCGCCGCCCTCGAAGACACCGTCGAGGTCCGAGGGCGGATCGCCTCCGACGGGTCGCTCGTCACCGAGCTCGACGAGGAAGACGCCCGCGCCCAGCTGCGTCACCTGTCCCGGCAGGGCATCGAGGCCTTGAGCATCAGCCTCATCAACGCCTATGCCAACCCTGACCACGAGCGCCGGGTCGGGGAGATCGCGGCCGAGGAGCTGCCCGACATCCCTGTCTCGCTCTCCTCCTCGGTGCTTCCCGAGCTGCGGGAGTACGAGCGCACGATCACCACGGTCGTCAACGCAGCCGTGCAGCCCCACGTGGCGCGCTACGTCGCCAACCTGGACTCCAAGCTCACCTCCGCGGGCATCCACGGAAAGCTGTGCATCCTTCGCAGCGACGGCGGCCTCGTCTCCGCGGGCGTGGCGGCCGCGAACCCGGTCAACATGCTCATGTCCGGCCCGGCGGGCGGAGTGACCGGGGCGACCTGGGCCGCCGAGCAGGCAGAGTTCGACGACTTCCTCACCTTCGACATGGGCGGCACGTCGACGGACGTGGCGCTCGTGCAGGGCCTCAAGCCGCGGATCGGACGGGAGACGACTGTCGGCGACCTCAAGGTGAGGGCCACCTCCGTCGACGTGCGCACCGTAGGTGCCGGCGGCGGATCGATCGCGCACGTCCCCCAGCTGACCCAGGCGCTGCGCGTCGGACCGCAGTCCGCAGGTGCCGCGCCGGGACCCGCGTCGTACGCCGCCGGTGGCTCCGAGCCGACGGTCACCGACGCCAATGTCGTCCTCGGCTACCTGCCCACGCAGCTCGCGGGTGGGGAGATCACGCTCGACCGCGACGCGGCCTACGCGGCGGTCAAGTCGATCGCCGACGCCACGGGCCTGGCGTCGGTGGAGGCCGCGGCCGCCGGGATCATCGACATCGTCAACGAGAACATGCTCGGCGCGCTGCGTCTGGTCTCGGTGCAGCAGGGCTTCGACCCGCGCGACTTCGCGCTTGTCGCGTTCGGGGGCGCGGGCCCGCTGCACGCCAACGCGCTCGGCAAGCTCACCGGGGCCTGGCCCGTGATCATCCCGCCGTCACCCGGCGTGCTCAACGCATACGGCGATGCCACCACCGTGATGCGGGACGAGGCGGTCCGCACGCTGGTGCGACGATTCAGCGAGCTCGACGACGACTCGCTCAAGGAGATTCTCACCGAGCTCGCCGACGACGCGAAGGCAACGCTCACCAGCGAGGGCGTGCCCGAGGACCAGCAGCGAATCGTCTACTCCGCCGACCTGCGCTACCACGGCCAGGGCTTCGAGATCCCGGTGACGATCGACATCGATGCCTTCGACGGCGCCGGGGGCGGTATCGAGCGCCTGCGCAAGGCCTTCGATGCCGAGCATGACCAGCTGTTCTCCTTCGTGCTCGACGCCGAGCACGAGCTCGTCACGGTCCGGGCCACGGCCAACGGCCCGCGCCCCGACGTGACGTCGATCGAGCTCGAGAAGGGTGGCGAGGAGCCGCCCGCGGCGCAGCGGACCACGCACGCGATCTGGGTCGAGGGCGGCGAGGTGGAAGCGAACGTCTACGCCCGCGCCCAGCTCAAGGCCGGCAACGTCGTACGCGGTCCAGCCATCGTCACGGAGATGGACTCCACCACGCTGGTCCTTCCCGGGCACGCCGCGACGGTGCATCCGGGTGGCAGCCTCCTCATCCGTCCCCTCGACTCGAACACGGAGAACTGAGCCATGGCACGCCTCCTCGAGACCGCGACCGAGTCCCTTCGCAGCGTCGATGTCGACGTGGTGACATTGGACCTGGTCGAGAACGCCCTTCGCAACGCCCGGTACGAGATGGACGAGGTGCTGTTCCGGACCGCGCTCTCGCCGGGCATCCGCGAGCAGCACGACGAGTTCCCGCTGATCGGGGACCCGGAAGGAAAGATGGTCGTCGGTCAGTTCGGCCTGTCGATTCCAGACTTCCTGGAGAACTTCGCGGGCGACATCGAGGAGGGCGACGTCCTCCTCACCTCCGACCCGTACTCCTGCGGAGCTGCGATCAGCCACGCGAACGACTGGCTGGTCGTCATGCCGATCTACTTCGAAGGGCGCATCGTCGGCTGGTCGTCGATGTTCGGCCACATGTCCGACGTTGGCGGCAAGACACCGGCGTCGATGCCCACGGATGCGAAGACGATCTTCGAGGAGGGCGTGATCATCCCGCCCTTCAAGCTCTACAAGAAGGGTGTCCTGGACGACGACGCGCTGCGGATCATCCTCAACCAGGTCCGCAAGCCCGACTGGAACCGGGCCGACCTCAACGGCATCGTGGCCGCGTGCCGGACGGCCTCGCGACGGGTTCAGGAGATGTGCGAGCGCTTCGGCGTGGACACCTACACCTCCGCGCTCGACGCGCTGCTCGACCGGAACTACCGGGCGATGAAGACGCTGCTCGCGATGGTTTTCGAGGAGGGCAAGACGCTCTCGTTCACTGACTACATCTGCGACGACGGCGTTGGCTACGGCCCCTATGAGCTCAAGCTCAGCCTCACCCGCACCGGCGACAAGGTGCTGCTGGACTTCACCGGCAGCAGCCCGCAGGCGCAGGGACCGGTCAACTACTTCATCAACGAGAACCTGGTCCGGATGTTCTTCGGGATCTACATGATCACCGTCGCCGATCCGCAGATCCTGTGGAACGACGGCTTCTACCCGTTGGTGGACGTGGAGATCCCCGAGGAGTCGTTCTGGAAGCCGAAGTACCCGGCCGCGCTCAACGCCCGCAACCACGGCATCGGCAGGGTCTTCGACTTGTTCGGCGGGCTGCTCGGTCAGACCAACCCGGACCTGCTGAACGCCGCGGGCTTCTCGTCCTCGCCGCACTTCATGTACTCGGGCAACTACAGCACCGGGGACCGCAAGGGCGAGTGGTTCCAGCTGTACTCGATCGGCTTCGGCGGAATCCCCGGCCGGCCGATCGGTGACGGCCCGGACGGGCACTCGCTGTGGCCGTCCTTCGTGAACATCCCGTGCGAGTACCTCGAGTCGTACTACCCACTGCGCATCGAGCGGTGGGAGACCGTCGCGGACACGGGCGGTGCGGGCGTGCACCGGGGCGGCAACGGCGTGGACGTCGCGTACCGCTTCCTCGAGCCGGGCACAATCGCCATCCACGACGACCGCTGGCTCACCTACCCGTGGGGCGTCAATGGAGGCGAGCCGGGCGCCCGCGGCCGGAAGTGGGTCGAGCGTGCGGACGGCACCACCCAGGTGCTGCCCAGCAAGATCCACGACTTCCCGGTCGACGTCGGCGACCTGCTCCACTTTGTCACCTGGGGAGGCGGCGGGTGGGGCGACCCGCTCGCCCGTGACCCCGAGCTCGTCGTGCTGGAGGTGCGACGCGGGCTGGTGACCGTCGAAGGCGCGCGCCAGTACGGCGTCGTCTGCGACGAGCAGGGTCAGCTCGACGCCGACGCCACGGAGAAGCTGCGCGACAGGCTGAAGGATGGGCGTCCCAACCCGCTGCCGACCTTCAACATGGGCCCGCCGCTGGAGGAGATCCTGGCCCGGTGCGAGGAGGAGACCGGCCTGCCTGCGCCGAAGCCACCGATCGCACGATGACCGAGGTCCCCGGCTTCGATGACGGCTTCGATGACGGCTTCGACGGCACGCTCCGTCCGGGAAGGCGTCCGGCGGTGCTGGCAATCGACATGATGCGCGCCTACTTCGAACAGGCCAGCCCCTTGTGCCTGCCTTCGCGCGACTGCCTCGCGTCGGGGGCGCGGGTGCTGTCGGCCGCCCGCGCAAGTGGAGTGCCCGTGATCCACACACGGGTGCAGTTCGCCCCGGACGGCAGCGACGGCGGCGTCTTCGTGCGGAAGGTGCGCGCACTCGAGCAGCTGTACGGCGGCGGGCCGCTGAGTGAGCTGATGCCGGAAGTGGCTCCGGTTGAGGGCGAGCTCGTGATCACAAAGCAGTACGCAAGCGCGTTCTTCGGCACCTCGCTCGCATCGACCCTCGTGGCCCGTGGCATCGACACGGTAGTCCTCGTGGGCGTGAGCACCAGCGGCTGTATCCGTGCCACAGGCGTCGACGCCGTACAACACGGCTTCATCCCGCTCGTGGTGCGAGACGCGGTCGGCGACCGGACGTCGCAGACACATGATGCGAACCTGTTCGACCTCCAGGCGAAGTACGCCGAAGTGGTCGACGAGAGGACGGCCGTGGCCTACCTGGAGGAGGAGCGGTGAACGCCGAGATCGAGATCCTCGAGGTCTCCCCCCGAGACGGACTGCAGAACGAGAAGACGATCCTGGCAACCGAGGACAAGGTCGAGCTCGTCGAGAGGGCGGTGCGCGCCGGCGCGCGGCGCATCGAGGTGACCAGCTTCGTGAACCCTGCCCGCGTGCCGCAGATGGCCGACGCCGACGAGCTGATGACGGCACTGCCGCGACACGAGGGCGTGAGGTACGCCGGGCTCGTCATGAACCGTCGTGGGCTCGACCGCGCCCTGGCCAGGAACGTCGACGAGATCGACGTCGTGGTCGTCGCCACCGACACCTTCTGCCAGCGCAACCAGGGGATGAGCACGGCGGAGGCCTGTGAAACGGCAGCCGAGCTCGTCGCGGAGGCGCGAGCGGCTGGGGTCTCCTCAACGATCACAGTCGGGGCGTCCTTCGGCTGCCCCTTCGAGGGCGAGGTGCCGACCGACCGACTCCGCGAGGTCGTCCAGCGAGTCGTCGACGCAGGTGCAGACGAACTGGCCCTGGCCGACACCATCGGGGTCGCCGTGCCGTCCGACGTGAAGGCTCGCCTCGGCCTCGCTCGCGAGCTGGCCGGCCCGGACATGCCGCTGCGCGTGCACCTTCACGACACCCGCCACACCGGAGTGGCCAACGCGGTAGCTGCCGTCGAGTCGGGGGTCGCCACCCTGGACGCCAGCATCGGTGGAGCAGGCGGGTGTCCCTTCGCCCCCAACGCGACCGGCAACGTCGCCACCGAGGACCTCGTCTACCTCTTCGACCGGATGGGCATCGCCAGCGGCCTCGACCTGGCCTCGACCACCGCGACGGCGGCGTGGCTGGAAGAGCGGTTGGGCACGCCGCTACCGGGGGCGTTGCTTCGAGCCGGCAACTTTCCCGGCTGACTGCGTCACGATGTCGACGGCCGGGCAGCAGGAAAGGGTGCCATCAACATCGGTGTGGGCCGAAGCACCTCAAGGTAACTGGTGACACGACTGAGTCACGACGAGCTAGGGGCGCCCGGAGTCGAGGTCGAGGTGGCCACAGGCCCCCGGAGGACATACGGGTCGACGGGGGAGGACGTGATCAGGCGAGCGTGCCCTGAACACCAACCTCCGGTTGCCCTGACCCCCGCCGGTCGCCCGGGCAGCCCGACCTACCTCTGACTCATCCCCTGGCTCGGCTTCCCCTCGGGATCTCGGCCGCCCGAGTCGTCCGGGCGAAGGTCAGCGGTGCGCTGACTCGTCGGCGGGGCGGACGCGGGCCTCGAGGATCG
>Ga0207708_10001579_pt1 | contig 17015 bp, 13 predicted proteins | sample KBSK5101metaG_FD_184340 | JGI IMG/M metagenome (GOLD analysis project Ga0207708, IMG submission 184340) | Corn, switchgrass and miscanthus rhizosphere microbial communities from Kellogg Biological Station, Michigan, USA - KBS K5-10-1 metaG... | ecosystem: Host-associated > Plants > Roots >...
CTGGGGTCTGGCAACGGGTTTTAAGCGACTGCCCACCAGCGCTGATATCCTAGCGGCTTCACCGCAGAGGCAAAATCTTGAACGAACCTGTACTCGCCTGGTCTGACCAGCTCGCGATCGGCCAGTCCCTCATGGACGACACGCATCGCGAATTTGTCGCACAACTTAATCGCGTCGGCGAAGCTGCCGATGACGGCGTGCTCGCGGCGCTCGATGATTTCATCGCGCACACCGAAGCGCACTTCAGCCAGGAAGAGCAGTGGATGGACGCGATCGAGTTTCCCCCGCGCGGCTGCCATCGCGGCGAGCACGAGAAAATCATGGAAACCGTGCGCGCAGTGCGTACGCGCGTTGCGGCCGGCGATGCCCGTCTCGGCCGCACGCTCGCCGAAGCGCTGGCCGAGTGGTTTCCGCAGCACGCGACCTCGATGGACGCGATCCTCGCGCTGTACATGACCGAAATCGGCTACCGGCCGGAACAAACTGCCGAGGCGGGCGCCGAAAAGTAGCTCGTCGTTCCCGCGGAGGCGGGAACCAAGGAAGATTTCAATTCGCCCGAATGAACGCCTCGGCTTATCGCCTGCTGGTGCATGCCGCACACGCGGGGCACGATCTCTCTACGGCTCGCGCCGTATTTCCTGCTGCAGCCACGCGACGAAACGCTGGACCTGCGGGCGCGCGGCGGCATGCGGCGCGACGATGATGAAATATTCGCGGGTGGCCGCGACGCGGTCCTTAAACGGCGCGACCAACGCGCCGCTTTTCAGCAGGCGCTCGACGAGCGGCGTGCGCCCGAGCGCGACACCTTCGCCTTCGATTGCGGCCTGTATCAGCTGGTCGTAGTGGCTATAGTGCGCGACGCCGGCGGGTTTCATGTCCGTGAGATGGAAAACATCCAGCCACTGGTTCCAGGATAGCCACGGCCATTGTCCCGCCGGGTCGTCGAAATGGAGCATGACATGACGCGCGAGGTCGGCGGGCTTTTTCAGCGGCCGCGCGCGATCGCGCAATAGCGCCGGGCTGCACACCGGAAACGCTTCTTCCCCCGTCAGTGGCAGCGCACCGGCGGGTGCTGCGCGCGGTTCCATGAATCGGATCGCGACATCGATGCGGTCGCGTTCGAGGTTCGCGAGCTCGTTGCCGGCGGCGAGCCGCACGTCGATGCCGGGCCGCACCTTGCGAAACCTCGCGAGCCGCGGCACCAGCCATAGCGCGGCGAACGACACCGTCGTCGTCACCGTCAGCAGGCGCTCATCGCCGCGCGCGGAAAGGCGCGCCGTCGCTTCTTCGAGCTGGCGCATCACCGAGCGCGCGGTCACGTACAGCGCCTCGCCTTCAGACGTTAGCTTCAGCGCGCGATTAAGGCGCGTGAAGAGCTTTGCGCCGAGATCGTCTTCGAGAGTCTTGATCTGGCGGCTGACCGCGGACTGGGTGACGTGCAGTTCCGCCGCAGCGCGCGTGAAGCTCATCTGGCGCGCGGCGGCTTCAAAGCCGCGTATGAGGTCAAGCGACGGCAGGCGGCGGGTGGTTCGCATGCGTATAACTCATCCGATCAATACTCAAATGTCGTTTGCGGGGCGGCCGTCCTGCGCGCAATCTGCACGTATATGGAAGCCCTGCGCCGGAAATCGTTTTGCGCCGCTGGCCGTGGATTTGAACGCAAGATCCGGGGTGCCGCGGCGCAGCCGGCGCGCGAAGATGAGCCTGTCGCGTGCCGCTTTCGGCGCGCCCGACCCGACCCGCGGCCCGGGTCTGAACTGCTTGCAGGAGTATACGATGAACATGACTGAAATGCATACGAAACACCGGCTCGAGCGTTATGGCGCGGTGGCGCTGCGCAACGCGCGGGGCAGCACGGTGACGAGCGTCAGCGGCACTTTATGGCTGACGATGGAAGGCGATAGCCGCGACATCGTTCTCGATCCCGGCGCGTCGTTCGTGGTCGAGCGCGACGGGCTCACGATCGTGGCGGCGCATCAGGCGAGCGTGGTGGACGTCGCCCGGCCGCAACCAACGCGCGGCTGGCTGGAACGCTGCGCGGATTTTGTCGATCGCACATGGGGGCCCGGGGCGGTTCGGCCAAGCCGGAACTGGGTTTACTAGCGCCGCGCCCGGACTTCAAGCGCATTGACGCGGGCTCGACGCCGGTCAGTGCGCGAAGCGCTTGCGCGTCTCGTCGCTCTTCGCGCGCGCGATCAGGCGCTCGGCGTCTTCGCTGAGCAGCAGCCGCGCGGCGACGAGTTTCGTGGCGGCCGCTTCCACCTGTTTCACGTAACTCGCATGATCGACATAACGCTCCGCAAGCGAGCGGCGCGGGTCGTTGGCGGCTTCGCGCTCGGCGCGCGTCGCGGTAAATGGCTTGTAAGTGCCGTCGCGATCGCACAGCTCGCCTTCGGGAAACGGCGCGCGATAGTAATTCCAGCCGGTATAGGTCGCGAGCGGCACCGCGATGTCGGGCAGCCGGATACCCGCGATTTCATTGCCGTCCGCGTCGACCTGCGTCACGAACGTGCGATACGGCCGCGACATGTCGAGGTCAGGTTTTATCCAGTCTTTGAGGACGCCGACTGCATTCATGCGACGCACGACCTGGATGCCGGGTATCGCGGGGAACTTGAGCTGATCAGGGGTCGTGAAGGTCGCGGTCTTGAGCTGCGGCGTCATCGAAGGCGGCGGCGCCTTGCCGTCGCTTACCCATTCGTCGAGCGCAATCAGCAGCGCGCGCAGCGCGGGCGTCGGGCTGTGCGGATTGCGCGGGTTTACGCATGAGCCCGGCGTCGACGTCATCCACGCGCCGCCGCCGTGCTGCGTGCCCGCGACCAAGTAGCCGCGCGCGTTCGGCGGCAGCGTGACGTCGCCATTGCCGAGCGGGTCGGTCACGAGCAGCGACGCGCCTTTCTGCCAGTACTCGGTCGACGTGTTGGTCTCCATCCACAGCGGGTCGAAACCGTCGCCGCGCATGAGCGCGCCCGCGCGGTTGGTGACCGGATCGATCATCAATGCGGTCGAAAACGGGAACTCGTTTTCGGGAAACGCATGGTCCTCGTGCTGAGTGCTGGTGCGATTAGGCTGGCCGAATTCGTAATTCAGGAAGACACCGCCAGCGCCCGCGGTATGTGCAAGCATGCCGTCAAACACCTTGCGCGCGGCTTCGTCCTGGTTGAAGCCGTCCTTCACGAAATCGCGCAGGAAGCGCCCGCTTTGCGAGCGGCCGAAGCCGAGCACGCCGCGAACGCCCGCGCGCGCGGGATTGGGCGCGCCCTTGACGTCGGCAGTTTCGTAGCGCAGAAACGAAATCAAATCGCGCGTCGCCGCCATACCTACGCCGAGCACGCGCGGGTCCTGCGCCGGATAATGGAATTCGTAGAGCGAGCCTGGCTCGCCCTTGCTTCCCGCAGGGAGCAGCCGGATTTCGCGCGCATTCACGTATGTCCAGCCGGTGGCCGGGATTTCGCGGCGGGCATCGGCTTCGCCGCGGCGGACGGTGAGCCTGGCCTGTGCCTGATCGGGCGAAGCCGCGGCATACGATAGATGGAACGATTCGGCGGCGCCGCCGCCGGAATCATCCCGGCTGCGCGTGCCGCTCACAAACTCGTCGCGGATTACCCGCACGATGCGCGCGCCATTGTCGGTCGCGACCACGGGCTTCATCACCAGCCCGTAGTTTCTGCTTGGCGCATCCGGGTCCCAGCCACTCCAAGCGAGGGTATATCCCATGCGCAGCAGGAACCCATTGCCTGCGTCGTCGACCGTTGCGGGATTGTTGGCGGCCGCTACTGATTTCACATTGGCGTCGTTCAGAAACCAGAGGGCAAGCTTGCGACCGCGGTTCGTGACGTCGTAAATAATCTTGCGGTTGCCGCGCGCCGCGTCGGCGGGACGCAGCAGAAAGAAATCGGCCTCATACTCGACGAGGCCGCGCGCATTGCGCGGCGCGCGCGCGAGATTCACGATGACCTTGTTGCGCGCATCCAACGGGTCGAGCTCGCCCTTGAACGTGCCGCGCACCCGTTCATAGGCGCCCGTCGCGCCGTAAGCGGCGCCCTCGGCGAACGGCTCGATGGCGGCGACATTGATTTCGGTGACGCGCGCTATGGCGGGTGCGGCGATGCACGCGGCCAGCACGACGCCGATCACAGCTTTGCCTTGCATGATTGCTCCTCCGGTTTTCAGCGACGCGCGGCGCCATGAGCTGTTGATTTTGCCGGGTTCAGTGCGCGGTCGAATCAAGGGAGAAACATTACCACGGTCGCGCAAAGCCCGTGATTGGGGCGATCAAGCGCGCGGCTCAGGGGTTCAACGCGAGGGCGGGCATTCCGTTATGATTGCCGACTTTTCCACATTTCGCAGAACCTTATGGCCCAATACGTTTACACCATGCAGCGCGTCGGCAAAGTTGTGCCGCCGAAGCGCCAAATTCTCAAGGATATATCGCTGTCGTTCTTCCCCGGCGCCAAAATCGGCGTGCTGGGCTTGAACGGTTCGGGCAAATCGAGCCTGCTTAAAATCATGGCCGGCGAAGACAAGAACTTCGACGGCGAAGCGGTGCCGATGCCCAACATGACCATTGGTTTCCTGCCGCAGGAGCCCGAGCTCGATCCGGACAAGACCGTACGCGAAACCGTCGAAGAAGGGCTAGGCGCAATCAGTGAGGCAAAGCAGAAGCTCGACGAGATTTACGCGGCATATGCGGAACCCGATGCGGATTTCGACAAGCTAGCTGCGGACCAGGCCAAGTACGAAGCGGTGATCGCGGCTGCGGGCGGCGACACAGAGCACCAGCTCGAAATCGCCGCCGACGCGCTGCGCCTGCCGCCGTGGGACGCGCAGATCAAGCCACTGTCCGGCGGTGAGAAGCGGCGCGTTGCCTTGTGCCGCCTGCTGCTGTCCAAGCCCGACATGCTGTTGCTCGACGAGCCGACCAACCACCTCGATGCGGAAAGCGTCGACTGGCTCGAGCAGTTCCTGACCAAGTTTCCGGGCACGGTCATCGCCGTGACGCACGATCGGTATTTCCTCGACAACGCGGCAGAATGGATACTCGAGCTCGACCGCGGCCATGGCATTCCGTGGAAAGGCAATTACAGCTCGTGGCTCGAGCAGAAGGACGAGCGCCTGCGCGTGGAAGAATCGACCGAGTCGGCGCGCCAGAAAACGATCAAGCGCGAGCTCGAATGGGTGCGCCAGAACGCGAAGGGCCGCCAGGCCAAGAGCAAGGCGCGGCTCGCGCGGTTTGAAGAGCTCTCGTCGCACGAATACCAGAAGCGCAACGAGACGCAGGAGATTTTCATCCCGGTTGCCGACCGGCTCGGCGACAGCGTGATCGAGTTCAAGGGTGTGAGTAAAGCCTACGGCGACCGCCTGCTGATCGACGATCTGTCGTTCACCGTGCCGCCGGGCGCGATCGTCGGCATCATCGGCCCCAACGGCGCCGGCAAATCGACGCTATTCCGCATGATCGCCGGCAAGGAAAAGCCCACCAAGGGCGAAGTCGCGGTCGGCAAGAGCGTCAAGCTCGCGGTCGTGGACCAGTCGCGCGACGAGCTCGAGGGCGACAAGACCGTGTTCGATTTCATCGCGCACGGCTCAGACGTGCTGAATGTCGGCAAATTTGAAATGCCGTCGCGCGCCTATCTCGGCCGCTTCAACTTCAAAGGCACCGATCAGAGCAAGAAGGTCGGCAACCTGTCCGGCGGCGAGCGCGGGCGCCTGCATCTCGCGGCGACGCTGATCGAAGGCGGCAACGTGCTGCTGCTCGACGAGCCGTCGAACGATCTCGACGTCGAAACGCTGCGCGCGCTCGAAGACGCACTGCTCGAATTCGCGGGCAGCATTCTCGTGATCTCGCACGATCGCTGGTTCCTCGATCGCATCGCGACGCATATCCTCGCGGCCGAGGGCGATTCGAAGTGGACTTTCTTTAACGGCAACTACCAGGAATACGAAGCCGACAAGAAGAAGCGTCTAGGCGAAGAGGGCGCGAAGCCCAAGCGGATCCGGTTCAAGCCGCTGAAATAATCGAGACGCCGCGGCGCGAGTCGTCCAATCGATTTTGGCGGAGCCGGAGGCAGCGGCGAGGCCCTAATCCTGCGCGGAGAAAGAATCGAATAACGAAGCGGACATAGTTCACACTCCGTATTCCGTTCGCAGTAAGATTTTGTCCTACAATAGAGGGAACATTTCTTGCGAATTACATCAAGTACATAGAAGATACGTTTCCGAATGCGCGTGGCATGCGAGAGCAATCTCTGGCGCATGTTTCAGCTTTCCTAAGGGGTAATAAAAGGGGTGGGAAATCTAGGCACACGCAACCGGCTCATGCTGTTGCTGATACTCGCAGCGCTGCCTGCGCTCGCCCTGACTGTCTTCAACAGCGTTTCTCAGCGCAGCGTCGCCGAATCGCAGGCGCGCGAAGACATCACCAATCTCGCGCGCGTCGGCGCCCAACAGCAGTCGCAAATAGTCGACGGCGCCAAACAGCTCTTGATCGGCTTTTCGCTGATTCCCTCGGAATTGCGCAACGAACGTGCGCGCTGCACCGAATACGTACGCCAGGTGCTCCAGAAAACCGGCCGCCTGTATTTTTCGATGGGACTGTACGGCCCCGATGGCGAGGTGCAGTGCGTGGGCACGCTGCTCGATCGCACCGCGCACCGCGCGGTCGAAAGCGGGCAGTTGTCGATTGGCGAATTTCCACGCGCGCCGCTTGCAAAGCCGGACGGCTTCACGTTGAGCTATCCGATCGTCGACGCGCTGCGCGGCACCACCGACGTCGCTTTTGTCGCCCTCAATCTCGGCGAGATCGGCGACCGTGCGACCAAACTGCCGCTGCCCGAAGCCACCGCGCTGACCATTATCGACCGCAATGGCATCGTACTGGCGCGCAATCCCGGCGGCAACGACATTATCGGCCGCAAACTCGATGCGGCGCAGGTCCCGGAAAACGCATTCACCGGCCTCAGCGGGGTGTTCCGCGGCAAGGGCGCGAATGGCGCACCGTTGCTCTATGCATACGAAACCGTCGCCGAGGCGACTGGCGGATCTCCGGCGTTGCGCGTGCTGGCCAGCATTCCGCTCAATGTTGTCTATGCCGATGCCAACGCAACGCTGATTCGCACGCTCACCGGCGTAATGCTGGTGACTATCCTGCTGCTGATCGCCGCGTGGTACGGGGCGGAACGCTTTTTCCTGCGCAACGTCCGCACGCTGCTGATGACCGCCAACCGGATCCGCGGCGGCGACCTCACCGCGCGCACCGGCATGCATTACGGCAATGAGGAGTTGAGCCAGATCGGCAAAGCGTTCGATGAAATGGCGCACACTCTCCAGGAGCGGCAAAAACGCATCGAGACCGCGATCGTGACGCTGCATCAGCAGTCGATCACGGACGCATTGACGCGGCTGCACAACCGGCGTTATCTCTATGAAACGCTGCCGCGCGAAATCGTGCGCGCCAAGCGCAACAACTCCACGATCGGTGTCGTCATCGTCGATCTCGATTACTTCAAGCACATCAACGACACCTATGGGCACGAAGCCGGCGACATGGCGTTGCGATGGGTGGGCAACGTGCTCATGAAAAGCGTTCGCGGCAGCGACGTTGTGTGCCGCCACGGCGGCGAAGAGTTTTGCCTCGCGCTGCCTGAGGCCTCGCGCGAGAGCGCGCAGGCCAAGGCCGAAGAAATCCGCCACTCGCTCGAAGAACTAAATCTCGACTATTGCGGGCAGCCGCTGAAAATCACCGCGTCGTTCGGTATCGCCGTATATCCGGAGCACGGCACGGACGCCGATACGCTGCTGCGGATGGCCGACGAGGCGCTTTATCAGGCCAAAACGGCCGGCCGCAATCGTGTTGTCGTATACAACAGAGAAGGCGGAGTCAGGGACGTGCGCATGACCGCGGCCTCGACCTCGACCGCGCCTACCGAGCGCGCGGCTGCGAACAAGGCTGTGGCCATGGCTGTCGTCAGCGATATCAAGGCTGCCGCCAACCGGAAGCTCCCGGTGGTTAGCGCTGGCGGAGGCGGTGGCGGGCCTCTGCATCCGGTGCAGACCAGCGGCGCGCCTGACCGGCCCGCCGCCATCCAGGTGTTGACCGGTGCGCTTGTCGGCAAGGAGTTTCCGCTTGTCAATACCGCCACCACCATGGGCAAAACAGGTAAGGAGGTTGCGATAATCTCGCGCACGAACCAGGGTTATTTCATCACCCACCTCGAAGGCCCGAAATTCCCGATCGTCAACGGCGCCACGATCGAATCGCGCGCGCGCCGCCTCGGTCACCGCGATGTGATCGAAGTCGCGGGCGTGAAGATTGTGTTCTTTTACAAGTAGCGCGTTCCTTACAAACGCGAAGCGCAATACTCATCCTCCCTTTTGCCGCGAAGCAAATCCCCTTGGGGGACAAGGGGGAGGACTGAGGTGGGGATGGGTTTCCTACCCCACTAATTCCCCCGGATAGATCGAGCGTCCCTTGCGTGTTTGAGCTACCTCTCGTCCAAGAAACGCTTCCCTCGCCATGTTTCCAACCATGTTGGTTGAAATCGCATCTATCGTCGCGCCGATGACGCCGCCGACGATCGGAACAACCTTGCTCAGATTGATGACGCCGCTTCGGCCGGCCTTCGCAATCAGTTTGAACCTGACTTTTTGATTGATCTTGTTGATGGTGTCAGTGGATACCTTGTTGAGCGTCTGCTCGGTCAGCCGTTGTGCCATTGCGATCCCTACGTCCTTCAACGCGTCCGTCGTCGCGCTGCCGGCAAGGCACATGAACACCATCGTTCTGACCCGCTCGCTTTTGAGATCGTGCCCGCCCATGTGCGCAATCGCCGCGATCATCCGGATCTGGATGTAGAGGACCGAAGCGATGTTCGCTGGAATCGCCAGCGGCAAACTCAGGATCCCGCCAAGACCGGTAATGAATCCCGACGTTGCGCTCTTCGCGTTTTCCCGGCGGATGAGTTTGTTGGCGCGCTCGCGGTGGGTTTTGCCGTGTGCGAATTCGTTCGCGAGCTCTTGGGCCGTCGACAGCCCGGGGATTCCGCCGTTGACCGCTCTCGCGTAAGCCCAGTCCATGGCTCTCGCCAGCTGATTCTTGGTCAATCCCATGCGCGTCGCCAATGTCGTCTCCAGCGTTAAAAGGTGGGAGCTTTCGTTCGATTAGGACAGCGCTTTCGCGATTGGATTCCCTTCTGTCTTTTTTTGTCGTGCTACTGCCTCAATCTCCGGGTGGCAGACCCGGGGCTGCTCACTTTCTTTGCGCGGTCAAAGAAAGTAAGCAAAGAAAGACCGCCCCTGGTTCACCGCCACTGTCGTGGTGCCCCTGTAATGGGATGGACGCCCACTTCCTATGACGGCATCTAAGTGCCAAATTAGTGGTTCTCTTATGCCACTAAACTAGAAAGGGGCGTCCGATATGAAGATTACGACAGTAGGAATTGATTTGGCAAAGTCGGTATTGCAAATACACGGTGTTGATGAACGAGGTAAGGTGGCGGTGCGCAAGCAGCTGAAGCGTTCTGAGGTGTTGAGCTACTTTGCGAATCTGGAACCGTGCGTGATCGGTATGGAGGCTTGCGGCAGCGCCCACCACTGGGCAAGGAAGCTGCGGGAGTTTGGACACACGGTGAAATTGATGTCTCCGCAGTTTGTGAAACCGTACGTGAAGACGAACAAGAATGACGTGGTGGATGCCGAAGCGATCTGTGAAGCGGTAAGCCGGCCGACAATGCGATATGTACCGGTAAAGACCGTTGAGCAGCAAGCGATTCTGTCGGTACATCGGGCACGAGCTGGGTTTGTTAAAGCGAGAACCGCTCAAGGGAATCAAATACGAGGATTGCTCTCAGAGTTCGGCATCGTGATATCACAGGGGATCCACTCGATCGTGAAGCGGATGCCGGAAATCCTCGAGGACGGGGAAAATGGATTGCCTGGCACGATGCGAAGCTTGGTGCAACGACTGACAGAGAATATAAAGGAGATGGATCGTCAGGTAAAAGAACTGGAGAAGCAAATTCAGTTGTGGCACCGCGAGCACGAAGCGAGTCGGCGGTTGGCCCAGATACCGGGTGTCGGACCGATTACGGCCAGCGCGATGGTGGCAACTGTGGGCAAAGCCAGGGAATTCAAGAATGGCCGCCAATTAGCGGCGTGGATGGGATTGGTTCCCAAGCAGAATTCCAGTGGAGGTAAACAAAATCTACTCGGCATCAGTAAGCGTGGCGACACCTATCTGCGTACATTGCTTATTCACGGGGCAAGATCAGTCATCCATCACGTTGAAAATAAGCCTGAAGGCAGTAGCTGGCTACGTAGGCTGATGGCAAGACGAAACAAAAACGTGGCGGCGGTCGCACTGGCTAACAAGAATGCGAGAACCATTTGGGCGTTGCTGGCCCATGAGCAGACGTTTCGCTGCGACTACATGCCGCCTGAAGCTATGACGGCCGTGATGTAACCGTATCGATTGAACGCAAGTACCAAGTTCAAGGAGGGACATTTCCACCGATTGCACAGGCAATCATGACGTGATGGCGAGACTGGTCAGACCGTGAGTAGCAGAACCTGCGAGTAACACCGCACCTTAAAGTGCGCGCCTGTAATTAGGAGCTGCTCAGCGGATTCCATCAGGGATAGAGGCGACAGCCTCACTAGAAATCCGGATGTATGGCTGCAATCTTTACCTTCGACCCATCATCGATTGAAGGCTTGGCAAAAGTGGGCGTCCATGTATGTTACTCGGTGCGCAGGTTCAGCTCGCGGATGAGCTTGCTCCACTTGGCGCTTGCTGCGCGCGCCGATTCGGTCATCTGCGCCGGCGTGCCGCCCGCAGGCTCGGCGCCGTCGCTGGCGAGGCTCGCCTTGACCTCGGGCAGTTCGAGGATGCGGTTGATTTCCGCGTTGAGTTTGGCGACCACCGCCGGCGGCGTGCCGGCCGGCGCGAGCACGCCGAACCAGCCGGCGGCTTCGTAACCGGCGAGCCCCGACTCCGCGACGGTCGGCACGTCGGTCATCAGTCCCGAGCGCTTGGCGCTGGTGACGGCGAGCGCGCGCAGCTTGCCGCTGCGGATGTGGGGAAGCGCGGTCGGAAACGCGGAAATGGCGAGCTGAACCTGGCCGCCCAGCAAATCCACCACGGCGGGCGCGATGCCTTTATAGGGCACGTGCACGATCGAAATGCCCGCGCTTGCATTGAAGAGCTCGAAAAAGAGGTGATTCCAGGCACCGCTGCCGGGAGAGCCGTAGTTGAGCCGGCCCGGGTTGCTCTTCGCGTACGCGATCAGTTCGCGCACGTTTTGCGCCGGCACGGCCGGGTTCTCGACGAGTATTCCCGGCGGCAGCGAGACCAGGGCGATCGACGCGAAATCCCTGAACGGATCGTACTTGAGATTCTTGTAGAGGCTGTTGGCGACGATGATGTTGCCGAAAGAACCCATGATCAGTGTGTAGCCGTCGGCCGGCGCGCGGGCGACGAGCTCGGCGCCGACGGTGCCGGCGGCGCCCGGACGGTTATCGATAATGACCTGCTGGCCCCACGCTTCGCTGAGTTTCTGGCTTAGGAGACGGGCGAGAATATCGGTGTTGCCGCCCGGTGCGTAGGGCACCACGAATCGGATGGGCTTGATCGGATAGCCTTGTGCAGCAATACTCGTCTCGAGTGTAAGCGCCAACATTAATGCGGCGGCTAGGCACCCAATCGTCATCCGGCCCGACACCTTAATAGCTCGTCGGCCAGTTGCGCAGCCGGTGTTCGCCAATCCCGTTTTTCAGACGCAGCCGGTGCACTTCCAGCGTGCGGATCAGGTAGTCGCGGGTGTCGCGCGGATCGATCACGGTTTGCGCTTCATAGAGTTCAGCCAGCGCCCACGCGGAAGTGTCGCGCTGGACTTCCGCGATGAGTTCCTTGAAGCGCGCGGGGTCGTCTTCCTGCTTGAGGCCGTGCAGCACATTGACGCTGACCGCGGGATCCATGAAACCCAGGTCGGCAGTGGGCCACAGCGCGACCTCGTCGGCGCCCTTACCGCCAGCCATGTTGATATAAGCCTGGCCGTAGCTCTTGCGCATGATCACCGTTATTTTGGGCACGGTGACCTGGCTCATCGCGTTCATCCAGTTGATCACCTTGCCGGGCATGCCGCGCATCTCGCCTTCGACGCCGATCAGGAACCCCGGCACGTCGACCAGGTAGACGAGCGGCACGTTGAACGAATCGCACAACACCATGAAGCTCGTGATTTTCTGGCAGGCGTCGGCATCGAGCGCGCCGCCCTTGAACATAGGATTATTGGCGATGAAGCCGACGCTCTTGCCATCGAGCCGCGCGAATACGGTCGCAATCGACTTGCCGTAGCGCTCTTTGAGCTCAAATGTGGAATCGGTATCGGCGATGGCCTTGATCACCTTGCGCACGTCGTAAACCTTGTTGCGCGACTCGGGCACGATATCGAGCATCTGCCGGCATGCGTCAGCAGAGCCCGCAGGCACCGGGTGCACGGGCGGCGGCTCGTTGCAGTGGCTGGGCAGATACGACAGAAACCGCTTGATCGCGTCGAGCGCCTGCTCGTCGGTGTCCACCGCAAGGTCAGCCAGCCCGGAGACGCCGGTCAGCAGCTTCCAGCCGCCGAGCTCTTCAGAGGTTATCGGCTTGTTGATCGCGATTGAGGTTACGCCGGGACTCGCAATCGCCATGATCGCGCCCTTGCGCATCACAACGAAATCGGACATCGCCGAGTACCACGTCGACGAGCCGTAGCACGCGCCGAGCAGCGCCGATGCCCACGGCGTTTCGCGCAGGCGCTGGTACTCGGTCGGATCCTGGGCAATGATCGCGCGGCCGGCCGAGCCCATGCGGTCGGGCATGCGCGCCCCGCTCGATTCGCCGAGCAGCACGAGCGGCAGTCCGCGCTTGGCGGCGACCTGCTTCACATGTTTGATTTTCTTCATGTTTATTACGGATGACGACGCGCCGAGCACGGTGAAGTCATTCGACACCAGCCCGATTTCGCGGCCGGCGATGCGCGCGAAGCCCGCGACCTTGCCGTCGGCCGGCGTCTTGTCGCGCACTTCGGGGCGCACCCCGACGGCAAACATGCCCGACTCGAAAAAACTGTCGGGGTCGACCAGATAGTCGATGCGCTCGCGCGCGTTGAGATGGCCCTCGGCTTTGCGCTTGGCCAGTTTGTCGGCGCCGCCCATCGCGAGAACGCGCGCGGTGCGCTCGCGCAATTGCTGGATCAGGTCTTCGAATGCCACTACGGGGAACTCCTAAGGATTTGTTACGGGCTTAACGGCCCGCGTTGCGTATCATGTTGCGCGCGATGATGAGCTGCTGGATCTGGCTCGTGCCCTCATACAGGCGAAAGAGCCGGACGTCGCGGTAGAACCGCTCGATCGGCGAATCCGCCATGTAGCCGGCGCCGCCGTGGACCTGGACCGCGCGGTCGGCCACTCGCCCGCACATTTCGGACGCAAAATACTTGCAGCACGAAGCTTCCAGCGTGACGTTGCCTCCCGCATCCCGGGTGCGCGCGGCCTCGAGCGTCATGCTGCGTGCGGCGAAAATCTCGGTCTGGCAATCAGCCAGCATCGCCTGCACCAGCTGAAACTCCGCGATCGGCTGACCAAACTGCTTGCGCTCCAGCGCGTAAGTCAGTGCTTCCTCCAGCATGCGGGTCGCCGCGCCCACACACACCGCGGCGATGTTGAGCCGCGCCTTGTCGAGCACCTTCATCGCGGTCTTGAAGCCCACACCTTCCTTACCGCCGATAATATTTTCGGCCGGCACGCGCACATTGTCGAATATCACGTCCGCCGTGTGCGACCCGCGCTGGCCCATCTTGCGGTCGGGTTTGCCGACCGTGAGCCCGGGCGTGTTGCGCTCGACGATGAACGCCGAGACGCCGCTCGCATCTTTCGAATGCGGATCGGTGCGCGCCATCAGCGTGAACACCCCGGCTTCCGGCGCGTTGGTAATGTAGCGCTTGGCGCCGTTGATCACGTAATCGTCGCCGTCGCGCCGCGCGCTGGTGGTCAGCGAGCCCGCGTCGGAGCCGGCGCCCGGCTCGGTCAGGGCGAACGAACCGATCAGTTCGCCGCTCGCGAGCCGCGGCAGGTAATTCTTCTTCTGCTCGGGAGTGCCGTCGATGACGATGCCCTGCGAGCCGATGCCGTTGTTGGTCCCTGCGATCGAGCGGAACGCCGGCGACGCGCGGCACATCTCAATCGAGGTCAGCACCTCTTCTTCGGTGGTCAAACCGAGTCCGCCGTACTCGACCGGTATCGTCAGGCCGAAGAGGCCGATCTCGCGCATTTCCTTGAGGATTGCGGGCGGGATCTCATCGGTATCTACTAGCTCGTTTTCCGCTGGGATCAACCGTTCGCGCACGAAGCGGCGCAGCGTGTCGAGCAGGATGGTGAAGGTTTCGGGGTCGCGGATCATTGCGCACGTATTATTTCATTGTAGTTCGACGTTGGCGTCCCGGATGACCTTCGCCCATTTCGCGATCTCCGCTTTGATGTGTGCGGAGAATTGTTCGGGTGTGCCACCCACCGATTCGGCGCCCAAATCGGCTAAGCGGGCGCTCACATCCGGGAGCTTCAGGATGCGCGCGGTTTCGCGCGACAGCTTGGCCACGAGATCTTTCGGCGTGTTGGCCGGGGCAACGAGTCCGAACCACGCGCCGGAATCGTAACCGGGCACGCCCGCTTCGGCCACCGTCGGCACGTCCGGGAGCGCCGGCGAACGGCGCGCCGGACTGACGGCGAGCGCGCGGATTTTTCCGGCCTTCACTTGCGGCACGTACGGCGGCATGTTGTCCATGGTGACGACGATCTGGCCGCCGATCAGGTCGGCGAGAACGCCGGCGCTGCCTTTATAGGGCACATGCACCATCTGTATCCCGGTCATCGATTTGAAGAGTTCCATCGACAAGTGGGCCGTGCTGCCGTTGCCGGGCGACCCGTAGTTGAGCTTGCCCTGATTCGCTTTGGCGTAGGCGATGAACTCTTTGAGGTCTTTTGAAGGAACTCCGTTGTTGACCACGAAAACGTTCGGCACCATTGCGACCAGGCTGACCGGCGCAAAATCCTTGACCGCGTCGAAGCCGAGCTTGCGATAGAGACCCGGGTTGATGCCGTGAGTGCCCGCCGTCACCATCAATAAAGTGTAGCCGTCGGGCGTCGCTTTCGCCGCGTATTCGGTACCGATGTTGCCGTTGGCGCCGGGCCGGTTGTCGATGATCACCGCCTGACCCCATGCTTCGGTCAGTTTCTGGCCGATCGTGCGCGCAAGTATGTCGGTCGCACCGGCCGGCGTGTAAGCCACCACGATGCGGATCGGCTTGGTGGGATAAGCCGTGGGTTGCGCGATCGCCGCCATGGTGGATGCGAGCAAAGCGACGATGCTGAGCACTGCAATGCAAATGGGCATACGCGTGAGTCTCCTTGGCGCGGCTAGCGCCGCGATTCGATCAGTTGCAGCGTTTTTTTCAGCGGGTCGACCCGCACGATGTCGCCCGTATGTACCCATGTGTACGGGTCGCGCGACCAGCCCTCGGTAATGGTGATGCCGGCAAAGACCGCGCCTTGCACCATAACGGGATTGGTCACGCCGAACACAAACGCTTTGGGCGCGATGCGCTTGTGCTTGATGTCGTAAAACGCCCAGCCGGCGGCTATCCCACCTTTGGCGCTTGGCGTGATCAACACCTTGTCCTTGAGATTATGCCCTTCGAGCGCGTGGCCGGGCCGCGAAATCAACCCCGTCCAGCGGTCGAGATCGTAACGCGGGCTGAACCCTTCGCGCGAAACGAGCGCCTCGCCTTCAACGATCTGACCGTACGCGCGCCGGACTCTGATGAGAGGCGCCTTGCCGCGCGCGCTGATCATCGATCCTCGCCGGTCAGCGCAATGCGCACGCAGTCGTCGGTCCGCCGCAAGATCGTGTTGAACTTGTGCGCGCCGATGATGTTCGCGAGCTTGGCGGAATTGGTGACGAGATTGCTCCAGCCGTTTTGCACGCGGATCTGGCCGATGTTCTGCAGAATGTAAAAACACACACCTTCGAGCACGATGGCGCCGGCGGTTTCGATTGCTTCCAGATAGCCCAACGCGCGGGCGGCGCTTTTGACGCCATTGCTGGTTGTCACGAAGAGGTGGCTGCCGGGCTTGATCTTTTTGCCCGCCAGCAGCCGGGCGAGGTTTTTCATTTCGAACAGCGATTGCTGCGGACCGGAGAACACGACGAGGTTCAATGGATTGCTCTTCGCATCGTAACCGGCGTAGACGCGCGCGATGTCGCGATTCGTAATCGTGGTAGTCGATACGGGTTTGTTGCCGTCGAACGCGGCTTTCAACGTCGGTGCTTCGGGCGTCACGCCTAGCATGTGGAACATGCCCATCGAGCCGTAGCTCGCCAGCGACGCGCCCAGATGCTTCAATTGATCGGCGGTCGGCGGGCGCTTGATGCCATTGAAGACCGGTACCGCGAAATAATCCTGATGCGCTTCGCCGACAAGCTTGCCCAGCGCGCCCCAGTCGGCGAGATCCTTAAGTTCGGCTTTGACGTTGACGAGCAACGTGCCTTTGCGGTGCGCGTCGAGCTGAAAACCGTATTCGGCGACCCGCCCCGTAATGCCGGCGGCCAGCGCGGCGGGCCCCGCCTCGAAATTCGACCGCGCGCCGAAGACCGAATTCGCGTAGATGACGGTCCCCGTGTCACCCCAGGCGACGCGCTCGCCCTGATGCGGTTGGTACAGCGTCTGGTAATTGATGCAGGTGTCGGCGGTGATCACGTCCATTTTGCGCAAATACCCGATGAGCTCGCGTTCTTTGGCCGCCTCATCCGGATTCTGCTTGAGCTTTGCCACATAGTCGAAATCGATGCACCGCGCGTTGGTCGTGGTCGGCACGGTGCACTGTGCGCCGGCCTCGCTCATGCGCGCCAGGAACGCCTTGCCGCTGTCGCCCATTACCTCGATGTCGCCCATCATGTGCACGTTCGACACCGGCACCAG
>Ga0207708_10001581_pt1 | contig 17012 bp, 36 predicted proteins | sample KBSK5101metaG_FD_184340 | JGI IMG/M metagenome (GOLD analysis project Ga0207708, IMG submission 184340) | Corn, switchgrass and miscanthus rhizosphere microbial communities from Kellogg Biological Station, Michigan, USA - KBS K5-10-1 metaG... | ecosystem: Host-associated > Plants > Roots >...
GCTGAAAAGCTTGATAGGGGACAGCCTAGTTGGGAACTTGCAGCAGATGTACAACGACCGGCAGCCCAATATCGCGGGAGATATAAGAATGCCTCAGGAGAAGCCAATTCCCTCTTACGAGGAAAGAATTTCAACGTATCTTCTAGAAGTAGCAAGGTATCTTCCGGTGTACAGATCAATAAATCCAGTCGATCACGTAGTACCTTTGATCGTGCAGGATACGAAAGAGCACAGAGAGGACAAACACTAGCTCGACTTTTCGCAGATAATGAAGGTGGATCGGTATTAACACGTACGGGATTGCTCTCACAGGCTCCCGTAGACAAGGCCGATTTCCGGCGTTCTCAGACCACCGAGAGCCGTAGGGTGGGTCTGACCCCTGGAGGGGCGTCGGAGGGCGGTAGAGAGGCCGGGAGACGGCCTACAGGCGAACTGAAGGAACTGATCTGGCGCGGGCAGGGCGCTCAGACAGTCAAGGACGGCAAACGGGTTCCTACTGATTTCTATACAGCACACAAAGATCATGTTCATGTGGCTGCTGGGGTTGGGTCTTTACGTCAGTTAGAACACTTAGCTCATAGGATGGGAGGAAGATTATCTACTCCTATTGAAGCTGGTGGTGCAGGTCACGTTAAAGGCTCTTACCACGGCGGGAAACGAGGCAAAGGTGGGACTCGACTAGATGCTATCGACGTTGTGTTTGATAATCCTGACCAAATGGCAAGATTTGCAAGACGAGTTGCTAAACAGTACGGGTTGTAATTATGGAGGCTAGTAACGGAGTTATGGCTCGGCTGATCCGTGCCGAACGAGATATCGAAAGACTTGTGGATAAAAAAGCAGATTACGACGATGTATTGTCACTGAGGGCAGAGATTAGTGAAGTCAAGCGTATTCTCATGTGGTTCATGGGGATTGCTTCTGTATCGCTTGTTTCGGGATTCGGTATCGTCATTGGGATTCTGATTAAATAATGTCTAGAGCACGTAAACTCATTATCATCTTTGCTTGCCTATCGGCTGTGATTGTTCCGTTAGGTGTGTATGTTGTTACTGTCACCGTAGATGATAACTCAACTAAGATTGAAACTGGTTGTGAGAATGTCCATACGTTGTATGTGGCTGTCGATAGGATTATGGTAGCTAATGGAGAGTTGATTAAGCAGTCAAAGACACTCTCTAAGGAAGAGAAAGAAGTCTACCTCAAGTTCAATCAAGATAATAGGAAGGTCTTAGCTGAGGGGGACTGCAAGGCTTGACATACGCTGTGGAATGTGTATACTCTGTGCCAACAGCCGGGGGCACCCGGTTGGAGGATGACAGAACAACGGTCAGTCGGAGACCGTAATGTACTATTAGGCCCAGGAAAATACTCAAGGGCAACTGCTGAGAGTATGTCCCCAATCCAGGGGATCGCGGGATGGAATCCTAGGAGACTAGGCGGAACATAAAACTAGTAGGTACTTGTGACTCAGGCCAATATGACCAAAGGCCGACCACAAGTTGAAGGTGGAACCCTTCTCCTCAACTAAACTTAAACCCCCTACTGTCCACACGGCGGTAGGGGGTTTTTTTATGTCTTGACAAGGATGCTATGATGCCTGGTACAACAGATTCATTAGAGGGTGCCTTAAAAACCATCTGGAATGAAGAGACAATGGCAGCACAATGGGATATGAAGAACGCTCTGAATAGACAGCTTTACAGCGGTGGTCTGTATCAAGTGCCTATTAACTTGAAGATGACTCCCTCAGCTATCCGCGAGCGCAAACAGCGTCAGTTAGAGATGAACAACCAACTGGCTCGGGTTAAGAGAGGAAATAAACCGTCGTATAGGCAGCGTCAGAAGAATGGACGTAAGGCAGCGGGTCGATGACCCCCTTTTACTTCTCATTAATCCTTGTGTTGTGTTTTATTCCTTTTGTAATGGTGCTAGGGAGTATCTACTTTGATCACTCCGATAAGAAGGAACGAGAAAGAACACGAGCTACCAATGTAGACCTTAGACTCTCTGAGTACGCTCCTGATGTATATGAAGCAATCTGCTGTGAGAGGGATTGGAAGGAAGCACTACCCGATCCACAGGCAGAATTCTATGCGTGGATAGAAGAGAACAAACTTCAACAACGTATTGATGCTTGGAAGAATGGAACACCATGAACTATAAGATTGAAATGACTCTGTTCTTTACGGATTATCAGCCTAGGGATGGGGCACCACTAAATCTAGTGGAAGAAGCAGATGCTATTAAGATCACTCCCCCTATTGAGATTTCTGAAAAGGAACGCGATGAAGCTCTTGATTACCCTCCTGCTGCGCCGTGATCTTCGATCATGGCTAACGATAACATGTAATGTCATCGTGCTTAGTTTCTTTATCGTCGTAATCCCGCAGAAGGCAGATGCAGGGATCGTACCTGTAGAACGTGTCCGTGTAGTTAGCCATAGACACGCTAAGGAAGCTTGTAAGGATTTCGCTATCTTCTGGCGACAGATGTTTAGATGTTCAGGTAAGCCAGAAGATTACGGTTGGTGGGGTAGGCATTGTCACAGACGTTCAACTGTTCAGTACAACAACGTTATCTGTGAACAGGACTTCTTTGTGACCAATCCCCTGAATAGACAAGTGGACTGTGAACGTAACGCTGAATACATCGCCACTAACGGCGGGACACCTAGACTAACTCGTACTAGGTGGTCAGCTACAACTAAGTGGAAGTGTCGTATGAATGCTCAGGCTAGTAGGTATTAAAACGAGCAAGGCCCGCAACTAGGGCGGGCCTTGATTTCTCGGGCGAGTTGTGATGGACTGCGCCTACTCTTATGCAATTGCTTACTCTACCACGCGGCCCGCCTCTGTCAAGAGACAATAGTTCGGCTAGAGGAAAGGGTTGGCGAGCCCTGAATCCTATAAGTGGGACTACTTAACCCAATGACGGATAGGGACTGAGCCGACTCTTATGTGAACGGCGCTTATTCTAGGAATTGGTAGCGGTAGCAGGATACCCCACACGTTCTTCCTTTTCTTCTCCTTACTTATATCTAAGCTTATCTTCTATGTGGGCCTAGCGCCCTACCCCACATAGAACGGGGCTAGCTATACCCGAACAGACGTTCGCCCTTGACACAGGGTATATGATGTATGTATGTCTCTCTCATGGGATTACATTCATAAGGGTTTCTACCGCTCTGAGTCTGTTTGGACAGATAATAGTTTCATTGTTCGTACTCGTCCACTTAATGATGGATGGATGAGTATTGATGAAGGTAATGGTCTTGTTATGGCTACTGGCCTGAAACTTTCAGAGGCTAAAGACCTTTGTGAGCGAGTAGATCAAAATGATGAGAACGAACTAAGGAACGGATAATGACTAGCTTCCGAGATACAATCTCGCGCGAAGCAGAGAAGGAAGTTGAGAGAATCCTCTCAGACTTGGCAAGTCTTAAGTTTGAAGCACATGAGATGATTCATGTTCTCAACAGTCTCAAACTGCCGGTTCCTAAGGAACTCCGCGAACTGGCTCCAATCGAGCAAGTCCCTAAGCCTCTTCCTGAGCCTCCCATTGAGTCTCTTGAGAAAGAGATTAAGAAGGGATATTCTTTCAAAGGGAAGCGTAAGGATCAAGTCAAGTCTGAAGAGACCTATCAGTCTATTCGCTCTGGACTTCTAGAGATGCTGGCTGCGGGTCCTCTTATGCGGAACCTAATCTATGAACAGGCTAAGGCATATGGCTTTACAGACTACGCAATTGGACAAGCATTCAAGCGTATGCGTAAAGCCGGGGAAATTAGACAAAGGACTGTAGGTAAGCAAGGTCCTTCAGAGTGGTTTTTGCCTTCCAAGCCTGTTCGTCTTGAAACCCTCCGCGATGAAGTCGTAAAGAAAGAGGGTAAGGTTAGTACGGAACTGATGGATAAGTATAAGTACAACTGTTATGGAGATTTCCTTTCACAGCTTGATGAGTTGGTTCGGATGGGGATTCTGACGCAGGAGGGTAAGGACTATTTCTACAACAAGCCTAAGGCTCAATCCGTTCCTAAGGTTCACCAGAATGGTAAGCGAGTAGTTACGTCCGGTAGGGAAGTCGCTGGCTCAGGACGTAGTTCTAAGCTTACCTCTAGTAAAGAAGTACAGCAGATTCTAATCAAGGCTGAGAAGATGGGTGCTCAAGTCAAGAAACAGGGTAATAACCATATCTATGTAGAGTACAACGGGAAGCATCGTATCCTTGCTGCTACTCCCGGCGATGGTAACCGTTCTAACCGCGAGAAGCTAAAGGACCTTGGTATCAATGTCTGAAGTGCATAAGAATCTCATCCGTGCTAAGAAAACCCTTATGGAACATGGTTGGTATAAGGGTTCGCCTGGGTATAACTACGCGGATAGGACTGATACTCGGGTGTGCCTAGGTAGAGCTAACACTGGTCTATTCCGTTCAGATGGTAATTGGAATAATGTTGTAACTTCTCAATGTTCAAAGTCCGCAGAGGTTCTTCAAGAGATTATTAGTCGGCGTATGGGTAAGCCAATGAGAATCCCTAGGTTTAATGATATGCCTGCTACCACATTCGAAGATGTGATTGATGTTCTAGATGAAGCTATCATTGCTACAGCCCCTAAGAAAGTTCCCGTTGGAGTCTGTTAAGGGTGCTTACACCCAAGATCAAGTTAATATTGGGTGGTACGGATATGAGACCACCAAGAACGCATCTATTCGTGTAGGCCCTGGTCATAACTTCCAAGAGAAGATCCGTCTAGGCCCAAACCGTCGGGTGGGGGTGCAGTCAGTTCGTAATCCTGACGGTACTGATTGTCCTCCTATGAGACCCGCTATGAGGGATAGTAACAAGGCCCCTTGGGTTTGGGTCTACTCAGATAGTATCGTTGGTTGGATGATGGTTTCAGTTCTACGTGAACGCAATGATAGTGTTCCGTGGGCACGCGGGCCAAGTGGATTAGATTTCCACGTAGGCCTAGAGACTTGCCGTAACGTAGCTAAGTCTAGAACCTTTGGTCACCGTAGGAATAGAGTACGTACTATCTCAGCCGATGATGTTCAACTACGCTACGCGGCGAGAGGTACAGCTATGTCCTATCTTCAACGTGGAGATGGGATTAGAGAGCTATACCGTCGTCTACAGAATGATTTCATTGCCGTCAGTGTCACTCAGTCTAGAACTACTCCTATTGGAACAAGAGGTTGGGTAGATGTTCGTTCGTTGGCAGGTGAAAAGGCTAGTGGGATTGATGTTTCGGTATTGCGTGCGCCGATTGACTTTCATCGTGTTAGAGAAAGCGGTGAGGACTTCGTTGTTTGCAAAGCAACCGAAGGCGAAACATTTATGGATCGCTGTTTCTTTGAGAATGTTACGAATGCTAGACACTCGTTCCTCCATGTAGGTGCCTATCACGTTCTTAGACCTAGAAGCGGTAGGAGTGGAACAGAGGAAGCAGAGGATTTCATTCGGGCTTTGAAGCTAGCGAAGATTGGTAGCACAGATATTAGACCTACTGTCTCAGTAGAGACTAGTCGAGTTGATAGAGATGAAACAGAAAGGTATGTAGGTGAGTTCGTCGGAGCTATGCGTATGGCAGGATTCGATACCATGCTTTATACATATCGCAAGTTCTTGAATTGGACTAAAGCCTTCAATACCGATTTGTGGATTCGTGATTTCAATGTTAAGCATCCAAAGCTGCCTTTTCCTTGGGACGATTTCGTTCTCTGGCAGTACGCCGAGAACCACGTCCCCGGCGTCACAGGCAAGGTGTGCCGGAACAAGTGCCCTGATCTTTCCCGCATCATTCAGAAGTGATGTTGACAGCTACTAGTAAAGCTGCTACCGTGTGCGTATCAATCGAGAGCCGCACACAGCGGCAGGAAAGGTAGGAATGGCAAACGTTATCGCTGAACTTCCAAAGATCACTCGTGCAGGCGCGGGTGGCAAGCGTGGTTCTAAGTATCCGTTCGATGAGTGGTTTGACGGTCAGGTCCGCGAACTGGTTCACGGCACGACTGAAGAGGTTGAGAAGGGCGATGCGGATTACTCCGCTAAGACTTCTAGCGTTGTGAACATGCTCCACACTCAGGGCGCAGCCCGCGACTTCAAGGTTAAGACTGTCAAGACTGAGAAGGGTATTGCAGTCGTGGCATTCAAGATCGAAGAGAAGGCTGAGACCCCTGAGAAGAACGGTAAGGGTAAGACCGATAAGTAGGAACTACGTTCCTAGCTTCAAAGTAGACTGGTAAGTCTATGAGAAGTAAAGATTGGTCTCTAGCTAAAGAGAAGCTAGAAGAAGAGGGATGCTGTAGGTATTGTGGTAAACCATATCCAGACCCCGCCCATATTGTCCCTCGTTCCCAGGGCGGCGGTCAGGATAAAGAAAGTATTATCCCCTTATGTCGGACTTGTCATACTAAGTACGATTCGGGGAGATTAGACATTCTAGGGATATGTACTCTAGATGAGCAACTAGAAGCAGTACGTGTACTAGGTTCTATTGGGAGAGCTTATGAACGACTCACAGGTTACGCCAGCAGAGATAGCGGCTGAACTGGAAGGTTGGAAGGATTTACGGGGTAAGAGTATTCAAGAGGTCTATGCCAATGCGCCAGTTCGGAATGGTGATGTGATTATTCTTACTGGTTCAGAGTACATTAGACTGGCAGTTAGTTATGCAAACGCAAATCCCCTTTCAGAATACCCCACAAGTGCATAGAACTTGTGATTGGTGTGGCGCTCCGGCGATAGGGGAAATTACCCTTGAACCGGAGCGTTACCGTTACATTGTGAAGGGAACTAAGCGTGTTAAGATTCTAGGTAAGCGCGCTATCATGGCTGGTGTTTGTGGAGAGCATAAGAACATCTTGAACTATCAGCCTACTAAAGAGAAGCCGGATAACTACAGGGTGAAGAAATGAGTCTTACGCTAATGATGTGTGCACTAGTTAATTGGGCACTAGCTGGGTGGAACTTAGATAATTATATTAATAAGGGTCATTGGTATAGTTTAGCTGTAGTGTTTACTTCTATTCTAGCTGGTCTCTATTGTATGATTGTTGCATTGAGGGTCCGATAGCCCGTAAGAACAACAAAGCCTTCGGTGATAAACGCGAGAGGCAAGTTAAAGAGCTTCTTGTATTTGAAGGCTGGGAAGTTCGTAAAGCCCGAATGTCTTTTGGTAATGCAGACCTACTTGCTTTCAATCACTACACTAAAGAACGTAGATTGATTCAAGTAAAAGGTACTAAGGCAGGACCGTATGCTGACTTTGGTCCTGCCTCTAGACAAGCACTACTAGATGATGCTATAATCGCGGGAGCATCGGCCTGGTTAGCACATTGGCCCGCGCATGGAGAACTCAAGTGGTACGAATCTAAGGAATGGCCCTAAATGGCTGAAGATATTAGACGTAGTGCAGAGATTCGCAGAATGGCATCTCAGAAAGTCGCGGCAGAACTAATCAAGTGTTCTACATTTGCAGTCGGGGAAGATTTGGATGCAGGATTCTCACACTTCCTTGATATCGTAGACGTAATTGATAAGGATGTTGTCTCAGCAGGCGACCGCGCCCTAGAGGCGTCTAAGCCCCCGGACGCGGCGACCCCTCCCTCCACCCCTCAGAACGGCTCGGATGCCCCCACAGAGGCCGGGAGCGACCCCCTAGGGCCTAAGGCTGCAAAGACAGTCACCGAACTACTGGCAAAGGTTGATCCGGAGCTACTGAAGTTGAAGCTTTGGGAGATGAAGCTTCCTAGTACAACTATCCCTGAAGCAGTAGCAGCAATGAGTAAGGAACAGGCTAAGGTTATGATGCCTTGGATTAAGGAACATGCAGTAGATAAGGTGGAATCATAATGGCACTTACTCCTGGCAGTATCCCTATTCGTGTGGAACCCATTAAGAACCCCATTCCCGTTGAGACTCCTGAGCCTGTAAAGGAGCCGGTTAAGACGTGAGCGGGTTAGATGCAATCGTTGGGGAAGTTTGGGCTGACACCTTAGAAGCTGAGGGTATTGACTTCACGATTGACTATGACCAAACGTGTGATAGTTATGTCTTGATGTTAACGGGATTAGGTGGTGAGTCTCGACATGAGTTGAGTTGTCTTGCTATGAGGGAAGCGTTACAGCAAGATAGACTCATTCAGATGTGTGACAACTTCATTAAAGAGTCACTGGATATTCACAAAGAGCAGTTTGGTAAGAAAGAGATCCCTCTCTTCACAGAGGCAGTAGTCGGGTATCGACAGTGGCGACTTGACGATTGGGTACTCAGTCCTATTAACTATGGTACTCCTTATCGTCCCGGTGTGAATGAGGCTGTCTGTAATCCTAATGTGGGTTTCCATGCACGTCAGCGTCGTCTCACTAGTGGTAATTACACATTAGGTCACGAAGCCCCTGCTAAGGATTGTCATTGTGGATTCAATGCCTTCCATGACTTTGAAAAGATGAATGCTGCTTCCTTCGCCAATAAGGAACATGGTACGGTCACTGGTGCTATTATTGGCTGGGGTAACCTAGAAGTTCATTCCAACGGTTTCCGTTCACAGTTTTGTCGTATTGTTGCTCTTGTGGGTAATGGTAATGACAATTTGAATGAGATTGCGGAGTTGTACAAGGTTCCATTAGTGGATACTAATGAAGAACTTCAGATTGAAGCCAGTAATCACGGTACTCCCCTTCCTGAGTCGTTACGACCTAGAAAGAAGCCTAGCTTAGAATTACAGAGTAACGTTAGGGGTTATACTTCAGGAGGGTATGTAGCAACTTCAGTTGGTGGGACTCTTCCTGCTCCTGTGTCATACCATCATCCTAAGACTGGCAATCCATATACTCATATTCCTTCCGCTTTCGCTGGCGCGGCGTATCAGGCACTTAAGAAAGAGTATGAGTCTCTAAAGCAGCCCCACAGATACGGTCCTGCCTCTACTCATACTGAGCGTATGGATGAGATGCTTGGAAAGATCAAAGAGATTAACGAAAGCAAGTCTAAGTACGAGCAGAAGAGAAGGGCACCTAAGAAACTTCCTAAGTGGATGAGGTACAACTGAGACCTAAAATCGAACGGTTGGAGGATTGGACCTACAAGGTTGAGGGTCACCCTAATCCCCTACCCTCAGTTACAAACATCATTAAGGCTACAGTCCCGAAAGAGTTAGCCTGGTGGGGAATGACTGTGGGTTGTGATGGAGTAGCTACTTTACTTCAGTCCGGTGAGATTGGACCTCACAGGCTTACTACTTGGACTGGTAAAGAACTTACAGCCAAGCTAACAGAGAATAAGCTGACAGTCAATCACACACTGACTAAAGCTGGTGCTCGCGGATCGGCAATCCATGATATGCTAGACAACTATGGTAAGACTGGAAATCTACCCGATGATGTAGATGAAGCATACGCGGGATACGCGGCAGCACTAGTTAAGTGGCTTATGGCTAACCGTCCCGAGTTCAAGCAGCAGGAAACTATGACTGCATCACTTGAATATGAGTATGCCGGGACATTCGATGCTAAGTGTGTGTTCCATGATGGGAAATACAAGGGTAAGTACGCATTGGTTGATCTAAAAACCTCTAAGCAGATTTACAAGGATCAATATTTTCCCCAAATTGAGGCATATGAACAGGCGGAAGTTGAATTGGGTGAATCTCCGACTGACTTACGACTGGTGGTTCAACTAGGTTCAGACGGTAAGGTCAAGATGGGTGCTTCCACAGATACCTTCCAAGATTTCAAGGTCCTGCTAGATCACTACCATTCTATTCAACGACGTAAATACAAGAGAATGTAAATGTTGACTCCTGAACAAATCCGTAAGGATATTGACACAGACCGCGCGGAGTTAATCCGTCTAGGTGTAGAGTTCAACAAGGAACGTCGTGAGTTGGGTAGTAAAGAGTTTGCTTTTGAAAAGGCTATGGCAGGCGCTCTTGTTACATATGAAGTGAACTGGCGACAACTAAACCCAACTGAGAAACGGCTCCCCGGCGAAGATGTGAGAAAAGCACACGCTATGGGCTTAGTTGGTAAGGCATGGCCTGAGTATCTAAACTCCAAAGCGAATGTCGAAGCACTAGACAAGCTTATTCGTATCCGTCAGTCTCATATGTCGTCCCTACAATCTGAACTAAACTATATGAGTGAGGAATTGAGAAATGCCTAAGTTAGATACAGCCGCAATTGCTACCATCCTGGTCTTGCTTTATGCCCTTGTGGGTGCTATCCTGGTGGTCCTGACCGCCCTAGGCCATGTGGACCCCGCAGCTAGGTTGACATTCAATCAGTATCTTGAGTCAATGGCAATCGCAGCCGCAGGTCTCGCAATTGGTCGTGGACTGTCTAATACAAACCCTGGTACGTGAGTGCCATTAGAAAAGCCTCAAGCTAGACGCCTAGAACGCGCTGAACTAAGAGGCAAGGTCAGAAGTAAAGAGTGGTCTCTAGAATACTTACTAAGGAAACCCCCTGAATGTGTTCTAGAGATGCCGCTGATTTCCCTGTTAGAGATGGTGCCCTATGTTGGCTATGTCCGTATTGCTCAGTTGAACTATGAAGCCATGCGGAGAGGTATTAACATCTGCCTTCCAGTCGGGGCACTTACCCCAAAAGCAAAATCCTTTATCATTGAATGGGAGTCACGCCGTGGCAAGCAGAACAGTTAATCTAGTTACTATGTCGGGTTACATTGCTACTGAGCCTACCGTTATGGGCAAGGATCGCAATGCGGTTAGGTTTCGTATCCGTTGGGATAAGTCTAAGAAGAAGGGTGATAGCTGGGAGAAGGAAGCTAATTTCTTCTCAGTCGTAGCATTCGGCGCGGATAACGCTGAGAAGGTTTCAGGATTCGCTAAGGGTGAACAAGTTATCGTCACTGGTTCTCTCTCACAGAATCAGAAGGATGATAAGGAATACATTCAGATCATTGCTGATGTGGTTGCCCTTACCGATCCAGCCAGTGAGAAGTTCAAGCCCGATCCTAGTGACGACGATGATTGGATGAACTCGTGAACGGAGTTACTATCAATCTAGTTATTACCGTGGACGAGCATACGGTATCGCCAGTGGTTTCTATTGGTGCATGGTATAACAGTGGGCATAATTATGAGAAGCCTACACCACCTACTAGTTTGCTAGGACATAGGAATGCTTTAGCTGCTTACAAAAAGGTCCTAGATTTCGCGGAGGATATCCAAGATGATTAATGATGTTGACAAGTTTGTAGATGATGGATACAAAGAAGCATTTGGTCAGACTCGCGGTGAGGCTAAGACAGAGGGAGTTTGTGTAGTGTGTAAGAAGCCTCCGACATTTTATTCGGATGCCGGTAAGCGGGAGTACCAAATTAGTGGGGTTTGTGAACCCTGTTTTGACTTGATGTTTGCGGAGGAAGATGATGATTAAGATTGCATCTAGAAAATCCTGGGGAGCTAGACCCGCTAGACCTCGTATTCCACAGTCGGATAATCAGATTCGGGAGTTCTTTGTTCATCACCCTGCATCCCCTCACGATCTAGGTCACATTGATACCGACCAAGAGCAAGACGCATACGCTAGGTCCATTCAAGATTTCCACATGGATACTCGTGGATGGTCGGACATTGCATACAGTTTCCTTGTGTTCCAAAACGGTAGGGTCTACCGTGGGCGTGGTCGTAACTATGTCCCGGCGGCACAACTCGGACACAATACTGGCACCATCGCGGTTATGTGTGTATTGGGGGATAGGGAAGCGCCTTCACGGCAGATGTGTGATTCCCTAATCCGTTTGAAGGATAGAATGGATCGGGAGGTTGGACGTGATTTGGTTGCACGTCCACATAGTTCAGTCACATCTACAGATTGTCCCGGTGACAAGCTTAGGGCATTCATTCCTAGTCTGAACAAGCACTAATGAAGTGGATTACTAGATACGCTGAGTTCCTTGTTGTAAGTATCACAGTAACAGCGGTCTTACTTGTGATTGCTTCAGGAGCTAGCGCACACCGCGTAGTTAGTAGTTCATACGCACAGAAGTCAGCTAACAACTATGTTAGATATAACTACTGTGGTGGGTATCCTTGGCATTGTACTGGTGTGTTTGTTCCACTGGTTAGATGTGGTTATCATTCGTACTGTTGGAATGGTACATCTCACCAAGAATCTGTTTTCGTCTGGTCCCGCTTGCGGCAATCCTCTGGTACGGTCAACGGCCACACCGGCAAAGTCACAGGATACGGGGAGAGATGAAAGAGCGCCTGTTGAGATTAGCTGAGGATGAACAAGAGCGGGAGCTATCACTTCAACATGATACCCTCCGCTCTATTCATCTACGCACAAGACGACAGTCAAGAGTTAACCTCAGTATTGGTAAACGTATTGACCTAGCACTAGCAGAGGCGGCAGTTCTCTCAAGCGCGCCTGCGGGCCGCTACGAGCCGCGAGCGCGGCGAGGCAAGGCATCCTCTAGCCCACCCCCGCAATCGGCCTCTACGGTCCTCCTACGGGGGTCTGAGAGCGTGCATGATGAGTACAGCCGTCGCCTCTCGCTCATGGCGCGTGCCTTGGAGAATGAAGTAGACTTAATCAAGTTACGACCAGTAGGTCATACAGAGAGAAAGGAAGAACGGGTTAAAAGGCTACTGAGCAGAGACTATGTTGGAATGTCTGCTGAAGAAGTAGCCTTTATTGATCCTAGTTTGGGATCAGTGTTGAGCATTCGCAGAGAAAGGCATCACGCGGGTTATGACAACTACGGGAAGAAGCAAGAGAAAGAAGTGTAAGTGCGGTGGAGAGAAGCGACCGGGAAGAGGAAATAGATATTGTGAAGAGTGCGTAATCAAAGAGAAGCAAGCAGCAAAAGAGAGAGAGCGACAACGGCACAAGGACGAAACCGTAGGTTGTATGAAGTGTGGTGGACCTAAGCCCGAAGGACAAGGTAGACAGTTTTGTGATGAGTGTAAGGAACTGTCAGCGTGGGCTTATCGTAAGCGTAAGGGATATCATCCTCCTAGGCCTTGCCGGAAGTGTGGAGATGTAAGTGTTAGGGGTCGTGCTTACCGATACTGTGAGAAGTGTCGGGTTCATGTTCGCAAGTGTCAGAACTGTGATAACCCCTCAAGAGGGAAAGACAAGAAGTATTGCGAGACTTGTCTAGCTATCTCTAAGCTGAATCGGAAAGAGTATAGTAAGATGATTCAGCGTAAGTACGCAAGTGATCCAGTAAAGCGCGAGATGAAGCGCATTAAGGATCGAGAGCGTAAGCAGCAACAAATGGCAGATAAGGAAGCTCGCAGACGGCATAACGAATCACAGCGTATGGCTAATAGATTGCGTAAGGGTTCTAAGCCATTATCTGAAGAGGAATATCTTAAGACAGTTGGTAGGTTGCCACACACAACTGACTTCGACGCTAAACCTCTGATTCCTTATATGAACGCCTGGCTAGACGAGCATCCGGCAGTCGCGGCCAACGGCTCGATTGTTCGATCAACCTTTCGTTTAGCGACTGAGTCAGGAGTTAACGATAAGCGTCTACGTGGTATCCTTGATGGTAGTATGGATACCATCTATCTAGCTGATGCAGACAAGCTCTGTATTGCAATGGGTACTGCGCTTGAATGGGTATACCGTGATGTTACAGTCGAACAGGAAATTGCCGCCTAAGGCGATTTTACGCTTGACAACGCTCACATACGGTGCTAAATTCGTCACAGGTCGTTGTACCGCGTAACTCCACCCACGCGAACCAGCGCCCGTTCTCCCTCTGCGGCAGCCCGGCTCATCACCGGGCTGTTTGCTTTTTATGACCGATCAGACTCTCAGCGATAGCGATATTGAATACTGCCTATTGGCCCTGTATCGCAGAGGCGGTTCTTATAATGAGACCGCGCAGTACCTAAAGACAACTTACTTGGGTACAAGTGCGCCAGACGCGGCGAGGTTAAAGCGCTGGCGTACGGGATTACATCGGGACGTATACCTCCGCATAGCAGTTCAGAACGCAGAGGACTTAGAGAAGGAAATGCTCATCCGTCTCCGAGAGGTCGCAACTTCGGCGGGGTTACTTCAGCTTGAGGCACTAGAACATCTCATTGCCCGAGTCAAGTCCGGCGACGTTACCCCCACAATGATTAAAGAGTTATCAGTCATTAGTGGTGTCTCCATCGACAAGATGTTAGTCTTGAGTGGTAGACCGGATAAGATCGTATCCGTACAGAATCCAGACGACATTATCAAGCGCCTGGTAGAAGCAGGATACGCAGACCTAGAATCCACAGCAGAAGAAGTTACTGAACTAACGGAGGGATAGCATGAAGTATTTTATCGCAGGTTTGGTTATTGCTGCAACATGGGTTATTCCCGCCGCTGCTGAAGCGGCACGTTATTGGGGTTAACGCTCCGCGTTGTTCAGGAACGCTCGCGTACGGCGCTCGCATACGGGTGGACCACAGGGCTGAAATTAAGAGAGGGATAAAGGCTCCGAACCTTTCGGCCCGGAGCCTAACCTCCCTAGGCGAGTGCGAGCGGATCGTCACCCCCCTCGCCATACTCTCGCTCCCACACACTCGGCACTAGCTCCTCCTCCCGGTACAAGAACGGGTGTTCGAACGCCCGGATAGCCTCATCACTCGGCACTCGCACAATGAAGTCACCTTCAGCGCCAGTGACCTCAAGATAGATTCGATCCGTTTCTTTATCGAACCAGAGTGTTACGTCAATTCCGTTAGTTGACCGATTCATAAGGTCAATCATCCGGTGGTCCACCTTTCCGGAGTTGCGTCGAAGTCTCGCATGGCCCTGATCTGTCGGGAGGTACGCTCGGCATCCTTCACGCTTGGCGCGTGGTGCACGCTGTATCGGCGCGCGTCATTCAGTGTGTCCGCGTGGTGCGGCAACTCAACGTGCGCGTTCAAAGCACGTTGGTTCACATCATGCTCGTAATCTTCGAACGACATTTTGTTCTCCCTACTAGTTAGTTGGCGCGTTTATAGGATGCGCGCCCCCCTTACTGACTTACGCTAGAACTGACTGAAGAATCTGATTCGTACTACGGTCGAGTGAGTCATACTCACCCTTGATAGTGCGAAGCATGTTCCTTTCCAGTCGCACGGTACCCTTATTAGTGCGGGTCTCGTGGTGCTCATACGTATTGACTGCCTGAAGGGCACCAAATGCGGTTCCCTTCCACGGTGCGACCCGATCATCATTGTTGTACATGTAGACCAGGCCGTCGCGCTTACGCTCTGCCATAGTGATTGCACGCTTATTGAGTACAACGACTTCACCCGTATCTTCCCGCTTTGCGTATTCCTCGGCGGGCATCGGGTTAATCGTGTCGAGGAACTTCGCCCATTGCTTAGGCGTGACCTTCTGAGCTAGCAGGGTCTCAAGTTCCTCACCGAATCCATCGGCGGACTTCTGAATGATGCCGAGTGCGTCCCTAGCTTCCATGATGCGAAGCCCACTGTTCTTAGTGTGCTTCACCTTGAAGCTTGCACCCTTCTCACCCAGGGCCATAGCGCGAGTGTTATCACATACCACTAGGGTAATGACAATCTTGTACGTAGTTGCGATGGAACCGTCGAGTGATGTAGTGGCGAACAACGTTGCACGGTACTCAACGTCTCCCACCGTCACACTCTCAGGCAGGCCCACTTGCACCCAGGCCTTAGCGCCACCGTCGAGAAGTCCTGCCGTGATAATCGACAGATCATCCTTCAGGATGGACGCTACTGCTTCCGTAAGCCACTGACGGTAACCGTGGCCCACATAGCCGTCAGTGTGAATACCCATAAGTTCGAATGTGTCATCTCGAATCCATGCCTTATAGCCGGGAATGACAAAGCCATTCTCGACCATACGCTCGGCAATGTCCTTAGGCACATTCGTACCATCCGGAATTGCAAGCTTGATATCCACTCCCATCGGCTCCCAGGGGAACAAGCGGGTCTCAACGTCTGCCAGTGGAATAGGCCCGTCATACAAATTGGGATTCTCCACACCGGGCGTAAGGTCAGCGTGCCAAGGCTTACCAGCACGCTTTACATCGACCATAACGTTATCCCGCAGCCACTCAATGTTTTGACGAGACATTAGTCTCATCCTTTCGTTTGTGACCTAGTACCTAACTAGATACTCACTAGTTAGTAGTTACAGGGTTCTAGCGGTCGTACTCCACATTCATCTCGCTCGCGGCGAGTGTGGCAAGTTCCACTTTCTCATCTGGCGAGAGTGCCTTGATTTCCGATGCGAACGTTCCAGCGGGCCGCTTGACGTATCCAGCGGGGTCCTGATCGGTATTGAAGTACTTATTGAGAATGCTTGCAGCCTTCATAGGTGTCTCACTTTCCAGTGAGTACCTAATTAGGTACTAGGTCTGTTTGATAGCTAGGTGTCTGCATAGGTACTCACATTGGATAGGTACTAGTTACTGCCTGGGTGTGACGCGCATCTTGCGAGCACGTTCACTGATTGTTTCGTCCATCTCATCCACCATGCAATGTTCACACTCGCATGTAGGAGGATTCAGCAACTCACCCAGCGGCGAGTCACTGAAGAACTTCCGGATGGATTCAAGCATTGTCGAGAATCGGGTTACAGTCATACTCGATAACGTCACGAGTGACTGTCTTAGTGGGCACATCGGAGTAATCGGGAATCTCGACGGTCTCCGTACCCACAACGCGCGGGGTACATGCGGCGCTACGTGACACACTCAGCTTGATAGACACATTGTCTCCGAGTGAGTGCGTAAGAGAGAAGTCATAGCTAGTGGTGTGCTTATCCCACTTGCCACCGATTGACTTCCTGATCTGTGCCATACGGTCAACGCTAGAGACCGTCTCGCCACCCTCATAGGTCTCATAGACCCATGTGGACAGTTCGACAGTGTCATAGCCAATCGACACAGACCAGTCACCCTCATGCGTGCCAATAAAGGCGGCAGCGCGGCACAGGGCAATCGCAACTTCAGTATTCGTCAACATAGTTACTCTCCTAGTAAGTGAGTACCTATGTAGACACCTAGC